>Ga0208719_1000132_pt1 | contig 21215 bp, 11 predicted proteins | sample LakMenEpi30Jul09_FD_150747 | JGI IMG/M metagenome (GOLD analysis project Ga0208719, IMG submission 150747) | Freshwater microbial communities from Lake Mendota, WI - 30JUL2009 deep hole epilimnion (SPAdes) | ecosystem: Environmental > Aquatic > Freshwater > Lake > Epilimnion/Euphotic zone ... | reverse complement strand
GATCGTCTCCAACACCCCCGGCTTCTACAACCCTGAGAACACGGTCGTCCGTCTCTCCGACGGCACGCCGCTGGCGGCGCCCGACGCCCTCGGACCCGATTCACAGGTCGACTCGTTCAACTACAACCTGGCCACCGTCGATGTCGGCTGGAAATGGCGGGGATGGTCGGCGTTCGGAGAGTATTCCTGGCGGCTCCTCGACGGCTTCCGCGGCACCGGGGCGTTCACACGCTCGAGCGTCTTCGACCAAGGGGGGAGCGTTTTCCTGGGCTGGTGCTTCGTGCCGCGCACCTACGAGGTGTACGGTCGATCGAGCGCGCTGACCGGCCCCTTCGGCTCGGCCCAGGAGTTCGGCGGCGGCTTCAATTGGTATCTGCACGAGACCCGCCAGAATCGGTTCACCTTCGAGACGTTGTGGATCGACTCGAGCCCGGCCCAAAACCCCCTCTACCCCTACCGGGCGGGCTTCACAGGCACGGCGATCCAGGCGCAGTACATGGTGATTTTCTAGGCTGCCGGGCACCGCACGTATCCCCGCTCCCTGCCCACCGGACGACCGTAGAGCCCGCCACACGATCCCCTCCGACGGTCGCCACGCACGGCGGCGAACGGGGGAGAGCGCGGGGGTAGGATGGAGCCATCCACACGCCATCGGAGGCCACGATGACCGACCGCCGTCACGCCGAGACGATCCGCTTCAGCGCTCCCGATCTCCATCCGGGAGGATGCACTTGGTCGTCAGCCCTCGGTGCGTTCCTCGTCTGCTCGCTGCGGCAGGGGAAGCTCGTCCTGGTCGAGATGGACGGCCGCTGCGTCGACCTCCTCGATCATCCCCTGCTCGTCACGTCGACGGCGGTCCGCGAACGCGACGGCAAGGCCTACGTGACCGTCGGCCACCGGGGCATGAACGGCCGGAGTCTGTCGCCGCGGAAGTCGCCGGGCGATGACACGATCCTGCGGATCGGCCGAGTATGCGTGTTCGACATCGCCGGCCGCCGGCTCGTCGGCAGCCACGACCTCGAGCCGCTCGTCCCGGGGGCGCATCTCCTCCTTCCCGACGATCTCGTCGTCGCCGACGACGGCGGCGTCTACGTCACCGATGCCTGCCGGCCCGTGGTCTACCGCATTCCCCCCGCCGGGCGCGGGGAGCCGCACGTCTTCCTCGCCGACGAGCGACTCGGCGGCATGGGTGGAGACGGGGCACGCGCGGGACGGATCGGTGGCCTGGCCCTCCTTCCCGGCGGAGGCATCGTCTTCTCGAGCGCCGGCGACGGGCAGCTTTTCAAATGCCCGCTCGGCAACGCGCACGAGTTCCGGCCGATCGGCACGCCCCATCCTTTCCCCGGAGCCGATGCGATGGTGATCGGGCCGGACGGGCATCTCTATCTCTCCGCCACCGATGGCGACCGGCCCGGCACGGCGATCTGGCGGCTGGCGTCGGACGACGGCTTCGAGTCGGTGCGCGTGGTGTCGGTCGACCGGCACGGCAAGGAGGACCGGACCGTGGCGCTCACGGTGGCACAGCACCGCGTGTGGGCGATCGACGGGCATCCGGACCGATTCGAATCCCCGCGCGCCGATGTCGCCGACTACCGCATCGTGCCGGTCACGCCATGAGGCGGTGGAACGTCTCGAACAGGTAGGCGGCGTCGTGCGGTCCGGCGGCCGCCTCGGGATGGTACTGCACGCTCGCGGCCTTCGCCGTCCGGTGCCGCACCCCCTCGATCGTGCCGTCGTTGAGGTTCGTGTGGGTGACCTCGAGTTCGGCTGGGAGCGTCGCCTCGTCGACCGCGAAGCCGTGGTTCTGCGACGTGATCTCGACCCGCCCGGTGTGCAGATCCATCACCGGCTGGTTGGCACCGCGGTGCCCGAACTTGAGCTTGAACGTCCTGGCACCACAGGCCAGGGCGAGGAGTTGGTGGCCGAGGCAGATGCCGAACAGCGGCACCTTGCCGACGAGGCCGCGGACGGTCTCCACGCAACCGGTGAGGACTTCAGGATCACCGGGGCCATTGGAGAGGAACACCCCGTCGGGATGGAGCGCGAGGACCTCCGCCGCGGTGACGCGCCCGGGGAGGATCGTCACCCGGCAACCGCTGCTGACGAGGTGGCGGGCGATGTTCCACTTCATTCCGTAATCGAGGGCGACGACGTGGCGCTCCGGTCCGGCAGCGGCGACAGGGGCGTAAACGCCCCCTTCGGTCGGCTGCAGGAGCGGCGTGGCCGACTCGTCGAGCGGCTGCGTCCATTCGCTCAACTCCGCAGGCATCACCTCGGCGACGAGGTCGCGGCCGACGAGCGCCGGCGCCGAGCGGGCCATCTCGACGAGTTTCGTCGCATCGAGCACCTCGCTCGAGATCACGCCGGTCATCGCCCCGCGGATCCGCAGGCGGCGGACGAGGGCCCGCGTGTCGATTCCGGAAAGCCCGATCACGCCGGCTTTCGCGAGATAGTCCTGGAGCGACCCGGTGGCGGTGAAATTGCTCGCCACCCGGCTCGCCTCACGGACGACGAATCCGGCCATGTGGATTCGAGCGCTCTCGACATCGGCCAGGTTCACGCCGTAGTTGCCGATCTGCGGCGCGGTCATGCAGAGGATCTGACCGCGATAGCTCGGGTCGGTGAGGATCTCCTGGTAGCCGGTCATCGAGGTGTTGAAACAGACCTCGCCCGACGACGTCCCCTGGCCGCCGAACGACTCGCCGAAATAGACCGTGCCATCCTCGAGCGCGAGCGCCGCACGTGCCACAAGCCGCCTCCTCCGGGGTTTCGATCCGCTTCGGAGGGAATCGTACCATGGCCCACGCGGCTGTCAGGCGGGGGCCCCGGATCACGGGCGCGGCAGTGCACGCGGGGGCGGAAACGCGGGCAAGATGTTCTCCGGGCTAGTTGGCAGGGGTCGGCTGCTGTTCCGGAGCCGGGTCGACGACGGCCGCCTTCTCCGCCTCGGTGAGCTCGAGTCCGGCGACCGGCGTGCCATCCTCCTCGAGCTTGCCTGCGGCCCACAGCGTGCCCCGGGTGACGAGCCCGAGGAACTCCGGTGTCGCCACCGTCTCGGCGTAATGACCGATCGTCGTCCCGAAGACGCGTGTCTTGCCGAACTGGTTGGTCCAGATGCAGGTCTGCATGGCGTTACGGTCGGTGCTCATCGCCTCGCCGAGGGGCGTCGCCGTCGACCAGACCTTGTCCGAGTAGTAGAGCTCCTCCTTCGGCACCTCCCACTCCAGGGGCAGCCCGGCGAGGATCGGGTGCTTCCCCTTGAGCTTGCAGGTGTAGGCGTAGTGGGCGCCGTGGCCGGGAGAGGTGATCCCGCAGAACTTGAACCAGTCGTCGTTCCCCACCCGGTAGCAGTGCATCGCGCAGTGCATGAGGACGGCCGGCACCCCCTTCTCGTGCTCGGCGAGGATTTTCTCGAGGAATGCCGGATCCTTGACGTCGGAGAAGCACTCGTTGTGGAAGACGACGTCGTACCCCTTCGACCAGTCGGGCTTGTCATAGATCGAGATCGGGTGGTTCGTCGACGTGCCCCCCTCTTGGACGACGGTCGTGCGGATCCTCGCCCGCGCCGCCATCCCCTTGGCGATGAGCACCTTCTGGGCGTCGTAGTCGTGGCAGCAGCCGCCGGTGATGTAGAGGACCTCGAGCGGGCGGTCCTTCCCGGCCGCAGGCTCGGCGGCGGGAGCGACCGTCGTGAACAGACCGGCGAACAGCGCAGCGACTGACAGCAAGCGAAGCATGAAAGGGTTCCTCCTGAGGGCCGGCGGAGAATACCACAGCGGCCACGCCGCCGATCCGCACAGGCAACGCAACGCGACAGCACACGGCGTGCCATCGGCCCGAAGACGTGTCCGATCTGCATGGCGCAGCGACGGTTGCGCACAATCCGTGGCATCCGAGACGGGAGTCTTGCCGGGGAGTGGTATAATTGGGTCGTCGCCGAGTCGCGGCCCAAAAAGCTGCGAACGGGGGAACCAACCGGTGTGGTCGATCGCTCTTGCGAAGCGGCGGCCACCCCCGGGGCGTAGGTTCACGAACGTGAACCAGGGTACTTTCAAGCCCTAGCCCGTCAGCTAACCCCGTAGGCATGGTCGGACGTGGTGTCCGGCCCGAATTGAAAGGGCACTCTTTCGCTCCACGCAGGAGCGCGAAGGCCCTGGGTTTGCTAAGGGCGTCGGTATCAACCGGTGGCCTTCCTCGGGCTGCCGGTCCGGCTTCCGACGCCGGAGGGCTTCTCTCGTGACTGTCCATGATTCCCTGATGGGAACGGTCTGTCTTGCGGTCAGCGTTGCCGACTTTTCCCTGCCGACGGCTACCGGGCTTACCGTCGCCGCGGCTTCGTTCGTCCTCGCCTGGTTGCCGGCGTGGATCCTCCTCGCCGCGGCCTTGCTTTTCTGGCTCTGCTTCCGCTGGATCCCCAACGACCGGATCGGCGTCGTGGAGAAATGGTGGTCGGTGTCCGGCAGCGTGCCGGAGGGGCGGATCGTCGCCCCGGCAGCCGAGGCCGGCTATCAGGCCGACATCCTCCGCGGTGGTCTCCACTTCGGCTGGTGGCGGTGGCAGTACGCCATCCACACCGTGCCGCTCGTGAGCATTCCCGAGGGAAAGATCGGCTACGTCTTCGCCCGTGACGGCGAGCCGCTCCCCCCGAGCCAGACGCTCGCCCGGGTCGTGGACTGCAACAACTTCCAGGACGCCCGCGGCTTCCTCGGCCTCGTAGCCGGCACGACCGCCGCCGGGGGCCGGATCAACGCCGGCCAGAAGGGCCGCCAGCGGGCGATCCTCCGCGAGGGTGTGTATGCGATCAACCCGGCGCTGTTCACGGTGATCAGCGAGAACGCCGTCTTCGCCCTCAAAGTCGTGCAGACCCGCGCCGAGCAGGAATCGCTCGGCCGCTGGCTGGCAGAGCTCCGCGCCGCCTCCGGCTTCGATCCGGTCGTCGTCGGCAAGGGGACGGCCGTGATAGCGCACTCGGACCACGATGCCGAGGAGGCCCCGACCGACTCGCTCGCGATCGTCACCGTCCACGACGGCCCGTCGCTCGCTCCGGGGGAGATCATCGCCCCCACGGTCGGCGGTGATCTCGCCGATCCCGACTACCACAACAACTACCAGGACCCGGAGGCCTTCCTCCGCGCCGGTGGCCGCCGCGGCCGCCAGCACATGCCCCTCACCGACGGCACCTACTTCGTGAACCGCTGGTTCGCGACGGTGGAGATGATCCCCAAGACCGTCGTGCCGATCGGCTCGGTGGGCGTGGTGGTGAGCTACATCGGCCGCACCGGCAACGACATCTCCGGCGCCACGTTCCGCCACGGTGAACGGGTGGCCGAGGGGGAGCGGGGCGTGTGGGAGCGGGCCCTCGGCCCGGGCAAGTACGCTTTCAACACCTACTCAGGCAACGTCGTCCTCGTGCCGACGACGAACTTCGTCCTCCACTGGGTGACCGGCCGGAGCGAGTCGCACCGCTACGACGAGAGCCTCAAGTCGATCGACCTGGTGACGAAGGATGCCTACGAGCCGTCGCTCCCCCTCTCGGTGGTCGTGCACATCGACTACCAGCGGGCGCCGAGCGTCATCCAGCGGTTCGGCGACGTCCAGCGGCTGATCACGCAGACCCTCGATCCGATGCTTTCGGCTTACTTCCGCGACATCGCCCACAAGAAGACGATGCTCGAGCTGCTCCACGACCGCGACCTGATCCAGGCCGAGGCGCGCAAGGAGCTCCACGACAAGTTCCACGAGTTCGACATCGAGTGCGTCGACGTCCTCATCGGCAAGCCGGAGACCGGCAAGGACTCCGGTAAGATCGAGACGCTCCTCGATCAGCTCCGCGAACGGCAGCTCTCCGTCGAGCAACTCGAGACCTTCGAGCGCAAGCGGGTGGCTTCTGAAAAGATGCGGCTGCTCGCCGAGGCGCAGGCGCAGGCGACGATGCAGACGCAGCTCACCAACGCCCGTGTCGAGGCGCAGATCGCCGAGCAGCAGGGCGAGGCCGATCTCTTCCGGGCCCGCAAGTCTGCCGAGCAGATGGTCGTGATGGCCGAAGCCGAGCTGTCGCGGTCGCGGCTCCAGGCGGAGCAGCGCGTGCTGCTTGCCGAGGCCGACGCGAAGCAGAAGGAGCTCGAGGGGCGCGGCGAGGGGCAGAAGGTGATGCAGGTCGGCCTGAGCGAGGCCGCAGTGCAGCTCAAGAAGATCTCGAGCTACGGCGACCCACGGCTCTACGCGCTCGCCGAGGTGGCCGACAGCCTGTCGGCGAGCGTCCAGCCGCTCGTGCCACAGCGTCTGTTCGTCTCCGGCAGCGGTGAGGGGAAGGGCGACGCGAGCGCCGGCCAGGGGATGCTCGGCCTGCTGGTCAACCTCCTCGTCGCCGAGAAGAGCGGCCTGGGATCGGTCGGCATCGACGAGGCAGACCCGCTCAAGCGGTTCGCCGACCGGATGTCGGAGAAGGTGCTCGAGTCGATGGCCGACGCCACGACCTGCGATACACGGCCGGTGGATCAGCCGGCCGGGGCGTGAACGACCTCCGTCACGGACTTGAGCCCCGTGGCGGAGGCCCCGTTCACCGGAGGCTGCCGGAGCGGACACGTTCCCTCCGGCAGCCTTTTTTCTTTGCACGGGTGCCGCCGCGCGGCGAACCCTGCGGCACCGTACCGGCGAGCACGATCGGGGCACGCCGGCCCTGCAGGACGCCCGACATCAGATCGTGTTGTAGGCCCGCAGCCGTCCCGCCGTCGCCTCGCGGGTGAACTTGTAGAAGTGCCAGTGCGTCACGCAGCGGCTCATGAACTGCGCGAAGCCGACGATCCCGCGCCGGCCGACGACGCGGCTCTTCAAAAAATGGTGGAGATAGACCCCGCCCACCCGGACGAGCGAACCGTCGCGGAACAACGTCTTCGTCATCGCCCACAACAGCACGAGCGCGTAGTAGAGCGTGGGGATGTGCTTTCCCTCCCCCGCCTTCCGGCAGATCTCGGCCCGGCGGCGGACGTACGACTCGGATTCGTAGACCCGCGAGGATCGCTCCAGATAGGCCTGCGGCGTGTAGAGCCGCGTGACGAGATCCCAGTACCCCTGACGGAGTTCGTCGCGTGTCATCTGCTTGGGGATGATGTTCAGGCTCGGATCCTCGGGCACCAGCCGCCCCTCTTTCTCGAGCCGGTTGTAGAGCGGCGTTCTCGGGATCGCCTGGAGCATTCCCACCATCGCCAGCGTGATGCCGTTGTCCTGGATGAAGCGGTACTGGTCCTCGAAGATCTCCTTGTCGTCGCTGTCGAAGCCGACGATGAATCCGGCATTGATGTCGATCCCCGCCGCCTGGATGCGGGCGAGCTTGGCCTCGAGCGAGTCACCGCGGACGTTCTGGAACTTCTTCGTCTCGGAGAGCGACGCCATCCGCGGGGTCTCGATCCCGATGAAAACGCTGCGAAAGTTCGCCCTGTAGAGGAGATCGAGCAGCTCAGCGTCGTTCGCCAGATCGATGCTCGCTTCGGTCGTCAGGCGGAGGGGATAGTCGTGCTCCTCCATCCACGGCACGATCAACTCGAGGAGCGCCTTGGCTTTCTTCTTGTCGCCGATGAAGTTGTCGTCGACGATGAACGCGGAGTGGAATCCTGCCCGGCGAAGATCGTCGAGCTCGGCGATGAGCTGTTCCGGGTTCTTGACCCGCGGCTTGCGGCCGTAGATGACGATGATGTCGCAGAACTCGCACTGGAACGGGCAGCCACGCGAGTATTGGACGGCTGCCGAAGCGTAGCGATCGACTTTGAGGAGGTCGAATCGCGGCCGGGTGACGGTCGTCATGTCGGTCGGCCGCTCCTGCTCGTAGCGGGTGGCCGTCTGGATGCCGTGGGCGACATCGTGGAGGAACCCGGGCCAGGTCGTCTCCGCCTCGCCGATGAAGGTCACGTCGCAGAGCCCGTCGAAATAGGCCTCGTCGACCGACACGAGCGGTCCGCCGACGACCGTCATCGGCGGGAGCGTGGCGAGCCGTTCGAGAATCGTCCGCATCCGCTCCTTCTGAACGATCATCCCCGTCACCCCGACGATGTCGAAGCGGGCCATCGCCTCCCAGTCGATCTCCTCGACGTTCTCGTCGACGAGGACGACGTCGTGATCGCCGCACATGCCGGCCAGTGCAGAGAGGGCGCCGGAGATCATCGTGCTGCGCTTGTCACCCGGATACATCGGGAGGGCAAAGTCGAACCCCCAGTAGGAGGGCTCGAAGCGCGGGTTGATGAGACAGATCGACAGCTTCCGTCCGGTGAGGCCCGGCTCCGCCGATTCCCCGCACTCGGCGTCGATCACGGGGAGGGAATCGGCCAACATCACGTGCATGGTGCGCTCCTGGTCCTGTCGGGACACTCCGGAGTGCTCATTCCGGCGCGTGAAGGTGGAGACTAGGCGATCCCCCCCACGGCCCCTAGCCCATTAATTGGGCAGATCGCTGCGAAAAAACCGTTTTGCCGCGGAGGCAGAGAGAGGAATCGGCCGGAACCGAAGATTCCGGGACGCCGTGATGGTGCGGTATCCTCAAAGCCCGTGACGGCCCGGACGGATCGGCACGGTGTCGTGTCGCCTCGTGCCTCCGGAGTCCGCCATGCGCCCCGGCCTGTCCCTCCTGCATGTTTTGTTCGTCGGTGTGTCGTTCCTCTCCGCCGGGACGGTCGCGGCAGGCGCCGAGGCGCCGCCCCCGCGCCCGATGGCCCTCGACGATCTCTTCCGGTTCCTGCGTGTCGGCGATCCGCAAATCTCGCCCGACGGCAAGCAGGTCGTCTGGCAGGTGACGACCGTCAACCCTGAGGCCAACGGCAGCGCCTCCTCGCTGTGGATCGCCCCGGCGGACGGCTCGGCCCCTCCGCGAGCGCTGACCACAAACGAGGGGACGACGAAGGACTCGCGGCCGCGTTGGTCGCCCGATGGGAACACGATCCTCTTCCAATCAAACCGCACCGGCTCGTCGCAGCTCCACACCGTGCCCGCGGCCGGAGGGGCGCCGGTGCGTCTCACCGCCATCGCCACCGGTGCCGAAGACGCCGCCTGGTCACCGGATGGCAGTCGGATCGTGTTCGCGTCGGCGGTTCATCCCGAATACAGCGCCCTCCCGTTCGCCGAGAGCGACCGGCTCAACGCCGCCCGCGACAAGGCGATCGCCGACGATCCGGTCAAGGCCCGGACCTTCACCCGGCTGTTCTTCCGCCACTGGGACGAGTACGTCGGCGACAAGCGCCGTCACCTGTTCGTCATCGACTCGAGCGGCGCCAACTGCCGCGACATCACCCCCGGAGACCGCGACGCGGCCCCGACGAGCAAGACCTTCTCCGTCGCCGAGGACCATGCCTTCACCCCCGACTCGCGGCACGTGGTCTTCACCGCCGTGCCCGCCGAGGGGGAGGCCTGGAGCACCGACCATGACCTTTGCCGGGTGGCGATCGACAACACCTCTCCCGCATGGGAAAGCCTCACCTCCGCTAACAAGGCCGCCGACAACGGCCCCCGCTTCAGCCCCGACGGGAAGCGGCTCGCCTGGCGGGCCCAGGCCAAGCCCGGCTACGAAGCAGACGCCTGGTCCATCGTCGTCGCAGACGTCAACCCAGACGGCACGCTCTCAGGACGCCCCAGGAACCTGACCGCGACGCACGACCTCTCCGCCGGCGACATCGCTTGGCTTTTGGACGCCGATTCCAAGCCGTTCGTCGCCTTCCTCCACGAGGTCGACGGCACGTCGGCGCTCGGCAAGGCGTTCCTCGACGCCCGTGGCGTGGAGATCGACCGCGCGTGGCCGGGGACTCCGACCGCCCTCTCGACGAGCGGCCCGTCGGCGGCGTTCCTCGTGGCCCGGATGGACGCGCCCCCGGAGGTGTTCGCCGTGGCATCGGTCGATGGCGGGAGCCGCGACGCCTCGGCACGCGTGCCGGTGAGCCGCGCCAACGAACAACTGCTCGCCGGCCTCGATCTGCCGCGGCCACGTTCGGTACGCGTGCCGGTGGAAGGGGGGACGGAGATGCAGATGTGGATCCTCGAGCCCCCGGGATTCGACGCCGGGAAGAAATGGCCCGTCGTCTATCTCGTCCACGGCGGCCCGCAGGGGGCCTGGGAAGACGGATGGAGCTACCGCTGGAATCCCGAACTCTGGGCCGCCCGTGGGTACGTCGTCGTCATGCCCAATCCGCGCGGCTCGACCGGCTTCGGACAGGCGTTCGTCGACGAGATCACCGGCGACTGGGGGGGGAAATGCTATCGCGACCTCGTCGCCGGCCTCGATGCCACGGTGAAGCTCCCGTACGTCGATGCCGACAGAATCGCCACCGCCGGCGCCAGCTTCGGCGGCTACATGATGAACTGGTTCGCCGTGAACGACATCGCGCCGCGCTTCCGCTGCCTCGTCACCCACTGCTCGGTGTGGAACTTCGAGAGCATGTGGGGGACGACCGAGGAGTTGTGGTTCGACGAGAACGACCACGGCGGGCTCCCCTGGGAGCAGCCGGGCCGGTATCGCGAGTTCAGCCCCCACGCCCGTGCCGGTGAGCTCGGCCGGCACAAGACGCCGATGCTCGTGATCCACAACGATCTCGACTTCCGCTGCCCGATCGGCCAGGGGCACGAACTGTTCACGGCCCTGCAGCGCCAGGGGGTGGAGAGCCGGTTCGTCAACTTTCCCGACGAGGGGCACTGGGTGAACAAACCGCTCAACGCCCGCCGCTGGCACGAGGAGGTCTTCGGCTGGATCGAACGTTTCTGCCCCCCGGGCGGCCGGTAGGAATCGGGACGTCGGAGGAGAACTCGCCGGACCGCCCCACGCGCCGTCAGGCGGCCGCGGCGACCTGGTGTTCCACGGGACGCGTGAGCCACCATCCCCCATGCCCGGGAGGGGTATTCTCGATGTTGGCGACCGCAGCCGTGGGGTGCCCGTGCCGGAGCGTGAACGAGGCCCGGGCAAGGTTCCGAAGCACGTCTCGTGTGTCGAGACCACGGTCGTCGATGAAGAACGGATGGAGCTCGAGGAAGATTCGTTCCAGCCGAGGAAACTTCCGCCAGTCGGTCCGCGAGAGCTCGTACTCCGCCCCTTCGATGTCGATCTTCATGAACGTCGGCTGTTCATCGGCAAAGTCGGCGATGTCCACGACCCGTGCCGGGATCGTTTTCCCTTGGCGGACCACCCCGTCGAGCGTCCGGGCGGAATCGAGCGCGAGATTGAGGTCGAAGGTGGAATCACCGAGCCCGATCGCGTACGCCCAGACATTCTCGAGGTGGTTGAGACGGGCATTGAAATGCGTCGCCAGGGCATTCCAGGGATAGGGGTCGAACGCGACGACGCGTCCGCGCGGGCCGACCTTCAATCCGAGGTAGGTGGCGATCGCTCCGGAATTGCAGCCGATGTCGAAGGCCACGTCGCCGGGGCGGACGAACTTGTGGTCGTGATAGATCTGCAACGACCAATCGAACCCCCCGGAGCCGAACCATAGCTCGGACTCCTTGTGGTAGACGATGAACTCGTACTGCTCGCCCCCTACGGAATGATCGACGATGTACGGGGTGACGCGCTCGTAGGAGCCGCGCATCGGAGCGGTGAGTTCGATCTCGTCCAGTTCACGCTGGAAACGGTCGAGGAAACGCTGCTTGCTGGACTTGAGCTTGTGCACGGTCGCACTCCTGATACCGGGTAGGGAAACGAATGTCTGGAATGGGGGCGGCTGCCGAGCGTCAGGCGGCCGCCCGATGCGGCGCCACCGCGGGCACGGCCAGCGGCTTACGATAGATCGCCCAGCTCTTTTCCTTGCGGATCGTGAGGTAGGTCTGTTCGATCAGCGCGAGCGTCTCGGCCTGGGTCTGCCAGTCGATGTCATCCATCACGAGATAGCCGCCGGCGGTGATCTTCGGCCCCCATTGCTCGACATAGCGACGGCTCACCTCGGACGAATGGTTGCCGTCGACGTGCAGGATGCCGATCTGGCCGTCCTGAAACTCCCCGAGCGCCGCGACATCGGTGGTGCGGTGGACGCGGAGCGTGTCCTCCACCCCGAAACGGCGGATCCCGCCGAGGAAGCCCTGGTAGATCTTCTCGATGTCGAGTCGGCCCCACCATTCGCTGTTGTCAGCCCCGACGTCCCCCTCGAGCGCCGCCTCGTGGGACCACGGATCGATGCCGTGCACGGTGCCGCCGTAGGTCTTTGCGGCGAGTGCCATCGGTATCAGCGAACGGCCTCCGTAGACACCGATCTCGGCGATGCAGGCCGGCTTGACGTCGAGGACGAGCCGGGCGAGGGCTTCGGCTTTCTCGAGCGGGCACCACCCGTCGAGCGTCTGGGTCTCACGGATCGAATCGGCAAGAGACTTCGGCCTCGAGACCTCGATGGCGGGCGCCGGCCAACGCGGCTTCCTGAGGTTCGCCACGATCCGCTTCCACACCGGAGTCTTCGTCGTGACGTTCGCGGTCAGCAACTCCTGATAGAGATCGACCGAGAGCCGGGCGACCGTATCCCAGGAATGACGGTCGCAGTACGTGGAGGCTGCCTCGACGAGGCGGGTCGCCATCGGTTTGTCGGCCACCAGTCGGGACACCGCCCAAGCGAGCTCCTTCGGCTGCTGCGGCGTGGTCATCAGCATGCAGGGAGATTCACGCTGGATGGCCTGAAAGGCATCGATCTTGCTGGCGACCGTCGGCCTGCCGGAGCTGAGGGCCCACGTCACCGCGCCTGACGCCGACAAGCCGCTTTCATCTCGGTACGGAGCGAGGCAGACGTCGGTGGCGGCGTAATAGACCTCGGCCTGATCGGCAGGCAACCAGCCGGTGATCGTCACCCGGTCGCGGAGGCCGAGTTTCTCGATCTTGCCGACGAGCCTTTCGAAGAAGCGATCCTTCGACTCGGGATGGGCACCGCCGCAGATCGCGAGACGGTATTCCGACGGTAGGTACGTCAGCGCATCGACCGCGATGTCGTGCCCTTTGTACGGCCCGATGAATCCGAAGATGGTGAGGAGCTTGTCGGCCGACGAGTACCCGAGCGCTCGCTTCGCATCGGCGGAATCGAGGGTGTGGGTACGCTGCGGCAGGCAACCGTGCGGAATCAGACGCACGGATGACTCCGGCAGCCCAGAGCGGACGAAGGCCCGACGAGTCGTGGCGGCGTGGACGAGGGCGACGGCCTTCGAAGGTGCCGCGGCGAACGGCTTGCCGACACGATTCCTCCAGGTGCGGCCGCGATTGAACGCTTTGATCGGGTCGAGGAGCGCGGCGATTCCCCGGTGCTTCTTGCCTGTGATCGGCGCGGTATGGAAGGTCGTCACCACCGGCTTGCCGGTGGCGAGCAACCCGGAAAGAATCCGCCCGTAATTCCGAGCGGCGCTCCGGGCACCGTTGGCGATCCCGAACAGTCCATGCTCGTGCTGAATGTGGACGACATCCACCTCCCGCGCCCGCATGACGATCTCCGACTGGAGGCGGTGGGTGTCGCAGGGGAGGTAGGTCGACCAGGCATGCGGTTGGAGGGCAAACACGTCACTTTCGACACCCTGCCGCTCGAGCGCCGCGACGAGATTGGCGCAGTACGTCGCGATCCCGCAGGGCATCCCCCACGTCGAGATGTGGAGAACCCGCGATGGTGCGGAAGAATTGGGCATCGGCAAGACTCCGTGGCAATTCGCAAACCGTGGCCCTTGTCCGGGCCCAGACTGGGAGATCGGCAGATTCTGGCGAACCTCTTGAGGCGGGGTTGCCTGGGCAGGAAAGTGTGCCAGCGCAGACTGGGGGGGGCATGGCAGGATGAGCCTGGTGTGCCCACAGCCCCCCGGAAAGCAGGGGCTCTCCCCGCGCATGGAGACGACGAAGCCAGCAAGCGATGAGCTTCGGTGTTGGCCGACGGCGGCGAAGAGCGCCGATCGCCCTGCCAGCGGCCGGCTCGGCGTCTTCGCGCTCAGGCGTGGAGAGGGTCGGTCACGCGTGTCGGCCGCAGCGGGCTGTCAGCGGGGATCCCGCCTCGCGGTCAGACCCTCTGGAACGTGCCACCGACAGCGGCCGCGGTCTGGATGTTCACCCCGTTGCCGGTGATCGAGTTACCCGTCGCCGCAGTCCCGGTCGAGACACCTCGCGCCAACAACCCGACGCCACGGTTGGTGTGGATCCGGTTGGCAGTGACGGCCATGAACTGCGCCCCGTCGAGGACCACGCCGTTCGCGCCGTGGCGGATGGCATTGCCGGTCAGCGTGGTGCTCGTGTTGACCCCGGTGGCCACGATCCCACTGGAGGTGCTGCCGCCGATGTCGTTGGTCGACACGATCAGGCCCGTACCCGACGAGATGACGATTCCGGTGACGTTGTTGAGGATCGAATTGCCGTGCACCACCGATCCGGAGAGTGATCCGGTGGCGCAGATGCCGACGGTGTTTGAGTAGATGGCATTTCCGAGCCCACTCCCGCCGACGAGCATCTGCGTGGCGTTGAGGAGATAGATCCCGTAGCCGGCTTTCGTCCCGTCCGGAAGCGTGCCGTCGATCACGTTGCGTTGGATCGTCGTCGACAAGCTGCTGCCGGCGACGACGATGCCGTGCGAGCGGTTGCGATAGAGGAGATTGCCACCATTGACGATCAGGCCCCGGGCCGCCGTCAGCTGGATGCCGATGGTGTTGTCGACGATCGAATTGGAGACGACCGTCGTGCCGGTGAGGACACCGGTCGCGAAAATGCCGTGGGAGGTGAACGCCGGCAGGTAGTTGCCACCGGCATCGGTTCCGGCGGCGATGGTGTTGTTTTGCCCGGCACCCCCCACGGTGAGCCTCCTGGCACCGTCGATGTAGATCCCGAAGGGGCTGCGGCGGATCGTGTTGCGGGTCAGCTTCGTGCCGGTGTCGACCCCTGACGCATGCATGCCGTACTGCGTGTTGCCGGTGAGACGGTTGGCATCCACGACGAGCCCGGTCGCCGACTGGATCGAGACCCCGGTCGCATTGGCAAGGATCGCATTGGAGCGGATCGACGTTCCCGTCTGGGTTCCCTTGGCGAGGACTCCGACCGAGTTGCCGCTGATGGTGTTGCCCGCGGTGGGGGTGCCGAGGGCCAGGCCCGTCGTCCCGTCGAGGAGGACGCCTTGGGCTCCCTTGCTGCCCCCTTCGATGACGTTCCCGGTGATCGAAGAGCCGGTGTTGACGCCCGTGGCATGAATGCCTGCCAACGCGTTTTTCGCGAGCGTGAATCCGCTGATCTTCGAGCCGGTCGTGCCGTTGATCCGGATCCCGTTGCCGGTGGCGTTGACGATCACGCTGCCGGCCGCCTGCATGTCGACGCCGTTGGCCCCGGCATCGAGGGTCAGGCCGTCGGCGCGGGCCCCGGTCGCCGCGCCGTCGATCGCGATCGCCTTGACGGCGGTGACGCTGCTCGCCGCGCCAATTCTCAACGACGCGAGCGGTGTGGTCCCACCGACGAGCCCCTCCATCCGGATCGGCCCATTGGTCGGAAGGAGCGTGAGGTTCTTCGCCCCGTCGACGGTGTTCGCCAAGGTGATCCCTGCGGCGGTGAGCTGCACGTCGGCGGCATCGGCATCGGCGCCGAGGATGACCGGGCCGTTCCACTTTTGCGTGCCGGTGTTCGTGACATCCGCCCGGAGCCGGATCGCCGAGCCGTTGACGGTGAGATTGGGAGTGCCGATCTTGATCGCTCCCCCGGATGCAGCTTTGTCCTGCTCGATGACCGGCAGGTTCGCCGGGTCACCGATGACGATGTCCTTGGCGACGACCCTCGTCAACTGCGACGCCGCGGTCGCATTGAGCCGCATCACCTGGTCGGCCTTGGCGTTGTGGATGTTGAGATTCGAGTTCGTGGTGAACAGCCCGGACGTCGAGGTGCCGAACGTGAAACTGTCGGCCTTGAGTGTCACCGGACCGTTGAGCGCGGCGATCGTCGGGGAGTCGAGCGAAATGCCGGGAGAGCTCGCATAGGGTGCGGTCGTCGACGTCGTGCCGACGCCTCCGGTGCCCGTGATGAAGATCGCGCCATTGCCGGCGCTGACTTTGGCCGTGGAGGCGACGAAGACGCCGGCGTTGTCCTTCGCCGAGGCCCCTGACCCGCCACCGGTTCCGTTGAGCGCGAGCACGGCGGGGGAAGGATTGACGGAGCCCATCGCCACGGTGCCCAGAACGGTGATCCCGCGGTTGCCGTCGTTCGCCCCTCCACCGGTGCCATTGATGACGACCGCCGAACCGGTCGACTGGACCGACGACGTGGCATCGATGAACACTCCGTCACTTCCGGTGCCGGACGTGCTCGACGTGCCTCCCCTGCCGGTGACGTTCAGCGTGGGAAACGAGGACCCGGTGTCGCCCGCCTTCACGGTCGATCCCGAGATGATCGAGATCCCTCGGAGGTTGCCGGTGTCGCCATTCCCGCCACGGCCGGTGAGCGTCAACTCGCCCCCTGCCGTCGCGACGGTCGAGCCGGAGATCGTCAGACCGGTCAGCGGGCTCGCCACCGCCGCACCAGTGTCACCGGCGAGGGTCAGGCTGCCGGTCGTCGTGGAAACGCTCGCTGACACAAGCGAGATCGTCGGGGCGGTCACCGAGAGCCGCGCCGCCTCGGCGAAGGCCGTGTTTCCCTTGAACTCCGCCGCCGGCACGAGCCCCGACGCGATCCGCGAAAGAGTGACGGTGAAATCGTCGACGTAGCTCCCGGTGCTCCCGGCGAACTCGACCGCCGTGGCATCGACCGAGTTGTTGATCGTCACGCTGGTGAGCGACAGGGCGTTGGTCACGGTCAACGTCGCCAGACCATTGCCGGTCAGCCCCGTGGAGTCGGTGCCGGAGAATCTGTCGGTGCCGCTGAGGGAGAGGACGTAATTGCCACTGCCGCCGCTGGTGACGGAGAGCCGCGTCTCCGCGTCGAGGCCGATGGTGAGCGACGTCCCGCTGTAGGAGAAACTGGCGAGCAATCGGCGGTCCTCGAGGGCCTCGATCATCAACCGGCGGCGGTGACGAGCGGCACGCGTCGGGAGACCGGACGACGACGGACGGCGGGGAAAGCGCATCTGCATGGCATGACTCTCGGCGGGGTACGGGACGGGTTCGGCAGCGAGTCGGCGAGGACTACAGGGAACAATCGACGCTCCGGCGACGGGAAAGCGACGCCCCGGCGCGGGACGTCTTCACGCCCCCGGTGACTCTGCCGCTCCTCGCAGCGTCGGACACTGCGATGGACGGCGAGACGAGAGGAGGACAGTCAGGTTAGGGAGCCCCGCGGCTCGTTTCAACAGGAACCCCGGGAAGTCCGGGACGCAGAATCGGCCCCCGGCCTCGAGCCCCGCAAAAGACCCCGGCCTTCCCTCGCGTCAGCCGAGCCCTGACGGGAGTAGCGAAACGGAGGGGGCTCGGATGCTCGCGCCCAGAAGGCGGGGAATCGCGGCAGGGCTGTCGTTACGCCGGGGTCATCGCCGCCCGACCCGGCCCTGACGGCCGTCGCGATCAGATGTCAGCCAGTTGGCCGGTGCTGTCGCCGAGTTTCGGCGCCGGGCAACCGAGACCGTCGAGCATGCCGAGGTAGAGATTCGTCAGCGGCGTGTTCTTCGGATGGACCACGTGACGCCCCGGCTTGAGGGTGCCGCCACCGCCGCCGGCGACAAGGATCGGCAGATCGTCGTGGTTGTGGCGGTCGCCGTCACCGATGCCGCTCCCGTAGACGATCATGCAGCGGTCGAGGAGCGTGCCCTCCCCCTCCGGCGTCCGATCGAGCTTCTCGAGGAGGTAGGCCAACTGCTCGATATGGAAGCGGTTGATCCGCTGGATCTTCGCCTGCTTCCCGGCATCCCGGCCGTGATGGGAGAGGTCATGGTGCCCCTCGGGGACGCCGATGAACGAGTAGCTCTTGTTGCTCCCCTCGTTGGCAAACACGAACGTCGAGACCCGCGTGGTGTCGGTGAGGAACGCGAGGACGAGCATGTCGGCGAGGATCCTCAGGTGTTCCTCGTAGCGCTCCGGAGGGCCTTCGGGGCGGGCCATCCCCAGATCCTTCGACGTGGCGGCATTCGCGGAAAAACGCTCCAGCCGGACCTCGAGTTCACGCACGGCGGTGAAGTACTCGTCGAGTTTGCGGCGGTCGGCGGTTCCCACCACGTGCTCCATCCCGCGGGCCTCCTCGCGGACATAATCGAGGATGCTGCGCGAGTGCTTCTCGCGCTTCAGGCGCGCCTCCTCCGATTCGCCCGGCCGGCCGGCGGCGAAGAGCCGATCGAAGATCAGCTTCGGATTGCTCTCCTTGGGAACCGACTGCGTGTCGCTCCTCCAGGCGATGTTCGCGGAGTAGACGCAGCTGTAGCCGGAGTCGCAATTGCCCGACTGCCCGCCCCCTTCGGTGCCGATCTCGAGCGACGGCAGACGTGTGTGGCGGCCGAGATGGGCAGCGGCGAGTTGGTCGACGGAAACGCCGGCCCGGATGTCGGCCCCGGCCGTCTTGCGGGCCTGCGTCCCGGTGAGGAAGGTCGCCAGGGCCCGGGCATGGTCGCCGGCGCCGTCCCCGTTGGCCTCGGCCTTCTTCTGGGCGAGTTGCGAGTGGATCGAGAACTTCCCATACACGCCGCAGAGCGGCTCGAGGGTGGCGGGGAGGTCGAATCCTTCCCCGACCTGCTTCGGCGTCCAGTCCTGCATGTGGACGCCGTTGGGGACGTACAGAAACGCGGCGCGACGCGGCGCGAGTTCCACCGCCTCGGCAGCGGCAGCCCCTCGCCCCCCGGTGCCGTGAACGCCGGGGACCATGGCGTCGAGCAGAGGGAGCGCCAACGCCGTGCCGGTTCCCCGGAGGACAGTGCGGCGGGAGATGGGCTTCGTCATGGAGAACCTCCTTGGTCGGGGACATGCAGTCCCCGGAACCCGGTCAATCGTCGGATGCCGGCAGCGGCGAGTCAATTGCGACGCGGTGCCCTGGCGAGTCCGGCCCCCCCGTTGTCGGGAACAGCCGGCCTCTCCACTCCTTCCATCGACCAATTCACCCCGGGCGATCAGCCTGACCGGGGCGGGTTGTCAGCGTGGCTGGTCCGATTCACGCTCGCGGAACGCCACGCTCGTCACGATGCCCGCCACGATCTCAGCGAACCGATCGCCCCGCGCCTCGGTCTGAGACGCGATCCGCTCGACGGCGCAGGCGTCGTAGTATTCGAGCCCCCGGCCCAGCGCGTAGGTGAACAGCTTCTCCACCAGGCAGCGTCGGAACTCCGCGCGTCGCGCCACGAGGACCTGACGGAGTTCCGCAGGCCCGGCGAATCGACGACCGTCCGGAAGTTCTCCCGACGGGTCGACAGCTGCAGGCCCATCCTCCGTCCGCCAGGCTCCGACAGCGTCGAAGTTCTCGAGGCCGAAGCCGAGTGGATCCATCAGTTTGTGGCACGACGCACAGGACGGATTCGTGCGGTGCTGTTCCATCCGCTGCCGGAGCGTGCCGGTGAGGGCCTCTCCCGACGACGGTAGCTCCGGAACGTTCGGTGGCGGTGGAGGCGGGGGTGCCGCGAGGAGGTTCTCGAGCACCCAGCGACCGCGTTTCACCGGGCTCGTCCGCGTCGGATTGCTCGTCACGGCAAGGATGCTCGCCTGACCGAGAAGGCCGCCACGCTGCTCCCGGTTGACCGCCACACGGCGGAACTCGGCCCCCGTGACCCCCTCGATCCCGTAATGCTTCGCCAGTCGTTCGTTGACGAACGTCGAGTCTGAATCGAGAAACTCGACGATGCTCCGATCCTCGCGCACGATCGCAGCGAAGAACTCCTCCGTCTCGCGACGCATCGCGTCCCGGAGCTCCTCGTCGAAGGACGGGAACCGGGCCCGGTCGGGGGAGAACGCCGGCAGCGTCCGCAGGTGGAGCCATTGCCCGGCAAAGTTGTCGACGAGCGCCCGCGACTTCGGATCGGCGAGCATCCGTCGCGCCTGTGCGACGATCTGCTCGTCGCTGCGCAGTTCCCCGCGGTCGGCCGCGGCCGCGAGTGCCTCGTCGGGCATGCTGCTCCAGAGGAAATAGGAGAGCCGTGCGGCGAGTTCGTGGTCGTCGAGGCGGCGGATCTCCCCCGCCGGCGGATCGGTCTCCACGAGGAACAGGAAAGAGGGGGACACGAGCATCGCCGTCACCGCCACGCGCATCGAACTCTCGACCGTCTCCCCCGATGCCCGAGCGGCGGCGAACATGTCGGCGAGACGCTCGACCTCCGCCCCCCTCGCCGGTCGACGGAAGGCCCGCGACACGAGCGGGCGGAGGTTCTCGAGCACGATCTCCCGCGCGGCGGCCGGTTCGAGGCCGGCCGGGATCGGCCGGGCGAAGATTCGGCGGTGCGACGCCGGCAGGATCGCCTCGACGACGCCCAACGGCCCGATCACGGAGAGGCTGTCGACGTGCAGGTTACGATCCCGCTGCCGGGGATTCTCCGCTTCGGGGTTGTAGTAGTCGTTGAGGAAGGCGACGGCGAACCGCTGCCGGCCGGCCGGCACCTTCATCCGAAACTCGTAGTCTTTCGGAGAGCGGCGGCGGTTGGGAACCTCGACGACATGCTCCTCGCGGCCGGCGATCCGGAATCCCATCCGCACCGGATCGGGCCCGGCCTGATCACCGGAAGCATGGACGCGGAACAGATACTCCCCTTCGGCGGGGAAGTCGAAATCCTCGCCGATCTCCCCGTGCGATCCGAGCGTGCCTCCACTCCCCTTCAGCACCGGAGCCGACTCGATGTCACCGGTCACGATCGCCGTCCGAGCCACCTTCTCGGCCGCTTCGAGGGCCCGTTCGAAGAGGACCGGCGGCATCGAGAGGACATCGCCGATGTTGTCGAAGCCGTAGCCGACGTCGTCGCTGGGGAAATCGGCCGACACGCTGATGTCGATGCCGAACAGGTCGCGGACGGTGTTGTCGTACTCCGCCCGGTTGAGCCGTCGGAGCGTCACCCGGCCGGGGCGTTCCCCTTGGGAACAATCGGGACTGAGGGCCACGTCGCGGATCCACGCCACGACCCCCTTCCGCTCCTCGTCGCTCGGCTGCTCAGAGCCCTCCGGTGGCATCACGCCCCCTTCCACCTGCCTGAGCACCTTGAGCCACAACGCGCGATCGGTGGTCTTCGCGACCTCGACGCGACGATCGTCGAGCCGCACCCCCGCTTCCGGAGTGTCGCCCGAGTGGCAGTCGTTGCAGACCTTGGCAAGGACCGGCAGCACCGTCGCGTCGAACCGATCGGCTCCCCGTGACCGGCCGGCCGACAGGAGGGCAA
>Ga0208719_1000128_pt1 | contig 21504 bp, 18 predicted proteins | sample LakMenEpi30Jul09_FD_150747 | JGI IMG/M metagenome (GOLD analysis project Ga0208719, IMG submission 150747) | Freshwater microbial communities from Lake Mendota, WI - 30JUL2009 deep hole epilimnion (SPAdes) | ecosystem: Environmental > Aquatic > Freshwater > Lake > Epilimnion/Euphotic zone ... | reverse complement strand
GCTGCCAATTCGTCAGCAGTCTGGTTGGCACTCCAGTTGTGCTTCACGATCTTAGCAATAAGCGATTCACGACGAGCCGGAGTCGCAACCTTTTGAATCTCAACAAGGTGACTGAACGTCAAGGAATTACCGTTAGCCATCTTTTGATCGATGACAGCCTTAAACTCCTTGATCGTCGGCCACGCCACGTGCACGTTGCGCATGTTGTACAACGAACTAAGCGTTACACCAACACACTCAACGTATGCACCGAGCTTTTGCAGCTCCTGCTTTCGCTGATTTTCATCAAAAGAGTCGGATTCGTAGATGTCGTTAATCAGTTTACCGACTTCCCAGCAAACAACTGCATGTATCTTGGACGTGTCATCAATCTTCTTCAGCACTTCCTTCGCAGCTTTCTGCGTGATTTTGTCCATGCCTTCGAAAATCGCTTGCCGCTGCTTGGTCGTGATGAGACCCTTACCAGCCATATCAGAGATTCCTTTCTATAGACCCGATTTAGACTTGATGCCGAAGACAATTTCGACACAGTCAACAAACCCTTGAAACGGCTGAACTACGATGTTCGAGCCGTGCTTCGCACCACCTTTGAAGACATGACAGCTCGCACCGGGCATGACGAAATGTTCATAGCTGCCGGTATGAACAATTAGCCCTTGCTGAAAACCTTTGCGAGGGAAAACCATGCCAACTGGTTTTCCGTTGCTTACGGCACTCAGCTCTTCAAATCTAGTTTCGAAAACCCGCATGAACGGCAGGCCTGTAAAAGATTTGAACCACAACGGATGAATCGATCGAGGATCTTTGTGAATCGGCAATTGACCCTTCAACCGATCGGCACTTAACCACACAGGGAAAGACACTACCCGGTTAAACTCGGCAAACGAGTAAAGAGCAGTGCTTGAATCAGCCAAAAGCTCCAACCGTTCCTTGTTGAGCTTTAGCCTGCGGAGGAGCCACTCTACACGACCGGACTCCCATTGTCGATCACTTGTTTGACCTTCCTCAAATCTCGCGACTTGGCTCAAAAGAGGATTCGTGGGATTTGTCGAACGCCTGGTCATCACTTCACCTTCTTACGATGATCCCGCATAAGTTCGTCATAGCCCTTGCCGAGCTTTGGACGGATCTTGATGTTCAACGCGTCGCGAATTCGTTCGCACACGTCTTCGTTCTGCTGGATCATGGCACCAACTTCAGGCCAAGGCAGAAAATCATTTTTACCCATGCCGAGTGCCGGCACATTTGCCAAGCACTCAAGATCAGCCGTGGGAGACTTCGTCGTGATTGAGATGTCTCTCGACCGCAACCGCTTTTTATCAGTTCCCTCGATATTGTCGAGCAGATGAATCAAAGCCCAATCCCAATCCCAACGAAACCAATCGTGTGGTTTGTTGGTCTCTGGATCGTCTTCCACGCCCCAAATAAACCGAGTAGTGATCCTTCGGCCTGTAGGACCAAAAGAATTCTTCGCACACTGCAACCCGATTTGATTGCCAGTCCACTGCGTATTGTGCAGTTTTCGGCCTGCACGACAACGCAGTTCAACTGACTCGTGAAAGTTGAACGTTTGCCCGCCCAGCGTGTACTGGTGGGTGTTGCCCATATCGTCAAGCTTCTCTTTCAAGTGATTGACGACGACAAGCGTAAAAGGCCAACCTTCCAACGCTGACTTGATGCCGTTGAGGTAAAATGTGTTCTTTAACGCATTAATCGGATGTGCCCGGTTAGCGTTCCCTTCTTTCAAGATTTTCTCCTGGATCTCTTCAGACGTTGCAGCAGCGAGGCTGTCAATTCCAAACACGCACGGCAACGTTCTGCCAGGGCCGGGAGCTTCCTTTGTGCCCTCCAGAATCTTCTTGGCTTCCTTGATGTAATGCGTCAGCATCTGCTGCATTAATTCAAGGTTGCTAGCTCGATTCGAGATAATCGGCACAACGTCGTGAGGCACCCGCATGATGTCACAACAAAAGTCGGCATCAAACTTGTCTTCGGTGTCGATGTGAAAGCCCAGCCCTGACAAGTCATAAACCCATCGCATCACCTCAAACAGCAACGACGTTTTGCACGAACCCCAGCTACCGGCAATCATGACAACAGCCGAAAGCAAAAACACGTCGTTGCCAAGCAAGTGCTCGAGAGCTAACGACGGCAACGGAATACCAGCTGCTAGCTGCTCAAGCTCTTCTCGAGAACCGAAAACCCGACTAACACCAAACTTCTCTCGAGCTACAGCTCGCATGCTGTCCATGAGGCTATTGCGGCTGGCCGCACTATTCTCTGCGGACCAGCGGTCACGAAGTGCGGATTCAGACTTCTGGCTCAACTTACGATGCTCGACAATGCGGACAAGCTTGTCTTTACTCCGCACAAATTCAGGCTTTGGTTTGCCTGCTTTTGCTTTCTTGACCGGCTTAACCTCGTGCTCTGATTTGCTTATCAGATTCGCGATGTAGTCGTCTGCGTCCTGCAAAGGCTTCTCGGTAGATTCCGGAATTGAGCCGGAAGAGAGCCTCGTTTTTTTCTTCTTTTTTGCCACACAAACCTCCATAAAAAAGCGGGGCTAACGGAAGGGCAGGCAAGCTTAAGCTCCCCGCGAGATTTCCGCTAGCCCCGCCAAGCGACTATTTGACTACTTGCCCGGCTTCTTCTTTCGGCCCGGTTTGCCGCTTGTCGAAGGCTTTTCTTCCTTCTTGCCGCTGGCCTTGCCAGAGCCTTTTCCAGCCGCCTTAGAAGGCTTCGAAACCTTGGTCGGCTTCGATTCCCTCTTCGGCTTCTGGACTTTTGCCGGCTGCACGGGCTTGGAAACTCGCTTCTTACTCCGCTCCATGCCCTTTGCGTGAGCCATCGAGCGGGTCAACTTGTCTTCGATTTCCGGCTCGACTTCGTCGTCATCACCGAAGTCAGAGGATTCGTCTTCCTCGTCGTCCGAGTCTTCGTCGTCATCGTCTTCGGAGTCTTCGTCATCGTCTTCGTCGTCCGACTCTTCGTCATCGTCGGAGTCTTCGTCGTCATCGTCTTCGGAGTCATCGTCTTCGTCGTCCGACTCTTCGTCATCGTCGGAGTCTTCGTCGTCTTCGTCTTCCTCGTCTTCATCACCATCCTCCTCATCGTCGAGATCGTCATCGGAGTCGTCCGTGTCCTCCTCGTCGGAGTCCTCATCCAGATCGTCTTCGTCGACCTCGTCATCGTCATACTCCTCTTCGGAGTCCTCGTCGTCATCGTCGTCGTGTCGACTCTTTGACTTCGAGGTCACAACCGGCTTACCGGTTTTCTTCTTCGGCTTCGGATTTTCATCCTCATCCTCAGGTTCCGCCGCGGGAACGTCGACCACCGCAGTAGTGCGGCTGTTCAACACGGCTTTGACGGCATCATACTCGAGATACTGCGGCATGCTCATCCAACAAGCCCTCAAAAGTTTAGGCACGGCTCGAAAAGCTCGTGCCAACAAAACACACTGCTCCTCGATGCCGGGCTCGTGAAGGATGTGGTCGGTCTCTGATTCAACCGACGGCTCGCGAAACAGATGGCCCTGCTTCACAAAGACGTTCTCAACCTGAGCCGCGTTCATGCTTGCAGAGATGCTGCCGTTAGGGCCTTGGTAGGTCGAACTGACCGCAACTTCGTACGGAATGACGCTGGGACCGCCACTGGCATATGCACCAGCGACATACGTGGAATCCTTCTCGATCTGAACCTTGGTCGGGTTGAAGATCGTGCAAAACATACCGCCCTTCAGCGTCTGACTCTCAGCCTTGAAACGACCTGTCGGATCACCGTAAACGAATCCGCTGGAAGGATCTTTGGGATTCAATTCACTGAGATCTTGTTTTTCCTGGCAAAGAAAACGCAGCAACTTCTTGCCCGCATCGGCTGACAAGGCAAGCACGATCGTCGGATCCTCAGGAGCTTCGCCCAAGGGTACGCCGTTGCGAGCGATGTCCTCGACAACGTTTTGACCGTCTTTTCGCCGTGTTCGCTGTTCGCGAATCAAGTTCAACGACGGTCCGTTTTCGTACAACGACACAACCACAAAGTACAAACGCTTAGGAGCCGAAATTGCCTTGTCGCGAGATGTCGGGTTGATCAGCTCGTTCCAAGCGCTATTCCAAATCCCGCCGTTGGAGAACTCGCCAGCCGTGAATGCTGCCGTTGCCACGTCGTAAAGCAGCACGCTGGGCAGCCGCTTAAACTCGACACCTTCCACAAGTGTGCTAGTGGAACGTGCCGCGATAAACGAACAAGGGCTGACGTCCGACTTGTTCTTGATGAACTTCGCACCGCACCTATCAGTGACGCCGAAGTATCGAACGCAATAGACAGGCTGCGTGATCGCAACTCCATTCAAACCGGCAACATCAAGGTTGCTATTTCGACCGTTGAGCAGCCGATCAGGATTTGATGGATGTCGCTGAGGCCACATACGAAACGTGGTCTTTCCGCCTTTCTCGTAACAACCAGGAAACAACAGCCTCGCAGTCTTGAATTTGGGATTGAGGAAGTATTCACCAAATCCTCGATCGCCAAAACCAATTTGCGGGTCAAGATCTCGATCGATCGACTCCATCGGGCGAACTGCCAACACTCGCCGCTTAAAAGAAAACGACATATGAACCTTTCTTTTCCTGAAAAAGCCACATCAAGACAATCGCGTATTGCGAACGTCCAAAATCAACTTAACCACCTCTGCTGAAATGTCTTCGACAGAGCGAAGAACACCATCCCGAACACACTCAACCACTCCAGTCCTGACGGACTCGGGCAGATACTGATTCAACTCTTCGACGTAAAACTTGCGAACGTCTGCCAGAAAAGCGTGGTCTGCCTCGAGGATGTCTTCGGGGCGATCAGTGTAGACACGTTTTTCTTTCTTGGCAACATTCTTGACGGCAAAATCGACGGGCATGTCGAGAAACACATGCAAATCGGGTTTGCTCGCCTCCAAAGTGTAGAACTCGAACATCGAAAAATGACGAGCGACCTCGTCTCTCAATTCCGGCTTTGCCTTCACAGCAGAATAGCAAAGGTTGGAACTGACGTAGCGATCGGAAATCACAACGTCACGATGTGCGATGAGATCCCGCAAATAACCGCGAGCTTCCAAACGATCAACGGCGTAGAGAGTGCCGTGAAGGTAAGGATGCGACATCTCCCCGAACTCGCCATTCAGGTAGCGGCCAATCAGCCGACCGTAAGTGGTGGCTGCGTACATTGGAAAACTAACAGCTGCCGTTGTCAGGTTCAAAGCCGTCAGCGCTTGATCCACACGCCGAACAACTGTTCCCTTACCGGCCCCGTCAATGCCTTCAACAACAACGAACATCACTTCCCTGCTTTCTTCTTTTCGTCCATGACGGGGTCAGGTTTGCTGTAGTTGATCACGCAACCATCAATTGAAGCAGAACCTGTTGGGAGCCCCAAGGACTTGGCTTCGGAGTCTAGCAACTTTTCGCCCCAGTGTCTCATGACTTCCGCCTCGAGCCCGAGGTAGTACGGCCCAACACTGGTTGGAATCCCATCAAGCGTCGTCGGGTAGATCGGAACCGACTTACGCATGAAGTTAGGTAGCACGAACTCACACACGTGCTTGACGTGCTCGTACGGTACCTCAAGCAAAATGGCGTCATGAATCTGCAAAAGAACTCGAAACAAATCTCGCCCTTTACGCAGTTCCTGCTCCTTGTAGTCGTGGATGTAAGCCAACGCACGACTCACAGCTGACGCAATCATCGACTGAATAGGGAAGTTCATCGCCTGACGCCCAAACTCAGCCTCAATAGATCCGTCTCCGTTTGCGTCTGGAAATCGTCGAAATCTACCAAAGCAGTTGCACAGATAACGGCTCTCGACTCGCTGCTCTGTGTCCGGATCAAAATACTTACCTGTAGCTCGCTGCTGGCATTCCTCGAAAAACGGACGCAAACCGGGATACATAGCGTAAATCGCATCGATCACGGACTGAGCTTCGTCAACCGTAATCTCCGTGCCGGTTTCCTTTGCGGCCACGGCGATAGCTTTCGCGCCTCGACCGTAGGCAATACCGAAGATCACTGATTTAGCGACAATACGCAAATGAACCTTCTCAATAGACGCCAATCCCGACTTTGTCGGCAGACAATTAAGCTTGAACGCAAACACCGCGACATTGCTGTGAATGTCGTAGTAGTTCGGGTCAGACTCCGGCAACTGATTTCTCGTAGCATGATCAATCATGGTGGGGTCTCCAGACATGACTGCCATGCCGTAAAGCTCAGCTCCGACATAATCCGCCTCGACAAGCACGTAACCGGGTGAAGCTTTTAGTACACTTCTCAGCTTGTACTTGTAATCACCCTGCAAAAGCCGCTTGTAGTCTGGATCTCGTTGCTTAGAGATGTTTTGCAGGTTAGGTCGTGCAGACGACCATCTGCCAGTTTCCTTGGTTTGGTAGATATGCGTTCTGACTTTGCCGTCATCGCAACACATCGAAGCCAACCCATCAGAGTATTCGCAATCTCCATCTTCGTTACGAACATATTCCGTTGTATCGGAATCGATCGTAGGCGGTCGAAGCACCGTCTTAAGCACCTGATCCAGAAACCTGTGATCCCTAATCCTGTTAATGATCATGGCAGCAAACTGGTCTGGCGTCTCTCTCGCGATCAGCGATAAGGCCTGCTTGCCAGTAGATGGCGAATGTTCCCCGGTCTTCCTGCGTTTCTCAATCTCGTGCCAAGGCTTTGGAGGTTTGCTGGTGTCGAAAATCGGTCGTACGTTCAACAGCTTTGCGGAAGGCGGACTAATCCTTACGGAATTGCCTGTCTCTTTGTCCCGCATGCCGTTTAAATGCACACCAAACATCAACTCCTTAACCTGCGGCAATGAGCGAATGTTGAAATCAGGCCAGCGAATTTCTTGCTTTAGTTCCAGTTCCAATCGGCTTCGAGCTGCCATGAACTTTGACGTCAAAAAGTCGATTCGCTTTCTGTCAACCGTTATTCCCGATTGATGAATCTCGAGCACCACAGGCGTCGCAATCTGCGACTCCCAGAACGCTTCCCTGCAATCATTGCCTTCGTAATCTTCGTCAAGAAGAGTGTCAAACTTGTAGAACAACCGCAACGTTACGTCTGCGTCGTACATGCCGTACGGTAGCAAAACCTCATCAGGGCATTCGCCGTATCCCTCCATATCGCCACTTTTGATGCCCTTGGACTTGCAATACGAAACTTTCCAGGCTCCCAGATCGTCGTCATAGCGAGGAGCAGTTGTATACCGCATTGCAAGGGTCTCAAGCTTGTAGCTAGCAGTCTCTTCGATTGCATGGCACATGAGACCAGTATCAGCCCCACCTTCGTACTTGGTTCGATACCACGCCGGTACTGACTCACCTAGTTTAAACCCGTCGTTGATGTATTTCTTCAGCATCTTGCTTGGAGTCTTCTCAGTCAGCTCGAGATCGTAAAGCGGACAAGAAAACCGCTTGCGGATATCAATGCCAAGATCGACCAACCATTCCAAGTCCGCATTAAAGAAGTGACCGACGACTCGCTTTGGCCGGAACTTGAAACCGCTGAATTCTTTACCGTTAAAGAACGCAAGCAGCAATGCAATAGTGCGAGGATTCAGCTTTTCTCCCGCAGCAAAGCCCGGCGTAAGCTCACCTCCAGCTTCGTGAAACTTGATGCCAATTGCATGTTTCGGTCGCCACGCAATCTGAATAGTGCGAACGTACGATCCGGCGTTTACCGGATGTTCGCCGTGCCACTCAGCGTCAACCGCCACGACGCTGTCCAGCTTTTCCGGATCGCTATCGATTCGCTTCAAAGCATCAAGCAAATCAAAGTGATTGTCGATTGCTTTATGATCTACGTCCTCGTTGGCACCAACTTCAAGGCCGTTGGTCAGTGCAACAAATCGGCCAATTCCGGTTTCTAGCTGCCTCTCCGCTGCTTGATCTCGAATGACCTGTTTTGGATGAATGACCGTCATCACTTTAGCTTCGTGCCAACGAGCTTCATGCTCGCCAGGTAAAAATGAAGAGTTGTAACGAATGGTTTCAACTCGACCCTCCATCGAACCGACACCAGCACTGTTGCTTACCAGTGCCTTGCTTGCATCCGACCCGAGGCACAAAATGAACTTGGGTTGCACGATGCAAAGCTCCTGATAGAGCAATGGCATGCAATCCTTGATCCAACCAGCTTTCAGTGAGGTTTTGAAATTCGGCGGCATGAACTTGACCAAATGCGTCACGTAAAACTTGCTGACGTTTTTGGCTTTCAACTTTCGAAACATTTCAAGAAGCAAAGTGCCGTCGACATCCGATAAACAACGTGCACGCTCAAGCTCAACTGTCCACGGCATCTTGCTGACGATCATTACGTCAGCAGGTCGAGGTCCGTCGACAATTTCGGCACCGAGCAAATGACCAGGAAGAAAGCGAGCTTCTTTCCATCGATGCGGACCAACTTCGACTGGCAACGTAAAACCGGGCTCGCGTAACGCTGCCTGCACAAGATCACTTAACGCATCACTTGCTACGAACTTGTGCTTCTTAACGCTTTTCCCGTTTTCTCTGACCGTTTCAAACTCTGAAGTTACGACAGGATCGCCGAGTCCTTTAGAGTAGTAGATGAACGCCGAGGTCGGCGGTAAAAGCGGAAGCCCAGGAGCTGTCAACGGATAAACAGCTGAAGTCGTTTGCACGGCAAGCAGCTTTCGCTTGTGAGCGTTGTCAGCGTCTAGCTTCCCGCGGGGACCGACAACGCCGGCCGCAGGCTGTTTCCCGCCAGCAATTAGAATCTTTCTGCGGACCATGACTTACCTTTTCTTCCAAGAGACTTTGACACCTTTTTCTTCGGCTTTCTGTTTGATGAAATCACGCAGAAAGCTTCTATCCAATGAGCCGGGATCTGTACCGTCAGGTAGGTCGACAGTGCAAAAGCCGGATTTGAGCGACAAATTAAGCTCGTGCACAATCTGCTGTACTCGATCTGCTGTTTTCTCTTTGACGTCTGGATCGTAAAGCAGCACTCCCGAGTGCGTGGCAAACGCGGATTTGAACAACGACTGCTGTGGCTCAGTCATTGTTGCCCCGAACGTACATACCGCTTGCGGCCCAAGTCGCCAAACGTCGGTTACACCTTCGACAATGACACCAGTTTGAAACCGACGAGCATTACCGAGGTTGTACAAAATCTGCCTGCGTGGCATGCCAGGTGAGATGTAGTACTTCGGCAGATCAGATGTTTTCCAATCCGTGTCAAAAGCCGGCCGGGCCTGCCAGCCGACCATCTGCTTGTTGTGATACACGGGAATGATTAGCCGGTTTTCGCATACAAACCGATCTGATTTGCTGCACCAGTGCACATTGTAGAAACGACCGATAACTTCTACATCAAAACCACGACCAGCCAAGTACATCACAGCTTCGTGACTTGCAGGAAGTTTGTCGACTCGGGTGACGATGCCAGGCCACGTGCCGCAGATCTTCTCGACATCAACGAGCTTGCCCTCTGTAATCGGTGCGTGCCGAAGCTGCACCAAATTATGCCCTGTCAGCATCTCTTCCAGCTGCTTGTAAATCTCCGGCTTCCGCATCGACAACGGACAACCAGCGTTGAAACAGGTAGCTAAAAAAGTCTGTGCCCTGCCAAGCTCGTCGTCTGTGCCGTAGCGGTGGTTAATGTAACAGCGGTGCCGCGTGTCGTTGCAGAACGGACAGTTGACAGCGTAATACTCACCCGGGTGGCGAATGGTAGGCTTTTCTCTGCCAGTCCGCAAATCCAACCCCATACTGCGAATTTGCTTTTCCCCGGGATTCTTAATCTGCACGCTACCAAACGTAGCCCGACAACGACGAAAAAGCGAACGATTTAACGCTCGGTTTTCGTCCTGATCCATATCAACCTCAATTCTATTAGGTTCACGGTTGATCGATATCGTCCAGCGAGTAAAACAGCGGAGCGTTGTTAGTTACACCGGTTGCTGAACTAATCGATTTGTCAACGATCTTGCCTTGGTTATCGACATGGTAGTTGTCAGGCGAAAGCACCAAATTAAATTCGCCGTCGACCTTAATGATCGAAGGCGGCATCGGATGATGCCGCCGATGCTTAGAACAGTTGATTTGCCCGAGCTGATCTTCTGTCAAAGCACCGACAACAAAAGAGAAGTCCAGATTCTCGCCAAAACTTTTTGAGCCCTTGGCGTCGGTATGAGTCAACCGTTTGGTCGGACTTAACTGCGAATTGGCTAAACCGCTCAGCTGTTGCATTAGCCACACATGCGTGTTGAAGTAGACACCGATTTCACGCCCTATCCGTTTCACGTACGAAGCGATCAACTTGTGATCCTCAAACCGCTGCGATCCATCTTTCTGAAGCGTAGTGTCCTGATCAACCATGAGCGAGAGGTAGTCAACGATGACATTTTTGACATATGCGTTCTTTCCTCTGAGCTTCAATTCCTGATCGATTCGTCGTCGAATCTCGTTAATGCCGCCGTAACCGGCCTGCGGATACCGAGGATCACGACCAGAGAAATCAAGAACCAATACGTGATCGTTCAACCAATTAATGCACTTCTGCACTCGCATGAATTCGGTCTCAAAGACCTCGTTCTGGATATGCATGGCAAACTTTTTCTTCTCGTAGTCCAAAGGCTGCAACGGATCATTACCAAGCGATGAAAGTCCTTTTTCGCCCATCTTGACCAGACTCTGACGTCTTACTTCGGCAGCGTACATCAAAGCACGATGCTGAAGCTCGGGCGACGCTGCGGCTTCGTAAGACACGAGCACTGAGATGCCCTTCTTATCCGGATCTTGGTGCATCAAGAAGTCTTCGAAACATTGCTGACCTGCGGCGCACATGAGCATGACCGCCATTGTCGTCTTGCACGTACCGAATGGAGCCATGAAGCCGTAAACTTCACCAGGAGCACTGCCGCCGCCAAGATACTTGTCGATAAAGCCAATTCCAGTTGAAGACAGAATCAACGGACTCTTCTTGTCCCAGTCTGGTTCAAAGAAATTGGTTCTCTCGTTGCGGTACTGGATTGAGATTAGCTTGTCGATCTGTTGTTGAGCTGCTTGAAAACAAGCAGGCAACTTGTCGAGATCGCTAATCGACTGAAGCTGGTTGACGACAGAAGATTGCAGTTTGCTCTGCATCAATTGCGAGGCTATCGACAAAGCCAGCTTTGTTGCTTTGTCGCTTGTCGGCTTGTAGTCGCGAAACGTCGACTTGTCAAAAGCGAACTCGATGAACTCTGTCAGATCATCTCGAGTTTCGTCAGAAGCCAGGTCGTCATATCGTTCCAACAGCGATTGAATGTCTAACCCGAGTTCCAGATACTTCGGGAGCCGCTCTTCTCGCTTGTAGAAATCAAGCAAAACCCGGTACACCAGCCGATGGCTCTCACCGGGGAAATGATCAACTGTCAGACTGTCTTTGAGTTCCTCAAAAACAACCGCATTGCGCAGCAGAATAGCTGTAAATAGCTTAATGCGGGCGGCTGACAGTCTTTGAGACTGTCGGTCATCCATCGGAGTCCTTTCAAACGAACGTCAACTCAGCAATGGCTGAGCTTATCCCGAACCGCTACACGAAAATCCGCTGGAATGACCGAACCCCACGTACCGTCATACTCGTCAGGAAACAGAGCGTAGTCCATAGCCGCCAACAACTCGTACCGTTTCGCCAAGTCTTCGAGTTGAGCAGTGTGTCGACTACTTTCGCCAAGTTCGTGGATTCGTTCTACCGCAGACCGACATAAGCAATACCTGAAAAGAGGAGACAGGTCAAGTCTCTCGTCAAGTACGGCATAGTAAACAGACAAAGGAAGACTGTAGCCTGATCCTTTAAAGTTGGTGTTAATTGAAACCTTTGCTCGTTCAGACTCGTTCTTCAACTGAAAAAACAAATAGTCTTTCGTGTCGCTGTAGTATTCGCGAAAAAGCGAAATTGTGTTTTCGCTCGCAAGCTGTCTCAATTCCGGAATTGCCAGAGCTGACCCCCGCAGAATCCGAAAAACTACACGCACGTAACGAGTTGGCGTTACTTCTTTGACTTCCTTTTCCAGCTTCTTGTAGGCGACCTCCCATTCGTTGCGAGGCTTTGCAACTTCTGGTGTGTCCCACCGAGAAACACCGTCAAGCGATTTGCTTGGGTTATACGGCTTACCCTGCACACCGCGGATTCGCTCAAGAATGCGACGTTCGTCGATGTATGCTTGCTTGAATGCAGCTACCTTGCCGGCTGGATCGGAAAATGGAATCAATTCCGTTTTCGATTTCATGCTTTATTCCAAAAAAGTGTTCATTGCCGTGCTGGGCGGAAAAACCTGCTCCCAGCCGTTTGACTTGTAGTTCCTTGATCTTTTCGTAGCCCTTTGCTTGTAGCCCGAGTCGAATTGATCCAAGTAATCGTGGATCACTCCAAACGGCTTGCCATCGCTTATACGACTAACGCGACCAGGAATCTGCACGTCTGCAATTGAGCTGCTGCCGCCGTCTGCCCGAATTAGCACGGACAAGTTATTGAACGACACGCCGACGTTCCACACCGTCGTCGCAATGACTTTCTTAAGCTTTCCTTTCTCGAAAGCCTGAGTCAACTGCATCCTACGATCGATATCCATCATAGGTTCGCTGGACTTGCATAAACCTGCTGCGACAAATTCACGCAACCGAATTGGCGTCAGTCCGTTTTCGCGATACACCAGCGTGAAATCAGGCAGTAACCTCTTGAGATTCATCGCATGCTCAAGCGTCTCTACAACGATCAACACTTGTGTGTCGTCATCGTACTTTTTTGCGTCAGCAGCAATTTGCTGATTACGAAAATCGTTTGTCCAGAAACCTTGTCGCTTCTTGTCGACATCCGAAAGATTTCGACACGGGTTGTAGTCCATGCTCACCGAAGACCAGAGCACTTTGAGCGGAACAACCATGTTGGCCTGCTGTGCCGCCTGATAGTTGACAGCAAAAATGATCGGGCCAAACAAACCATGCAGCCGGAAGTCCTTACCATCCCAGCGCATGTCATTGCTGGCAGACAATCCGAAATTTCTCGAGTTCTGCCACTTGACTAGCTGAGACGCAGCATCATCAGAAGCAAGCTCATGGCATTCATCGCCAAACAAGAAGTCCGCGTCACCAGTTGCATGATGTGCAGAATCGACAGTGTAGCACATCACGCGTTTACCTGTTAAACGCTTACCAGCTCCCACGATGCCCACGTCGCCAACCATGCCGACCAGTTCTGGATAAATTCGATCCCTGATCACAGAAGCCCGCTTTGAGACGATGTCAATTCTTGCTCGAGGAAGCAATCGAGCAAAACAACCGATGCTGAAGGTCTTGCCGAAGCCCGGTGCACAGTCAATGCGACCGCACGGGTGCTTCAAAAGAATGTCAAGCATCTCTTTCTGGTTATCTCGAAATTGAATGTCGTCTAGATTCTCCCAGTAGGGCTTGAGTTTCTTCGGATCTATCGGCCTCGTGTCTTTGCAGATGACTTGGTAGCCGGCAGCTCGCAATGCGTCCCGCACGAGCTTCCAATACCCGAACATGGCGACAAACCGCTGGTACTGATCTAGTTCAAACATGGCGTGCTGCTTCCGTTCTTCCACGGAGAGGCCGCTACGCTTTCGCTGTGCGGCCTGCCAGCCGTGGTGACGCATCTTGGTCTCAAATGTCAGCAGAGGCCGCAGCAGCTCAAATATCTCGTCTGTGGTGGGATCCAGAAAAAACATGTTTCCCGACTTGTAAAGTCGGACTTTTCGAGTCTTGCTCATCATCCCCTCGTTGCACTCTTTCTGAGTTTTGATAGAATCAAAGCGGGTCCAGCGAACGCCGCAACCCGCTACACAGGACACCACCTAGGATTCGCCACCTAGGTGGTGTCTCTGTTTACAGACTCAGGTTTCTGGTAGCCGGTCACAATTGAAACGGTTGCATTGTAGATAACCCTTCAATGCAGTTTATTAAAACCAACGCGCAGCACTCTTTCAGCAGTTTCAAGTAACGTGTCATCAACAGAACAGATCGATTCTTTTTGAAGCGACACCAACCCGGCTCGAAGAATCAAACGCAAAGCTTTAAAATCGGCTTTTTCGTCAGAATTCTTGAACAAAGTCTTACGTGATACATCGTCAAAAAAAGAGTCGACAGCGTCACGCACAAACCGAAAATTTGCGGCGTTGGCTACTATGTTGCGAGACCTCATTCTGACCTTTCAATGCAGGTTGGTGATTTCGTCCAGCTTTGACAGAAGGTCAAAGCGTTCTTCTCGTAGCTGATCGTGCTTACGTCCATCATCGACAATCGTAAGCGATCTGCGTATCTCAGCTAGCCGCCGGTGTATCTGCACCAGGGCCGTGCGACTCTCTTTGAGAAGTCGTCGCACTTTCTTGCTGTTGCCGGCGAGGCCGGACGGTGACGACTTCGTAGTGCCCGTACCGCCCGGGTTGCCACGGCGACAAACCTCGGTACTTGCCCGCAAGTTGAAGTAGCTCCCAAAAGTCTTGATCGTCTATATCTGCCGGAACCACACAATTGATTCCGATCGTTTGACCTACAAGCAAAGCTTCGTGCATCGAGTATCGCACGCGGCTGTTCGCTGTCTTCTTGTAGAAGCACTTAACAAGACACCGAGCTTGCAATTCTGCGTCAGTCTCGATGTCCCAGTAAATCTTTTTGACAGCCTCGTGGTGCCGACCAAGTACGCCAGCAGCCCAGATCATGTTGGACTGATGCCACGAAGCAAGGAACAACAGTTTTCCGTTGCGACCTTGACTGCGTTGAAAAACGAAACCGCCGTCCGGCTTCTTCTGGTTGCCTAAGCTCTGATTCGTAAATCGTAAACGGACGGCGAGTTCCCGCATGTTACCCTCGAAAGCCGGCTAGAAACCGCTTGCAGTTTTCTGGTCGTTTAAAGAACAGCTCCGGCTCAAAATGCGACGGGTTAGCTACCGCAGCTAACCAGTTACGTGCAATAAAGCCCAAGACCAATCGACACGCAGCCAGTGAATGCTGGCAGCTGTCCGTAACAAGTTGCAACTCGGAAAACACTAAGCTGTCTTTTGGCAAGCTTGCAACAATCGACATGAGATTCAAGGTTCTAGCGACGACTTCATCTTCGAGGTTAGCTCCCTTGCTGTTCCAGACTCGATCAAAAGCATCAGGCCTTAAACCAAAAAAGCTTTCAAGCCTGGAAACGCTGTACGGTTGATTTGCGTCAACAAACCAACGTGGATCGCAAATGTCCGAGATAAGCTGCAAAGCAACGTCTTCTCGTTTCAACCCGAGAAAAGCAAAAAACGGAGCAGTGCAGTGCTCTCGATACAACCTCGTAGACCAGTCGCTTAGCCTGTCCTGAGTGAAATAGTTCAACGTGCGATAGTTGTGAAAGCTACGGTTGTCCGCGATATGCCACAAATTTGGCAAGTTATCATGCACACCTAGCACAGCTAAACGCCTAAGAACGTCGTTGCATGTTGCCACCTTGCTGCAAATCATTGCCGAACCAACAAACAGTCGAGATTGCTTGCTGTGCCATGCCAGCGACGTGTACAGGTTCTCTATCAGTGCGTAGTTCTGTCTGCAACCTATTACCCTGTATGTAGCCGGCTTACTGTTCTCGTTTACCAATACTCGTGGCTTCACGAAGGCACCTCGAGGTGCCAGACTCCAAACACAACCAGCGTCGTCAGTGTGCAGACAAACCACCGGAGCATTTGCCATGGTCATTCCCTGGTGATGCTGATCAGCCGATCAAACGACTCGTTGAACTCGTGTTCGTGAGTAATGACCACCAATTGACGGTCAGTACCTACTTTTTGTGCAAGTCGTTGAATAGCCTCGTGGAAGTAGTTCATGTTGTCCGCGTCCAGGCCCGCGGTCGGCTCATCAAGAAACAGCATACCAACATCGTGACCAAACACGCGATCGAGAGCAGCTCGAAATGCAATTGCGAGAATCACTTTTTGTCCGCCGCTTAGCTGTCTTGCCTTGACAGCCGATTGACCAGGAAAGAACACGTTGAACGTAAGGTCCTGATCTGCCTCGACGACAAACGGACTGTTGAACAAAGCAAGATTCTCGTTGACATCCGTTACGAGCAGCTCCAAGTTTGCCTGTGATACAGCCTTGGGCAAGTTGTTCCAGTGAAACACTTGGGCTACTTCACGAATAGCGGCAAGCTGTTCTCGAACCTTGGACTTTTCAGCCAATCGAAGTTTCAACTGGTCGAGCGTTGCCTGCGTGTCGTCTCGATTCTGCTTTGCGTCCTTCAAGCAAGCAGCTGCCACTGCATAATCCTGTGCAGCTTGCTTGTGCTTGTTCAACAGCTTCTCAATTCGCTCGGCAGAAGGTAACGCTTTATCAACAAGCTTGGCAGCCTCAAACTCCTCAATCTGCGAATTCAAAACCTCCAGCTGTCCGTTCAGTTCGCCTAACCTTTCTCGGACAACAGTCATCTCGGTTTGTAGCAACGTCTTACGCTTGGAAGTGAGTTTGAAAAGACCCAGAAGCTCATCCGCTTCGCTGCACTGAGCATCAAAATCATCGCCGCACTTTTCAAGTTTCAGCTGCTGCAACTCGCTTTTGAGTTTTGCAATTTGATTAGCTGCTGTTGTCCGTTTGCTTTCAAAAATCGACATCTTTTTTGCAAACTGAGCCGAGTAGTCCAACTGCTGCTCGAGCGGCTGGAGTTCTTCGTTCAATTTTTTGACTTGTCGCTTAGCGTCAGTCAGGCATTTCTCGGAGATAGCCTGTCCGCAACAAGGACACACGTCGGTGTCTTCGTTGTCAAGCAAACGGGCTAGCTGCTTGACGGTAGCCATAATCTCGCTTTTACGATTTATGGCTTCGTCTTTTTGCTCTTCACCAAGAAACAGCGATTCGTCCATTTCCGGCTTCGAACGCTCAATCTGATCCAAGGTTTGCTGCGAAGATTCAAGCTGCTGCTTTAAGGAACGTCGTTTTGCAACGACTTGTGAAATTTCATCCCGTCGAGCAAGCAAATCTTTGGCAGCAGTTACAACCTCTTGATTGGATTCCAGCCAATCAGTCGTAGTTTGCAGTTGCTTTTCAACCGACTCCTTAGCAGCGATGCATGTGCTTCTTTCGGTTTTCGTTCGCTTTTTGGTTCCCTCCAAAGCTTGCAACTTGATGACAGCTTCCGCCGCTTTCTCGTGTTTGCGAGCAATGCCCTTCAAACGCTTGACCTCGTCATCAGACAACAGCAAAGCTTCAGCTGCTTTCTTCTGCTCCCTGTACCTCTGCACGGTCTTAGTCATGCCAGCCAGTGAGGTCTCCAGTTCACTGCTATTGTCGACAATCTCAAGACCCTCCTGGCGGGTTGCGTAAGCGTCACAGATCTTGTGCACGTTCGACGCGAACTCAGTACCACAAAGGTATTGAAACGTCTTAGCTCGCTCGGACTCTGTCTGGCTGAGAAACTGAAACATTTCCCACTGATCGACAAAGACGTATTTGTCGATAATGGTTTTTGAGATGTTCAACGTCTTGGCAATAGCTTCGTTAACGTCGCTAGACTTAGCCAAGCTCTCACCGTCAAACACAAACTCGCATTTGCCGGGACGCAGCGAACGAAGCAATCGAAACTTCTTGCCGCGGTGTACACCGAAAAGCTCAATCGAGCTTTCTCCTTCGCTTCCGATTGTGATGACATCGGACTTGGTTTTGCCAAGTCGACCAAAGTCGTTCGTCAGTGCCGCGTAGATCGCATTAACAAACGTCGATTTACCAGATCCGTTCGCACCGACGATGCCGACCAGACCAGCAGACAGCTTTACTTCAAACTCGACGTGAGGTCCGATGTTTTTGAGCTTTACCTTCCTGATTTGCATGTTCACCCTTTCAACCGAGTTTGGATCCAACGATTTAGTGTCTGCTCCGGATCGCCACCCTGAAGCATCTGTACAGCCAACTCCTTTGCCCCGTCCTGCTTTAATGCTCCGTCAAAACGCTCCAGGCAAGACAGCATTGTGCTTCGCTCGGTCGCATCAACCGATCGAGCCGCCACGAGGGCGTCCTGCCCTTCAGTGACGGTCCGAATCGGTTTGAAAAACAAATGAGCCCGCTCACGGAACTCTCGCTTAAAGCGAAGTACTCGTTTGTCGTCACCGACGTCGTGTGTCAGACGCAGCAACGGAGTTCGCACACACTCAGGCATGTCGTTCTTGTCTGCGTAAGTTTCAGCCTGTTCCAATTCGCGATTAGCTTGCTGGAACAATTCTTCGGTTTGCGTAAACGCACGCGAGTCCAAGCTGAGACACCTACGAGTAACAAGCGGGCAGATCTCAACCTCAAACATGCGTTTCGCGTTAGTGTCAAAACCGACGTTGAAGAACGACTTGTCCTGAGGTTCCGAGATCGACCGCATATGTGTGCTGCCAGGACTCAAGACTTTCAAGTTTCCAAACTTCTTGTAGATGGCTTCGTGAAAGTCTCCTGTAATCAACAACTGAACATTTTCAGGCACGTCGGCAAACTCACCTTGCGGCTTGGCGTTGTCGCCCATGAAATCACGCCAAACCTGATGGCACACCAAGATGTCAGCAGCCTTGGCCCTGTCGGACTGCAAGAACTGCTGCAAGTCGTCAGTGCTCTGGTAATCACAACCGTCCAGCATGCACCCGTCTGCTAGCAACGTGCCGCCCTTGTCCAGCCAAATCGCATTCGGAGCCAAAGACATCCAAGGCACGTCTTGGTACTCATGCTGACCCTGGTTGTAATAAACAGGAATGCCAGCCGCTTTAAGCTTCCGAAGCCCAAGCAAAAGCTCGCGAATGGGTCTCGAGACGTTGACCTGCTTGTCAAGCAAGTCTCCTGCGATGATCAAGAGATCGCACTTCTGCTGAATCGTCTGCTTTACGATCTGGTGCCACGAGTAGTAGCTATCACCAAAAATAGGCAGGTGCGTCCAAACCTTTTGAGACAGATGCACGTCAGAACAGACGGCCATGCTGAACCTAGCCACTTGAATCCTTTCAATCGAGTGAATTGACCGTCGGAATCTCACGCGTCTTTAGATTGGCCGCGACATCTTGAATGATGTACTTGGCGTGATCCTCATCTCGCAACCACACTGCAACTTGCTCTTTCTTGAGTTTGGTTGCAGCGATCTCTTCAAGGATGTCCTCAACAATCACAGTGTTTGCCCAATCGCTGCCGATGATACCGCATAGGCTTCTCGGCTCAGTTCGCTCAACAAACTGAGCTACATTGTCGCCACAATGGCAACGAGGACAAGACCCGAAAATCAGTTCGTGACGACGAAGCTGATATTGCCAGCAGTCACCAGCTGCCCAGTCATTGAATTGGTCAATGAAGTCACGGGCCATGTCAGTCGCGTTATCGCTAGCGATCTCAGGAGCCATTTGCAAAATGCCTGCCAGCCCCATCCTGCTAGTCGGGTAATCCGGTAACCCGAAGGCAGAGCCTGCATTCAAATACAAACGATCGCCGCGTGAAGACAACGGCCACCAAGTTTTGTCCTGATCTTCGAGCTTCAGATCGTCAGGCAAACGGTCAACGAAATAAATCGAATTGCGATCAAACGACAAAAGCTTGAAACAGTCGTTATCGACCGGGCTATCTACGCAGTTGTCGTGAGAAACAGAAACCTCAAACACAAACTTGTGATCGGTATTCATGTCTTGCTTTCTTAATCGTTGATGTTGACGCTTCCGTTTACCTTGTAGTCTTTCGTAAACGGCTTGCGTTTACGAACTACAACCCGAGCTTTGGTTTCAACCCAGACTCGAGCACCACAGCTCAACGTCTTGCCAAACGGCTGCATGACACGTGCAATCAGCCGGTTCTTGTCGTCGTAAATCTCGACCTCGTGACCATACACGTTGTCTTTTCCGGCTTTGACCGTGATCACCGGTTCGTCGGTGCCATGTTTGCAGTTCTGCCTTATCGCAGGCTGCGATACATGGATCCGACAGATCCGCTTAATCGTCCGAGCCGAAGAGCTTGTCGTAATCGATTTTGTCGTCTTCGCCATCGTCGTCATCCTCCTGTTGGAGAGTTCCATTGAGCATGTCACGAAACACGCTCAGCCATTCCTTCCGACCTTGCTGAAACGAAGCCATCTCTCGAGCCTCTCGCTGCTCGCGAGGCAGAAACGCCATAGAGAGCAGAAACGAAGCTGAGCGAAGAACCTGCAACCGGCGGTAAATGCAAGTCTTCGAATCCCAGGCTTCTTCTTCCTCGTAGTTTCGAACAATCGAATCAAACTGCTCACGAAGACTTCGAAGGCCCTGCCACGACGAAGACATGTCGACCACAGCCAACCGCTTGTACTGATCGACATATGACTCGCGAGGCCTCGGTATCAGCTTCGGCACAAACGGCTCAGGCTGAAGATTCAACCTGGAAGCCTCCATAGCTGCCCAATCAAATTGCATGCTGACCCAGTCATGCAACTCCAGTAACTGTTCAAACAACTTCTCCGGATTCGCACTGGGAAGCGGATACGGAGGTGAATGAATTTCCACACATCACCTTTCAACAAAAGAATCGGGTTGAATCAAGGAGGTACTCGCAATAGCCGGCTTTGAGACCTTGGGCACAGCTTTGTGCCCGTAGATTCGCAACAGCTTGGCTTTCTTGAGACCAAAGAAAAGAGTCGAGAACGCCGACTTGTTTTTGGCAAGCAGGCTCCAATCAAACGTCAGACCGGACTTCAAGTGTGCCCGGATGTTCTTCTCGGTGACGACTGTTGCGTTGTTAAACCGCATCGGTTGCTGACTCGACTCTTGCAGCTTGTTGCCAATTGCCACGTAGTCGGCATCCGGCGAGAGCAGCTGGATACCGAAGTGTCGGAACTTCAACGGAGACGCAGCGTCATCTAAGAAAGGAACCAGCGTCTGCTCAGTCAGCAGAGCCGCAGTCTTCTCGTGGCAAAACCGTTTTGCAAAAAAAGGCAGCTCGCCAACCGATTCGAAAGGCAAGTCCCTACGCCACGAAAAAACACGGCACTCTTGATTTGCCGCTGCCGCCAAAACATCTTGCTGAATCCGAATCAGGCGATGACGCGTAAAACACCAAGGGCAAACCTTGGCGTTTAAGCATTCCTGAGTTGCGGGAATAGCTCGAACACCAGCCGGAACGCAGTTCAAAGACCAAACGAGCACTCCCGCAGAGTCCGGATGCGAGGCAATCAGATCGAAATGAGCAAACCGAAACAACCGTTGCAAATGAGCAACTTGAGAGCTGCGGTTTCTGCGTATACGCGAAGCCAGATCCGGCAAAGTCTCGTCGGCATCAAAACCCAGCTGGAAAAAGCGAGAAGGAACAAGGCTCAAAACGCAAGATCGAAGCAAGCGATAGGGAGCAAAGTTCTTTGGAACAACAAATCGCTGTTTTCTAAAACAGCCAGGATCGGCAGTACGAGACATGCGTCCTCCGTCAAAAGTGCTATACCGCTAATACGTATTAGCGGTATATTCTCCTACTACGTAGGAGAATGGGCGAGCGGGCTT
>Ga0208719_1000122_pt1 | contig 22083 bp, 39 predicted proteins | sample LakMenEpi30Jul09_FD_150747 | JGI IMG/M metagenome (GOLD analysis project Ga0208719, IMG submission 150747) | Freshwater microbial communities from Lake Mendota, WI - 30JUL2009 deep hole epilimnion (SPAdes) | ecosystem: Environmental > Aquatic > Freshwater > Lake > Epilimnion/Euphotic zone ... | reverse complement strand
CCTGTGGCTCTGCGTCTGTTTGAGAGCACGCATCGTGAACTTGTTTCTGATGCCAATGAGTTTCTTCAATGGATGTGCAATTCGGTTAGCCGAATCATGTCTTGGGAGCAAGTCGACGCAAAGCTCAAGCGCGTCACGATTGCTGACGACATGCAGAAACAAATGTCTGCACTTCAGCTTATGATGGGTCAGCAGCTCTCTGGTACATCTGGATTGAAGGCCATCGGTTACAACTGGAAGACCGAGCAAAAGCTACTTGCTGACGAGGCACGTCAACAGCAAGAGATGCAAGCACGACAGCAAGAAGAGATGGATCAGCAAGGCTTTGCTGCTGAAATCTCTAAGGGTATGAACCCTGCTACGCAACAGCAGGGCGGTCAGCCGGGTGCTGGTGGTCAACCGGGTGCCGCACCTCAAGGTGGTAATCCGACAGGACCAGACGCTCAGTCTGCAATGGGGGCCGGAAACACGCCTGTTTCGACCTACATCCAGTCTATGGGGCAGAACACCCCTGTCACGCCAAACGATTTGCAAGCCGCGGCTGATCAGCTTGCTAACGAATTGCTTGGGTTACCTGAGAGCGTAAAGGACAGCCAGCTACGCCAGCTCAAGCAGTTCAACCCGACTCTACACTCGTTAGTTCGTTCGAAGCTGGACGAAAAGCGAAATCAAATGAAGACGCAGGGTGGAGCTATGCTACAGCAACAGATGGCTCAAGGCGGGGGCGGAATGCAGTGATGACGCCCTAATTTGTCCAGCTTATCTATTCGATCAGTCAAATCCTGTTTTGTTGAAAGGCAGCCGGAAAACACGTCGCAACTTTTGTTGCACCTGCTATCCTGCGGATCTTTCTACCAGCTGAAAGGCAACAATGAAGGTTGTCATCTACAGCTGCATTACGGGAGGCTACGACGATGCTGTCACTGCTCTCTTTGCTTCTTACGCCGAAGCAGCGTCAACGAGTGATGTCCGCTGTGTACTCTTCACAGATGAAATTGCGGCAAGAGCTTCGCCGCGAAGGGTTGCTTCCGAAGGAACTCTCGAGTGGGAATTGCGACCGTTGTTGTGGCAGCACCCGCTGTGCCAAACAAGAACGGCCCGATGGCACAAAGTGAACAGCCATCTATTGCACTTCGACGCCGATCGCACAATTTGGATTGACGGTACGCAGAAAATCCTCAACTCGAAACTTCTAGCTCTTCAGCTCGAGCTTCCTATTGCGACGTTTAAGCATCCGGTGCGAACGTGTGCCTATCAGGAGCTGCAAGTCTGTTGTGATCTCAAGAAAGATAATGAGCTGTTGATGCGGCAACAGCTTGCCGCGTACCGAGACGGCGGTTATCCACCGTTTCACGGCTTGGTTGAAACGGCTTGCATCGTACGCAAAACATGCGATGATGTAGCCCGTTTCAATCAGGCTTGGTGGCACGAGATTGAACGGTTTAGTTATCGTGATCAATTGAGCTTCAATTACACGATGTGGCGGACTGGTATGACTTACGATACGATTCCGGGGCATCGGCAAAGTTCTGAGTTTTTTGAGTTTGTGCCTCATCGTTCGGCATGAAAGCGGGCTATCGTGCTAAAGGTCGGCGTCTACGCACCGTACGCTCGAACAGAGACAACCATAGCGGCAACTCAATTTGCCGACTGGCTTGTTCGCATGGGTGTAGACGTGCAATTCCTTGCGTGCGGCAAGGTCGGCAAGAATGTCCACCCGTTTTGGGATAAAAAAGCCAACGCAATTAGCTTCAATTCTATTTGCAGTTGGGCAATTGAAAGCACGCATCTATGTTGGTTCTTGCCTGATGAGCATGCTTTTTTCAATGCTCAATTGGTTTGTCCTCGCAACAAGAAAAGACGCACGAAGCATTTTTTCCTGCCTGGTGCAAACCATTGGAATGCGTCCTCGTTGTTTTTCGCTAAACGAATGGATGCTACCATTTTGTTGAATGACGAACTGAGCAAGTGGGCGACAGGTAAAGTCACAAAGCTCAGCAGTAGGCTAAAGTTTGCAAGTTCTAATCTTGTGTCGCCATCAATTCCGTTTTCTACAAAAGCCGGTTTTCACGAGAAAGGCTTTGTGTCGGTTGCTGTCGTGCTTTCAAAGACTATGCACGCAGATAAAGGTCCAAGCATGCTCAACGCTATTGAGCGTGCGTTGACAGAACGACCTAATCTCAAAATTACGCTTGTGCTTGAGCATTCATTTTCTCGCCAATTTCGCCAAGCATTTAAGCGACTTGTTGCAACGCATATCGATCGAGTACAGATTGTCGACAGGCCTAATTACAACGAGCTTGCAGCCATTTGCTGGCAACATGATTGGGTATTTATCGGAGCTACTCGTTTTAATTACGGCTCCCTGTTGACTGCTGCTGCTGCCAGTAATTCCCCAGTTGCTTGTTTGGATCTCATGCCTGCTAAATCGTTGCTTGATGTGCAACAAGGAGCGGAGCTAATACCTTGCAAGAAGGCCACCAAACGAAAACCAGTGGCGGACTTTAACGAAGATGAGATCGTCGCATTTTTCTTACGAGTTAGCGACATAGCTCCATCTGCCATGAAATCGTTTCAAAAGCACGCAGCGATTAACCTAGAAACAAAACAGCTCAAGTTCGAGCAATTCTTACATTCGCAGTTTTTTCTATGAGCAAGCGACATGTCCTCGTGGCCGGCACGCCCGGGGCATGGGTCAATCACGGTGCGAAATACTTTGCTGACCGCGGTTGGGCTGTAAGCTGGCCCGGGCAGAATTTAGACGTTGCTGACGGCCTTCGATATCTGACGCACAATTTCCAGAACATCGAAGTGCAGCGTATTTATCAGCAGTTTGAATCGCTAAACAAAGTTTCGCCTGTCGCCAGCTATTTACCGCTTTACTACGATTTGCCGTATCCAGGCCCGGCTGAGTTTCTAGCTAAGTTTGTAGGCCCTGCGGTCGTTTCGGGCGTATGCGTGTTTCCGCTTATCGAGCTGTGGTCGAACCACATCGATACGATTGTGGACATTCGAGCTTCTGAAGCTGACGACATCCAGGCCATGAGTCAGTGGGTAAAAGCCGGAATTGCTAAAAAACAGCTTGAGCTTGTTCGCAAATGTCAGCTTGAACGCTACACTGAGCGACTATCGTCGTTCGCACACGTCTACACCATGACAAATGCGGAGATCAAAGATCGTCGCATCGACGGGCTTTCTCGTTTTGTGGCCTCTGTTTTCAAGGAGTGAATATGAGCACCGAAGACTCGCTAGATCCGAAGCTGGATGCATCTTTGAATATTGCTGCTGGCAACAAGCCCGTAGCCGCTGCGGCACCCACGCCGCCAAAGCCTGTAGCTGTTGCTACATCTTCTATCCCTATGCCGAAGTCATCAGCTGTCAACATCTCAAATGTTGCTGCTGTTTTAAGCCCTGCGTCGCAGCGACATGCTGTGCAACAAGTTCAGATCAAGGATGCGTTTAATTACGATGTAGCGTTCAACTTCGCATTCCTTGGCTCTGGTCAGGGCGGTGCTCGTATTGCTTCGAGTTTCTGGAACATGGGCTATCGGCGTGTTGGGTTGTTCAACATGGCCGAAAGTGATTTCCAGGGGTTGCCTGAAGAGATCGAGCGTCACGTGTTTCAGCTTGGCGGTGCTGCCAAAGATGCCCGTTTTGCAGAGAACTCGATGACAGGTCGGGAAGAAGAGATCTGGGATTTGCTGCAACGCTCGTGGGGCAACGACGTCGATTACGGCTTTGTCTGCGTCGGTCTTGGCGGTGGTACTGGCTCAGGCACCAGCGTCAAGCTCGTTCAGATTGCCCGTGAGTATCTTGAGAGTAAGGGCAAAGCTCCGCGTGTAGGTGTCATCGCGTCGATTCCGCCTGTGACTGAAGGTCAACAGGTTTGCCGCAATGCGGTAACGGCTTTCCATCGCTTGCTCGAGTTGAAAGCGAGCCCGATGATCTTGATCGACAATGCGAGGATCAACCAGCTCTACACGCCTGGGATGAGTCAGCTCTACAACGTCGCCAACAGGACGGTCAGCGAACTGCTTCACTTGTTCAATCAGCTCGCCGCTGTGCACAGCCCTCTCATCACATTTGATCGTAGCGAGCTTGCCCAGTTGCTCGATCACGGCATTTGTGTGATGGGTGCCGCAAGTCTCGAAGACATCAAAAGCCCAGCTGACATTTCAGCAGCAATTCGAGATCAGCTGACAAACAACGTGCTAGCCGAAGTTGACCTCAAGTCAGGGACAAAAGGTGCCTGCCTGTTCGTTGGTGATCAGCACCACATGGACAATCTCGGGCTGGACTACTTTGAGGCCGGCTTCACGCAAATGAATCGAACGCTGAAGGGTGGTGCTAACAGTGTTGTGCATCGAGGTGTCTACGTTGGTGCTGCTCCTGGCCTACAGGTCTACGCCATGATCAGCGATCTCAAGCCGCCAGCCGCTACTTTGTCAAAGCTGGCCAAGGAAGCAAACCTGAGCAAAGCCCAGCTTGGCGGGTTTGCCCAGTTTCTTGGCGTCAACGACTGATCCCAGTTGATATTCCGCTTAACAGTTAGGAGCATTGATATGCCGAATAATGCGGCTGACGATAATCTTGAATCTCGTTTGGTGAAAGCACTCGGCTTACCAAACGTTCAGTCACTGAAGATCAGTCTGGCTACTAACAGCGTTGCGGCCGTGGAAGTTGTCCATTACGACTGGGACAAGTGCGGTGAGGCACTGATAACAGAACTTGAGGCAAGGCAGTACGTCCTGATCTCACGCGAAGAATATGACAGGCTGAACCGAGGCCCTTTTTATGGTTTGTCGCCGGAATAACACCAAAACTGCGTCAAAGTCGATTTGGATCGATTTGAAATTGCTGCTATCCGGGCAAATAACCGTAAATAAGACAAGTTGGGTAAACTAGGTACCCACATTTTGCGGTCAAAACCGGCTTTGGTTTGGCGTTTAGCGCTATAACGTTCGTCGTTTTTACACAACCAGCGAGAAAATTAATCATGTTTTCGACCGGCCCTGTGCACGTCAGCGGTGAGCTTCCCGACCTTATCAACCACCTTGAGGTTGCTTATCGAGAGCATACGAAGCTGCATGCAAGCATTGCAGTTGAAGGTTACGCATTTCTCAAATGGGCAAAGCAGTATCTGACGGAAAATCGCCCGTCAGAAGTTTTTCCAGTAGATCGAAATTACGGTTTTGTATTGACCAACGGCGTTAGGTTAAAGCTCTGTCCGGACGTTACAAGCGAAGCCGGACCAGGCTCGATGGCCAGCAAAGATAGCTCCGTTTCCATTATCAGTACGCGATAGCTGGAACCTGAATTGTGAACGTAGAAGAGCATCCAGACTGCGCTGAAGGCGTGTTCAACGGAACACTTATCGAAGCCGAAGTTCCGTTGATTTATGTGCAAACGTGGGGTTTGCAATTCTGGCACAATTTGGCAATTCACGGCATCGTAAAACAAACAAAAGATTACCCAGTTGTTTGGTTGCTGGCTGTGCCTTGGCACATGTCACATCAACCAATGGTAGACGGCTTAAAGTTCCTTTTGTCACGCGTAGCAGAGCTAGCACCTAACCATCGCTGTCTTGTGCTTTGCAACACGCCGGAGGACGGCTTTGTTTGTGAGCAACTGAACTTTAATTACCTGCTGGTTCATCAAAACCAGTTCGTCGATCGAAGTAGCTTTAAGCCGTTGCAGCGAGAAAAGAAATACGACGCTGTAATGAACTCGGCGTTCAGAGAGTACAAGCGTCACTGGCTAGCTACTAAGATTTCGTCTTTGTCGTTGATCAGTTACTTTCTCGAGCCTGACGCTGTGGCCGGAATAAAGTCGACGTTGCCGCAGGCTGTAATTGCAAACGAGGCAGAAAACGGATCTTCCTGGTTGTCGTGGTCTGCCGTTAATGAAGCCTACAACGCGGCAAAATGCGGGTTGATTTTGTCGGATGTAGAAGGCGGAAACTACGCTTCAATCGAGTACCTGTTGGCTGGTTTGCCGGTTGTCACGACTGTCAATATAGGTGGGCGAGACAGGTATCTAGACGGACGGTTCTGCTCGTGGGTAAATGCTGATCCTGACTCGGTAGCTAAAGCCGTTTACAATTACACACGGCTAGCTATCGATCCTCAGTTCATTCGCACAGAGACTATTCGGAAGCTGGATAATGACTTCGACGATTCCAGCTTTGAGATCGGATCCCGGCTAGGTCTCGATGTAAAAGCGACTGCGGATGCGTTTAACCGTTGGCGGGGACACGGCTTCATACAGCACAGGCAGATAAGCTACATCACTGACAGGTTAAAAGCCGTCTACGGTTGAACCGCTAGCCACACAAGCATTGAAAGGAGTCGATTATCGAGTAACGGAGTACCGCATCATGTTCAACTGTATCGCCCGGTGGGTAGCTGCACTTTTTGCAGTGAGTGGCTCTGCTTCTTGCAAGCAAGTAGGTCACGTTAGAATGCAGATCAAGACGTGGGTTGGTGACCGATGTGTGCCAACAGTTGCATGCGGTGTTCATCTCGAAATTGACTTGCCGGCTAGATTCCGGATTCTAGCTCCGAAGGTGTTTAGGGCTGGTCGTAACCCTCCTCTTGCTGCGTTTTATTGCTTCAGGCATCCGGATTCAGCGGGCGAACTTCAGTGGGTCAAGAAGCGAGAGATCGTGTTGCAAGATGTCACGTACACGCTGAAAGAAGCTCCGCTCCTGACGACTGACCGCTATATCGAATTTAAGGTGCAAGATGAGTGAATCTTTCTTCACAAAAGAGATGTTGTCGGCTGCTAACACCATCCCTAAACAGCATGTAACGATGAACGGTTATTCTTTTAGTGATGTAGTTTTGGCTGATCTGCTTGCCTGGTCTAAATCACAAGCGTGGCAAACAGATTTAACAGTACTACGGAAACGAGCAGGACTAGCTGAGCCAGTTGGTGCAAACTTTAACGTCGATAAGGCGTTGGCTGATCTGCGGAAAAGACTCCGTGCTCCGTTGCCTCTGTCTTCACTTGGTTCTGGCTGGACGGGACCGACCGCCCCTCAAGGCAGCGGATTTTCAATGGCTGCAAAGCCATCCTTTATCGGTAAGTCATTTATTGCATCTATCACTCCCGATTGCGAACCGAGCGACGAGCACGAACTTGGTCACGTGGAACTAAGCGATGTTGACGCACACACAATAGCACTGCTCAAGGTGAAATTTGACTAAGCCTCAAGACAACTTGTTGATTGAAGCAGCACTTCCCTATCTCAAGCAATTGCTCGAGAAAGAGAATCGCGATCACGCACAGCAAGTCCATCCGTCCCGCGGTCGATCGGAATACATGACAGGACTTCAAAAGCTGATCATGGACATCACCGACAAGTTGCAGCCGAAAAAATAGAAAGCCAGGCATGCGGAAGATTCTGTTCTTCACTTCGACCGTATGGGCGTTGGGCGTGCTTCACGCTTCTTTGTCGAAGAGGCTGCTAGCACATGGCATTCATGCTGATGTGCTTGACTGGCGTGCGAGCTACACCCAGGAAGAGTTCCAACACCTAATGCGGGTGTATGACTACTTTCTCGTAACGCCAGATAGCTTGAATATCCTGCACTCAAGTGAGCATTACAGGGTGCCTTTAAACCGCATCTTCACCATAGCCCACCACACCGAAGACTTGGTTGTTGCCGGAAAACGAATGGGTGGTTTTGACTTCCTAAACGAGGTCGCCGGGCTTGGGGCTGTGAATGAAGACATTGCAGCAGAAGCAGCGAGCCGGCTTGGCATAACCCGAGCATTTAAGCTCGTGACCAACGGCGTCGAGACTGCCATGTTTGCCGGTCCGCCGGCTATCAGTCTTAACGCCATTGGTCACGTAGGCCCACACACGCTGACGTGGGATAACGTTGAAGATTGCAAGCGTCCTGGCTTGCTCGACGAAGTCTTGCATGGCTTGCCTCTGGTTCATAAACAGCAACCACGTCAGCACTACATGGCGATGCCATCCCGTTACTGGGATATCGACGCCACACTTGTCACTTCTTCGTACGAGAGCTGCGGACTTCCAGCTCTTGAGACAGCCGCGGCCGGTCGCCTTGTCGTAAGTACGCCGACTGGATATTTCCGCAAGCATTATCAGGGCCTAGGTGCTCTGTGCAGCTTGGAGCCGAAAGCATTTGTGCAGGATGCCAGAGCCATCCTGTTGCATTACAAGGACAGCCCGCAGCAATACCGGGAACGTTGTCAGACAGCTCAGGAATACTGCCGGCAGCATTTCGATTGGTCAGTCACGCTACCAACCTGGCTCGAGGTGTTTGCATGATTTTCAATTACGTCGATATTGGCGTCTGCGACTTCGAGACGTCGCTTGACAAGCAAAATGTAGCGGCCGGTGAAACTGTGTTGCTTGTTGAACCGGTTGTGCAGTTCCTTGAAGCTTTGCCTAATCCACCGGGTGTCGTGAAAGTGTGTGCAGCGATTACTGCCACAGGGGAAGACTGCTCAATCTTTCACGTGTCGACCGAGGCTATTGAACGGTACAACATGCCTTTCTGGACGCGAGGCTGTAGCCGTTTGCGTCAACCTCACCAGGGTGTGCTTGGCTGGCTGCAAGGCCAGGGTATTAACTTCACTCAAGCACTCGATAGAAGAATCTTCCAAATGCTTCATTGCCACGGGTTGACGTTTCAGCAACTCTGTGACAACCAAGCAATCGAGAAGATTGTGCACCTCAAGATCGATACAGAAGGCTGCGATCACGAAGTGCTTGCTGCGGTGTATGAGGTGTTAGCCAGCAAGCGATTACCGCTCATCGAAAGCATTAGGTTTGAACGCTACGGTCACAACACGTTCGATTACTGCGACGACCCGTATGGCAACTGTGATCGGCTCGATGAGTTGGCTCTGCAATTCAAGAACACGTGGGGATACGAAATCGATCCTCCGGTAGGTCCAGGCGAAGAACCTAAAGTGGCAGACATCACGATGCGACTCCCGAGGTCTGGGATATGAGTGGCGCAGAAAAGCGACGAAAAGAACAAGCCAAAAGAGAACAAGAATTCAAGGCATTTGAAAGAACGTGGCATGAGATGTCGTCAAACCTACAACAAGAAATGCTTGAAAGGATTTGCATGAAAGATCAATCGGAGACGCAGGCCGACGCAGTTGAATCTACGAACGGCCCTACCGGTCCCGGAGGCGGTTATTCAGTATCGGTTTCAGGGCCTACTGGGGCTATTCAAAGCGTCACAGGGCCAGTTACCCGGACCCCCGAGGTTACCATGGGCACGCCAAAGCCCTCAGCGGCCCCTCAGGAGGCCAAACAGCGGTCCAGGCGTCTGACAGGGGAGCAGAAGCAGCAAAACCGTAAGAAGCGAGAATACGAGGCCAGGAAGGCACGTAGGCAAGAGAAAGAGCTGGCGGCTACGTTCCAGACGGCACCAGCTCTCGAGCCTGTAGTCCCGATTCGCGTCAAGAACTAACAACCAATTCAAGCTATCAGGGGTGCAGGGATGCGTTGTCCTTGCGCCCCTGGTGTGTTTACAGCCAAAGGTGTGAGATGAAAGAAGAAGTGGCAAAAAAGCTCGTGGAAGCTGCGAGAAGCGGTAAGTACAAGCAGACGCGAGGCTGTCTTCGAAATACAACGAAAGTTGTTGAAGCAGGCATTGACGTTGGCGAGGAGCGGTCGTGTTTCTGCATCCTTGGGATCCTGTGTGACCTATTCGCTAACGAGCATTCTTTTGCTTACTGGGAGCGATCAACTTTTTTTGGGCGGCCGACTCCTGAGATGCTGTTTGTCCTCGACGTAACAGACAGCGATCAAAAGGTAGAAAAGTGTGCATTCGAAAGCGTATTGCCCCAGACAGTCGTTGAATGGGCCGGATTGAAATCACAAGCCGGCATGTTTGAAGTTACCAACGACATGGTTGATGATTTGCCGGGTCAGTTAGGCATGACGGAGGCCCTCATGAACCTCAATGACGACTACTACTGGGACCTCCATCGGATTGCTGATTTTGTCGAGAAGCACTGGATGCACATCTAACCTAAGGAGCTGCAATGGCTAAGAAAAAGACCCCGACCGGCAGGGCAGAACGCTGCCGACTGTTACGCATTGACTGCCGGCCATCTGCACCAAGTTTGATCGGAGATCTGGGCACGTATAAAAGCGTGCAAGCCGCAGTGGACGCATTGAATGCCGATCCAGACATGTTTCCAGTCGACGAGCTGATTATCGTGACGGAATCGCTCAAGGTGATTGAAGTCCTGAGTCGCGACGTCGTGCGTTTCTATATCTCAAACCCAATCGAAAAGAAAACAAAGGAGAAGATCGATGGCTAAGGTAAAAGCGAAGACAAGCGGCATCTGCTCGCTCATGTACGGGGCCAAGGGTTGCGTACCGCAACTTTCCGGTCCTTACGCTTCGGCAGATTTAGCGATTGACGCTGCAATGGACCTCCTTGATGACGACAGCGTCGGAACAATCTTCATGGTTCACGCCGATCACCAAGTGCAAGAACTTGAGGATATCCTGACGCTGATCGTCATTGTTGGTGCTCAGTACGACACAGGCCTCGATTTTTACTCTGTCAAAGTTCGCTGCACCGTAGCAGATCAAGATGCAGGCCGGCATTACGAAGCTGCAATCGAGTACATCAAAACCAAGTTTACTAACCCAGCTCCAATTGGTCCGTTCTTCGTTTTCGATGAGCACGATGCGGCATTTCAGCACATCGATGCAACTGATCTCTGTGATTCGCCAGACGTTATCCGCGTCAAGCGAAGCCAAGCCAAGACCCCAAGCAAGAAAGGGAAGCGATGACCGCTAAGAAGACAAAGCCGAAAACGAAGACTACGAGTCGGCTTTACTCATTGGTGATCGGTTACGAAAGATGCCCAGAGCCCGACATTGAAGGGCCGTTTGACTCGATTGAGGCGGTGCTGGCTGAAGCTGACAGCATGGGCTATGACGAGGACTTCGAAGGCTACCTGGGTATTTTGACTCCGGATCACAAGCTGCTGCGTCTCGAGCAGCAACATAAGTGGGTTGTCGTCGATGCAGAGCCCTCTTCCGAGAAAGGAAATGACAAATGATTCTTCGACTGACTGACGGGGTAAGTTCGCTGGAAGACTTGGATAACCAAGGTCCGTCCGTAGAGGCGATGGACAATCTCAAAACTTTTACGCACGAGATTGTCGGCGTGTCGATTAGCTCAGGCACAGACTATATGACCTTTTGCTTTCCAGACGGTCAGATGCATGCAGGCCGGTGGGTCAAAGTCGGTGATTGCGAGGTCTTTCACTACAGCGGTTGTTTCTACGGTACAGTGACCATTTCACAGAAATGAACAAGCAAGGAAGGATCGAGAGATGATTCAAGTAACGCTGATGGAAGGTGTCGATTCGATGGATGATTTTGACTCCCTCGGTAACCCTGACGCGGCCAAGGAAAAAACGAAGACGTTCCTGGCTACAGGCATCGGGCATTCGCCTGACGGGTTTGTGACGTTTGTTACGGAGGATGGAACTCTTCGCGTTGGCGGGTGGAGACTCTGTGGCGACTTCATGGTCTTTGCGTTCGAAGGCAGCTTTTACCGGTACATCAGAGAAAACTCACTCTAGGAGACAGTCATGTCAGAGGTTTACCGGATGATTTCCAACCAACAGAACACGATCAGCAGTCTCGAGGTCATCAATCAGCTCGAGTTCTTGCAGGCTGATCGAGCCAAGTTGGCCCAAGGTTGGACGGAGGAGAGTGGGACGCCTACGCCTACGGCAGTCAGCATTTGGGACAAGCACTACGGCAAAGAGCTTGCGATGTGGGAGAAGCTGAATGACCAGCTGAGCAGGTTCCCTCACTGGGCGTCTGGTACGGCACTCATTCGAGATTCGTACTTCCTTGCGTACGCCAGAGAGCAGGCCTTTGACCTTGGGGATCTGAAGAGAGATGCCGAGTGGATCAATGACTGCGTTGACTGGGACAAGGTGGCTGATCTACTCAAGCAAGACTACTTCCAGGTCGACATCGATGGCGTGACGTACTGGATTCAAACCTGATTCAAGGAGATGCGGATGGAACACGCGCATAAGATCAACAATGAGTTGAATGTAATCGAAGACTTCGAGCTTACCGCTCGCATTCTCCGGTTGCAGCGAAGGCAAAGGCAGTCTGGAACTCTGGAACACGAAGACCTAGAGCTTTCGAAGCTGGAGAAGCTACGGGAAGCAGTCACATCGCACCTTCCGACATCGTCGAGCCAAAAAGACAAGCAGGCTTACACGCTAATTCGCGATTCGCATTTCGAAGAGTACGCGAAGCAGCTTGTGACAGGTGCGTTGTTTACGAAGATTCCGCAGCTGGTTGGGATGGCGAAGCATGTGAATTGGGAGTCTTTGTCTCAAGAGATGAAGACCAACCACGATTCCGTTACGTTTGATTCGGTTATGTACTGGATCCAATTACCTGGGTGAGTCTTTATTCGCAGGAGGCGAATCATGGGTGCGAAGGAACGAGGCGGGGCGGACAAAGCCGGAATTGAGGGCAAGGCGTCTAAAGGACGTAAAAGCAGCAAGTCGGCTGCAAAGGGAAAGAAGGGGGCTACGGCAAAACGGGTAAGCCCGCTGCCTAGACCATCGCCGTACAGCAGGACACGGGCTCCAGCTCACTCCTGGCCGGCGAACAATCTTCTCAGCCGCCCCGCCTCTGTGCTTGAGCTACAGCTTGTCAGCACAGACAAAAACGAGAAAAAGCTTCCACCGATCATGTGCCAGGGATGGCAGGTGCAGCCCGGGAAAGATTTCACCCGCTACGAGTTCACAGTGGTCGGCCGTGTCGATGCCCGACTTAGGTCGTGGATTGACGCGTTCAACCGGCTGGGACATCACCGCGATATCCTCGCGGTCTCGTCCCAATTCAGCTTCCAGATCTACAGGCCGATTTGCACCAACCACTCCGGTTGCGTGCTGACCTTTCACGCACTATCCGGTTCGCCGGCTGTGCATTACGCATGAGGGAGGGAACTACATGATCAAGTTTGTAGTAGCTACAGACTTCAGCAAATACACGGGATCGCGGTATCGCAAGCACGGCAAGCACTCGGGCGAAGAGCTGTGTGACATGCTCGTGCCGTTGCTACGCGAAGTCGAACAAGGCCGTAGCAGGCTTCTTGTGGACCTGGACGGTACTTCCGGATATGCCCGTAGCTTCATTGAAGAAGCGTTCGGCGGTCTTGTGCGACGGTACGGGTTCAATCGCCTCTTTCTGCTTCGTTTCCTGACGCTCAAAAGCGAGGAAGAGAACAGACTGATTATCGAGGCCTGGGCCGACATCAAGGACGCAGACAAGGAGTGGCAGGACGAAAAGACCGAAGCCATTAATTGATGATTCTAGATTCTAACCCTAGTTACGACCAAACCCATTCATTGAGGAGTTGATATGCCCGTAGGTGAACACATTGCCAAGGTTTGCATTGCAATTGAGCTTGGCACTGACATCTTCAATGCGGAAGAACAGTTTCAGACAGTCACGCATTCAAACGAAGAGACGCATGCCGTCGATTGCCATGCCGATGTTGGCGATTGTCTTGGAAAAATGATCGCAAAAGTCATGATCGGATTGCTGCACGATCAATCGGCTATCGACAAAGAGGCGATCTTCGAAAGGCTAAAAACTGTCGTCACAAAGCATCTTGATCTCGAGCTGCAAAACACTCGCAGCCGTGAAGAAGTGGCAAATCCTGCTGTTGAGGTTAGCGACGATGTTCTTGTGCAGGTCAAAGTCCACCACGCATGTTCTATCCCGGGTACTCGCTGGTGTGAGCCGGTCAACTTTGTTCCGGCTAACAAGATCAAGAACAGCCGTTATTCGACTGTGCGACGTGCTTGGCTCACTGAGGCTGGACACGTACACACTGGTATTGTCGTTAATGATTGGTTCCACAAGTTCGGTTGCGGCGAGACCGTCAGTGTGCCATTGTCTTCGCTTCAAGTTGTCATGAACGGCGACTGCAAACAGCTTGGACCAGTGACGATTGCATGGTTTTGGCAGGCCGATAACTCTGAGCATCCAAACCAAAAGAAGGACTAAGCAGTGATTATTGAAACGCACATGGGTGATATCGAGATTCAGGAAGCTTCGTTTCACCGCAACGGTGTCTGTGGTAAAGGCTTCTATGCAATTCGCTTTCGCTGGAAGCCCTGTGGCCTCGATTCCGGAAACTATCGCTGAGGAGAATATCGGTGGAGCGTAACGATCAGACGATTGCGATTACGGCTGGTGAGGCCGAAACGCTTCTAGCTGCCTGTGGTACATCGATGCACTATTTCGCAGGAACTTACGGGCAGCTGAAGAGACTTGAGGCAATCAAGAACAAGCTCGAAGAATTTTCCGATGCAGCACGTAAGCTCGCATTGAGCAACGCTGCGAACTCCAACCCAAAAGAAATCCAATGCCCGAAGCACAATGGCAGCGAGATCACCGAATTGTCTGCTGGCTAGGGTGGCAGAACTGTCACCCAGCAGCTCGCGGAAATTACGTGAAGAACGGCGAGATTCGCGTTGAGCACAACAAGCTGAAAGCAGAGCAGCTGCGTGAGTTGGTCGACAAGATGTGGAAAGAAGCCGATCCAAAGCCCATCGTTGTGCTTTGGGATAAGGAGGAAGCCCCTTGGGTAGCCGACTGACCCAATAGCTAAAGAAAGGTTGACGATGAACGAACGAGATAGGCTCGCGAAGATAGCTCACAGCTGCGAAGAGGAATACCTGGCAGCGATTCACAAGCCAACTTCAACGTATCAACAACGCACAGAGTTGCGTTTGAAATGGGAGGCCGCATGTCAGGCCATGGTCGAGTTCAAAACCAAACTGAAGAAAGTTGACAATGGCGAAGCAGTCTAAAACCGAAGAGGGCAGTGAATTTGTTTTGTTGCACACGGCTGATAACAAACCAAAGTACGCCTACAGAGCTTCTTCGCTCGTTAAAATTCTCGAGCACGCCAATGCAAATTACTCGAGAATGCGATATCTCGAGACTCTCTTTGTTTTGTATCCGAACGGCGACTTGGTTGAGCTGGTTGCACGTACGCATTGGGAACCTTACGTACCAACGTGAACTAACCTCAGAAAGGATTTCGATTGATGAGCAATAAGCTTTGGGTCTACATCGCGTCACCGTATACGAAGGGCGACACAGCCATTAACGTACGGACGCAAATGGAAGTGTTTGACAAGCTGATGGATTTGGGAGTGGTGCCGTACGCACCGCTCTATTCCCACTTCCAGCACATGTTCATACCGCGGGACTACCACGACTGGCTTCGGCTTGACATCGACGTGATTCAGCGGTGCGATTGCTGTTTGCGGTTGCCTGCGATCTCTCAGGTGAAGAACGGAGAGGACTACTACCAGCACGAATCGAACGGTGCTGACGGTGAGGTTGAGGAATTCAAGCGGCTTGGACGTCCAGTGTTTACGTCTTTTCCGGAATTGATCAGATGGCTTGAAACGCAGAAAGGTAACTCGTGAAACACAGTACAGATCTTTCGATTGATCTTGCAAGCGCTCGGCAAGCGTTGTTTGGCGATCTCGAAGATTGCAACAAACGCACTAAGCTGCTGTGTGCTTGGAAGGCGAAATTTTTTAGCCGCAGCAACATGGAAATGCGAATTAACGTCTGGTCGCGGCCTACGGCTGAAGGCGGTTATGTTACGCAAGGGCAGTTGTACGACGGCGATACACTGGTGGCCTATACAGGCACAGAGGTCAACAAGATTGTCGGTGAATACGCTACGAGCTACGGCGTAAACGAATACGTAGTCCGCGTTGTCGATTCCAACCAACCAGAGGCAGAACTGATGGAGACCAAGCAAGATACGCAATCCCCAGCAGAGGGCATCGGTCCTTACCTGATCGTGCATGGCGATGCCCTCAAGGGTTTCACGTTTTACGGTCCGTTCGAGACAGCTAGGCAGGCTCACAATTTCAACGTCGACTCCTTGGCTGATCCAGGCATGATCACGACGTTCGAAGGCGATTCGCCGGCCCCAACGCCTGTTTTCAGCGATGCCGAATGTGCACTCGTGCTTCGAGCCGATATGATCTGCACTGGCCTCGGTAACGTCGCTGCTGACGCCGCGGGTAAGGAGAGCTATCACAAGCTATCTCGAGAGTTCAGCCGGCTCCGTTCGAAGATGATCACCACCACCAAGTGAAAGGGATGACGATGCCTGACGATCAGACTGAAAAGAAATACGCCGTGCTAGCCGGCAATGTGAGCGACGGTTTTACGCTCTACGGACCGTTCAATCTTAGGGAGTGCGATTCGTTTTGCAGTTCGACCTCGCGTTATACCACGATCATGACGCTGCACCCGGATCCAGACGTGCCGGTAAAGCCTGCTAAACCAAAGCCGGCAGAACTGCTCGAGGAAGAAAAGGAAGTGGTCAGGAACGCAGCTCGCTGTCTTGCACACATGGAACGTTCATTTAATCAGTATCGTGCGGCACGCGACGAAGCGTTCAAGTTGACTGCCGACTTGGACTTGGTTGCGAAACACCCTCTCTATAGCTAAAGAAAGCGAGAAGTCGAATGGGTAAGAACGTATCGGTCGAGGATCAGTTGCTAGACGCCATCGCTACTGGGCGATCTATCAAGCTAGAGTTGTCTCTCTCGGCTTGCCTAAAGATTTTCAAGCTCCAGAGTCGTGTAGATGAGTTGACTAAGGCAAAAGGCGAGCTGCTGCAAAAGCTGGCAAAGTCCGAAAACCGTTATGAGCTGCTAGAGGCCCACAACCAGGAGAAGGAACAAGCAAAAGCAGCGTACAACGAAGACGTCAAGACGTTGCTGGAGAAGGGAGTGTTTGAGGTTGTTCCTGCCAAGCCTGTCAGGCCTTGTAATGAGATTCCTCTCGCTGCAAGCGAGCCGAAGTCTAGTCGATCTACGCGATCTATCGAGATTGGTCCGCGTCTCGTACCTGATGCACTGATTAATCCGAACGACATGGGACTGGTGTCGATCTACGCGATCTATCGAGAGCTGCTGTTCAATGGTAGCGATCAATCGATACGGTTCGACTCAGATCTTGCCGCAGTTAGCTCGGAATTCGAATGGTTACGTAAGAACTCTTCCACCGGACACAAACTCTGGTTTGTTGAGTTTCAAGTTCCGAAGTCGTGGGATGTCCACCGCCAAAAGGAACACGTTAAGGCGATGGAGCGGCAGGCAAAAGCCTACACGAGCTATGTCAGCGGCTTGATCGAAGTAGAAAAGTCTACTGTCCCTCCTACTAAGCCTCAGAAGGCTGACGCTGTAGGTGCTGGGGAGTCAAAGCCGGAAACGAACAGCCAGAAGCCAGATGTGATGTTGAGTGCAGAGCACTTTCAAAACCTTTGCACGGCCTCAAAGTTTTTGTTTGATGCGTTGGGTTCACAGCACCCAATTTGCAAGCTTTTCAGCAGCTACACGTTTTGTCGTGGCTGACGCCGAGTAACACGCATAGCACCCACGGAAGGACCGACACTTCCGTGGGTGCTTGTGTCTCTAGAAACTGGCTTTGTCGAATCCCTGTCCATTTACCTCGAGGAAGATATGACTCAACAGGCTTACCAGAGCAGCATGCAAAACGGACTTCTGCGTTTTGAAGAGCTGCCCAATCACGGCAAGTTCCTACGTGTCCGTGAACGCGAGTTGATTGAAAGATGCAAGCAGATGTTTACGCACATCGCCGGGTTTTTGTCGATGGCGAACATTTCTGTCATTGCCGACGCACAGCTTCTGCAAGACCTGCTTAATCGTGACGAGCAAGGCAGAGCCCCGAGCGATCCGCAGTACCTTGACTACAAGGCAGCGAATGAGACAATCGCAAATCTTCAGGAGCAGGTGAACCTGCTTAAGAATGACAACCTATACCTCACGCAGCGGAAGACCAGCCTGGAAGCGTCCGTGCAGTCATACGCCATCGAGGTCCGTGAAAAAACCGAGACAATCGAAAAGCTGAAAGCAGCTGCCAAAGTCAGCGGGCAGTGTCAGCGAGACGTTGCAGGTATGAAAGGTCACTGGTCAGAAAACTTTGCGCAGTTGGCTCGTGGCATCGACAGGTTGCAACAGACCCTAGACGACAAGGAGACGACCAATGACACAGCTACATGATTCCCTGAAAAGCAAAAATCTTTTCAGATGGCTCAATGCTTACGATTGTTTGCCGATGGTATGTCGTGTGGATGACAACTTGATTTGGACACACACAGAGCTGAGTTACGAGATCGTGAAACGTAGGCTTGACGCGTCCTGGGATCCTAGCGTTCCGCAGCCGGTAGTTGATTGGCCTCGAGACATAGACGATTGGCCTCGAGACGAAGACTCACAAACCAAGAAAGCAGAAACCGTGAAAGACAAAGCACCGACGACACGTGTCGTTCGAGAGATCTTTTCTCCAGACACTGAAGGCCGCGAGTACTATCACGTCGTGAGCCCGCAAGAAGAAGGAGTCGATGTCGACTATTGCGAGCAAGAGAAAACGATCTCTTCTATCAGTATTCCCTTGGACGTGGCTGAAGCTGTTGCCCATGCCATCCTCGCCTGTGCTGCTGAGATGCGGGAACAGGAGAAAAGAGAAACAACATGAAAATCCTAGTCACTGGTGCGAGAGGCTTTATCGGCAGCGCTTTCGTACGTAAATTACTGCAAGACAAGGAGCACGAAGTTGTTGCGTTTGCACGACCTTCGAGTAACCTGAGTGAACTCCGGTTAGCGGCTCATCCTTCTTTCAGAATCCAATACGGAGATCTGCTAGGAGACATTTCAGGGTTGTGCGAAGGGATTGACCTGGTAGTCCATTTTGCCGCCAAGACTCACGTAGATCACAGCATCAGGGATGCCACTCCCTTTATGCTGTCGAACGTCTTGGGGACTGCGAGTCTGCTAGAGGAAGCACGCAGGCAAAAGGTGAAAGCGTTCATAACGATTTCCACCGACGAAGTGTACGGACAGATCTTGCAGGGTTCTTACGATGAGTCAGCACCCATCAATCCCAGGAATCCTTACGCGGCTTCCAAGGCTGGTGCTGACGCGATCACGTTGGCTTACCATCACACGTATGGCCTGTGGACGGCAGTTACACGCACTGAGAACAATTACGGGCCGTATCAGCATTCGCAAAAAGCTATTCCTACGTTCTTTCAGAAAGCCATGCGAAATGAACCGTTGCCGGTTTATGGCGACGGTAAGCACGTAAGACAGTGGCTCCACGTTAATGATCATGTGGCTGCCATTTGCAAGATGATTGCGGCGTACAAACAATTGCCGCCAGGAGAAGTTTGGCATATAGCCGGACAACAGGAACTGACCAATGCGGAGCTGGCTGCATCGATTATCGCGATAACCGGCAGCAAATCCGGAATTGAGTACATCGACGATCATGACATTCGACCTGGTCATGACAGACGGTATTCATTGTCGTGCGAAAAGATGAAAACTCAACTTCAATGGACGCCAGCTGTGGACCTTGATATCGGGTTGGCTTCATTGCATGCGTGGTATCTGGGCGAAGGAAGAGACTGGTTTAACCTTTAACCGAGGAGATAAGCGATGAGCGTCAAAACAGTTCGAGTGCGGATCGCAGTTGCTATGAGTGGTAACGGAGAGTGGGCTGCATACGGTTGGGGCAATCCAAACGGCAGCAGATCGAATGATCGAGAAAACACCGACAATTTGACAGAGTTGATGGGTGAGTACTCACTCGACGTCATTCGATACGTCGAAGCAGATGTGCCTGTTCCAGTGCTCATCGCAGATCAGTCGATTGAAGGAAAAGTTCAATCAGACGAACAAGGAGATAAGTGATGCGGATTCGAGAATGGATTGCCACATTCCTATGTCTTTTTGTTATTTCGTTGTTCGTCAACGTAGCAGTGATGTCGATATTTCGTGTGATCAGGCACGAGCAGCGAATTAAAGCCTTGGAGGAAAAGAAATGAGTGAGATTAAGTGCGGATGTGTCGCTCGATGCAGTCGTGGCATGCTCGGTCTTGTGACGAGCGAGACGAAGGTTCTAACCCGATACGGAGATCAGGCCTGGACGGGAGTGCAGTTGGATCCCGACAAAGCCGGAAAAGAGTGGTGCTCGAGAAACCCAACGTTTGTGGCTAACTCGGTTGCGGAACTTGAGCAACCGTGGATCGTGATCTCGGAACGACAGCCCGCCGATGGTGACACCGTATTTGCAACAGACGAGTATTCCGTCGCTGAGCTTAGGTATTTCTCCGGCTTTGGTTTTGAATGTGTCGGTGGTGACGAGCCGCCTTTTGCCGTGACGCGATGGATGCCTCGTCCGTTGCCGCCAAGGCAAAACTAATCAACTACCTTCGAAGGAATAAGCAGGTGGACATCAAAGTCGGTGACGAGTTGGCGTTTCATTTTCAAGGATCGCTCGGTTGTCCTTACCACATTTACGCGGTCACGAAGATCACCCCGACTGGGATCATCAAATGCGGTGATATTTCACTTAATCCTGACCTTACGGTGAAAGGCGACCGCGGTTGGAGTTTTCCGCGTGAGGCTGAGGTTCTCACTGACGCAATTCGTTTGGAGATTCGAAGATGGAACGCGGTGTACAAGCTTAAGCACGCTAATTGGGACAAGGTGGACGCCGCAGTGTTGTTCGCCGTACTAGATCTGATCGAAAACAAAAAGAAAGAAGCGGAACATGCCTGAAAAGCAAAACGTTAACGACGAGAACAATCTCGTCGCTCGAGTAGCCAGGATTAAATCTTGGTTGAAGCTTGCACCCTTAGCGAGCGTGCCGACAAAGCCGGAGTCTTCGGACGTTCGGCACCGATGGGACCGCGACGGTGAGCGGTGTTTGAAGTGTCGTGATAAGGACTGGATGGGTGGACCTTGCAGCACCACGGACGACCAGTACATCGCGGCGCTTACCGAAGAGCGTGACGCCGCGATTTGTGAGCGTGACAAACTTCGTGTCCGCGTGGCCGACCTGGAGGCTGCGAACGAAGGCGGGGACAGGGAGGCGGTTGCTGGTGCGTGGCAGCACGAGGCTTCCGAAGGAATCCTGTCACTTGAGCACATGCTGCATGTGTTCAAAGAAGAAGCTCGCCCATCGATTCAGAATCGCCTTGAAAAACTTCGCAGGCTGGTCGAGGTGTATCGCGATCACATCGTCCCCCTCTACCACGCACCGGCACGCAACGAGGCCGTGCGAGCGGCCGAGGACGGCAGGACGGGGCCGCTGCCGACGCTCACCGAGGCGATTGATGAGGTGTTCCCGAAACAGGAGGCGACCGTGAGCGGACTGAGGACGGAGATGGTGATTCTGGAGCCACTGTTCTCGCGTCGAAACGCGATGGCGGCAGAGGCTGTGAAGTGGTGCGACGACGCTGGCGTTGAACGTCGTCCGGTGAACATCGTCACGGCGTTGTTCTCGCTCGGGCTCGTCGCCTTGCCGTCCGGGGCCGATCTTCCCGATGTTTCCGATCAGGACGGCGACCGCGTTGCCATCGACTGGCAGGGGCTGGCAAAGGTCTTGAAAGCCGAGCGTGACGCCGCGATCCGTGAGCGGGATGAGTTGCAGAAACAGGTCGTGGCGATCAAAGAGCAATCGCACGACCGTTGGCGTTCGATGAACAACGCCTTATGCGAATTGAGCAAAGTCCGGTCCGAGCGTGACGCGGCCCGTGCCCGCGTGGCAGAACTGGAGGCCGCGAGCGGAGAGCGGGAGGCGGCGATGGCGAGGGTGGCTCACCTTACAGACGCAAATCGAGCGCTGCAAGACGCGGCCGACGCAGCCTGTGACCTCCTCGATGAGAGCAAGGCCCGCGTGGCGGAACTGGAGCGTCAGGTCGGCCAAGCTGACGCCGAGGACGCAGACACCGGATACGCCTTGCGGCTGTTCGTTGACGGTCGCCGCGTTCTCTCGCACGAACTGGGACCGACGCAGGCTGGGGCATTTCTCATCGCAGCGGACCACCTCGCCAAGTACATCCGTGAGGAATACAGGCCGATCACCGACGCCACGAATGGCAGCGTGGCAGAACTGGAGGCCGCGAGCGGCGGCGGGGAAAAGAAGCCCATGCGGATGCCGTCGCGCGAGTGGTT
>Ga0208719_1000120_pt1 | contig 22243 bp, 17 predicted proteins | sample LakMenEpi30Jul09_FD_150747 | JGI IMG/M metagenome (GOLD analysis project Ga0208719, IMG submission 150747) | Freshwater microbial communities from Lake Mendota, WI - 30JUL2009 deep hole epilimnion (SPAdes) | ecosystem: Environmental > Aquatic > Freshwater > Lake > Epilimnion/Euphotic zone ... | reverse complement strand
TTTTTCATGGATGCAGACGAGCCACAAAGTCAGCCCCCAGAATGCGCACACCACCCACGCCGTGGGCATGAGGATGGAGGAGAAAACCTGCGCCGGGGTGAAGAGCGCCCACGCCGCCGCCGCGAGGATTCCGATGGCGATGCCGCGGGAATTTTCCTCCCGTGAGGTGCCGCCAAAAATGCGTCGCCCAAGCAGGAAAAGCCACGTCGCCGTGAACGCGTGAAACACGGCCTGAAGCTGGCCGACCAAGTACGGCGAGAACGTGTGGTCGTAGCCGCCCGTCACCTTGTAGATGCCCGCGAGCGCATACGCGTAGCCGGGCAGCCCGTAGAATGCCTTCCCGTCGGTGAGCCGGCCGCCGAGGATGCGGCGCGCCCAGTCGTCGTAGAATTTCATGTCGTCCCCGTCCGGCAGAAAATGCCGCGAGTCCGCGATCATGTTCAGCACGAAAAACTGCACCAGAAATGCGCCCACCCAGACGGGCAGCCAAAGGGGAATCCGCGCGATGAGGCGGCGGCTCCGTTCAGAGTGCATGAATGCGAATTTTATGGTTTTTCAAATGTGGCACCGGGGTTGGCATCGCGAGTGCTATTATGTTCTTATCTCCTCACCGCTATCCGCGGCGGGGATGAAACACAAAACAAACAAACCAGAAATCATAATCCCATGCTTCGTAAACTGAACACCAAACACGCGGGCTTCACGCTCGTGGAAATCATGATCGTTGTCGCGATCATCGCACTCCTCGCAGCCATCGCCGTCCCGAACTTCCTCCGCAGCCGCAAGCGCTCGCAGGCCACCCAGATCCTCGAGGATCTCCGCATCCTTGACTCCGCAGTGGACCAGTACGCCATCGAAAACAATAAACCCGCGGGCACGAACCCATCCTTCGCGGACCTCCAAACCTACACGAAGTCTGGCACGCGCCTCTATTCGAGCGCCAACACTGACATTCTCGGCAACTCGTTCGGCACATTCACCGTTGACGTGGCTCCGAAGGTTCCCGCGGCCACGTTCACGGCTCTGTCCGACGTCGCCCCGGCTTCCTTCTGGTCGCCCTACAAGTAGTCTAAGGGCCGCCTGGGCGGTTCTGTCTCACATCACCCGGCCTTCCTCACGGATGGCCGGGTGTTTGCTTTCCATGCACAATGCCGGGCGGGTTAGCCCGGGATGATCGGGTCGCCGCACGAGATTGGCCAAACCTGTTCCCCGGAAGAAAACTCACTATCCGCCACGCCTTCGGGCTCACTTAGTCTCACGATGAGCACAATTTGGAATAATGTGGCATGGCTGTTGCTTGTTACCATTCCGTCCGCAGCGACCAAACGCTGCGACACCAAAACAAACAAACCAGAAATCATAATCCCATGCTTCGTAAACTGAACACCAAACACGCGGGCTTCACGCTCGTTGAAATCATGATCGTGGTCGCGATCATCGCACTCCTCGCGGCCATTGCCGTCCCGAACTTCCTCCGCAGCCGCAAGCGCTCGCAGGCCACCCAGGTCCTCGAAGACCTCCGCATCCTGGACTCCGCTGTGGACCAGTATGCCATCGAGAACAACAAGTCCAGCGGCAGCCCCGTCTTCGCGGATCTGCAGGCTTACATCAAGACCGGCACCCGCCTCTACTCAAGCGGCAACACCGACATCCTCGGATCGTCCTTCGGCACCTACACGATTGACACGCCTCCGAAAGTTCCCGCGGCCACGTTCACGGCTCTGTCCGACGTCGCCCCGGCTTCTTTCTGGTCGCCCTACAATTAGTCTAAGGGCCGCCTGGGCGGTTCTATCTCACATCACCCGGCCATCCTCACGGATGGTCGGGTGTTTGCTTTTTGCTCCCGACGTCCTTGGCATCATGGATGCTTAGTCAGCCGCATGGACAGGCGCCCAAACCGATTCCAAAAGTGGATGAGTCACATCCCCGTTCCAGCAAAAACGGTTGCTTCCTGAAGCTTCCACTGCCAGTTCGCATGAGAACCGATTTCATTCCCGCCAGTCATCGCCCAAACCATCACCGGCAGCCATCCTCTTGACGGAAACCAATCCCAGCCCAAGTCCAGCGGCCGTCTGCAAGCTGCGCCCGTCGGCGTCTGCCAGATGGCTGCGCCCGTGGCTGGTGTTGCTCTTGTTTCTCACCGTCGGATTCGGCACCTACTTCCCATGTCTCAAGGGCGAACGGATATGGGATGACACCTATCTGATCGGTGAGAATCCGTTCTTTCGCAGCCCGGCGTTTTCCGCCCAGGTCTTCCGGCAGCATCTCTTCACGGAATCGTTCTCGACCCACTACCGGCCCGTTCAGAATCTTTCCTATATGTTGGATTATTGGCTGTGGGGTGAGTCCACAGTCGGTTATCACTGCACCAATGTCCTGATCCATACCGTCGCGGCCTGGCTGTTATTTCTGCTGCTGCGCCGCCTGTTGCCGGCATTGTGGAAAGGCGGGGATGAAAGGGCGGTCGCGGCATTTCTCATCGCCGTCACATGGCTGGTGCATCCGGTCCATAATGCCGCCGTCGCTTACATCGCAGGTCGGGCCGACAGCCTCGCTGCCCTCTTTGCCATGGGGGCATGGCTTGCATGGAGACATTCGCGGGACTGTCCCGGCTGGTTAGCGCGGATTGCGCTATGCACCATCGCCGCGCTGGCCGCCCTCGCCGCGCTGTGCTCAAAGGAAATCGCGCTTGTGTGGGCCTTGCTGTTTGTCATCTACACGCTGCTATTCGACCGCAGCACGCGGCTGCGAAGGAGGCTCCTCCCGATCGCGGGGCTCGCAGCGATGATTGCGCTCTATGCAGTCCTGCACTCGCTGCCCGCACACCGCGCAACCACGCCCGGCGTTGCTCCGGAGCTGCTCGGCGGGCGCACGGTGCTCGCGCTCAGGGCGCTGGGCGATTACGGCAGGCTGATGGTGGCCCCGGCACGTCTGATGATGGAGCGTTCGCTCGGCCCTTCGGACATGTATTCCAGCCACGCCGCGTGGTTGCGTAGCATCGGCGCCGAATACCTTTCGATCCTCGGGGCGGCAGTGCTGGCGTTGTTTGGCTGGCTTTGGATGAAACGTAGCGAGACACGAACCCTCAGACGTTTCGGTGTCCTTTGGTTCACCGTCGCATTTGTCCCGATTTCCAATCTGATCCCGCTGAATGCCGAGGTGGCCGAGCACTGGCTTTATACTGCAAGCATAGGGTTCCTTCTGGCTGTCGCAGGAGCCATCGCCATGCTTCCCGAAAGGGCAAGATGCCTAATCGCGCCTCTTAGTGTCGCGGCAGTGCTGGCGCTTGCGACGCGCACGAATTTCCGCGCGGCTGACTGGACGGACGGCGAGACCTTCGCCCGGCGGACAATTGAGGACGGCGGCGCTTCGGCGCGCCTGCTCAGCTATTATGCAAGTGAGCTTGGCCGCAAGGGCCGATTCGCGGAACAGGAGCTGGCTTACAGGAGGACGCTCACTATCTATCCGGACTCCATGACGGCGCGGATCAACCTGGGCATCTGCCTGCAAAAGCTGGGCCGCGTTGAGGAAGCAAAGCCTTTGCTGGACATCGATCGCACGGCTGCGGTTGTGTCCAATGTTCCCCGCAATTGGAATGCGGCGCTGAATGCCGCGGGCCAATTGCACAAGGAGGGACGCAGCGCGGAGGCGCTCGCCCTGGTGCGCGAGTGGAAGCCGGCGAACCCGGACACCTGGGAGCTTGCCGGCTTTGAAGCCAATGTGCTGCACGACACGGAAGGTCCGCGCGCCGCTCTCGACGTGGTCGCTGGCTATGCTCGCGGGCATTGGTGGCATCTTCCTTCGCAGCTCGGCCTTTCATCGCTGCAACGGGAGGCGGGCGAACTCGAGGCGGCTCTCGTCACGGCAAAAAAGGCGCAGCGCCTCGACATCCGTGGCAGCGCCGCATTCTATGAGACCGCGAGATGTGAGGGCAGCCTCGGCAGATGGCCGGAAGCACTGGAGTCGCTCGGTGTCGCCGTCGCACGCGCTCCGAAGAACCGCGCCTATCTCGATTTCTTCGCCGCAATCCTGCACCAGCTCGGGCGCAATGAAGAGGCGCTGACCGTGCGGCGCAAATCGGAGGCGCTGGCCGCCGAAGGGAAGAAGCGGTCACTTTAGCTCGAACTCATTGAGCAGGGTGAGATTCACCGGCTGGAACCGATGGATTTCAAATGATGGCGGAGTGTCGAGCGCATCATGGATCAGCAGGTTAACTTGGTATTTTCCGGGCGGCACCGAGGGAGGCAGGCGGACCGCCCATTTCTCGGTGACGCGCCCGGATTCCACGCCGGGGGCGACAAAGCCTTTCCGAATCCAGAAACGCCGTCCGTCCTTTCCTTCGAGGTAAAGCGACGCCGCCAGCAATGACTGACGCTGCGGTTTTAGATCCCAGTGGAAACTGAAGAGCATCGCATCACCCGTCGGCGGCGGCATCGGGTTAAAGGCGACGAACGTGTGGTGGTCATCGAGCGTGCGCCTCGTTCCTTCGATCTCTTTTTTGTCCGACGCAGCGCCCGCGAGGAAGACGGCAAGCTCATTCCTCGCGATCCCATGCCACGGATGCTGGCCCATGAAATGGTGCAGGAGCAGATCCGACGCGGGCAGCACCCTTTCGCCCATCTTTCGCTGCGGATGAAAATATCCCGCATCCGGATCGAAGGTCGCCCGATCCGCGGTGTCCATCACCACGGCATCAATCCCTGTCGGCGGTTTGTATTCGGCGCGACTGAGCGTCTTCAGTCCCTTGAGCACGTGGTGGAGCGAATAGAGCTGTTTGCGATTCGTGAGGTGCGAGAGGTAGGGGATGCCTGCCGTCACGCTCGCGTCCTTCTCCACCACGGCGAGCATCGTGCTCTTCCACTCCCGCGCCCACAGCGCATCGCCCGCGCCCATGACGGTGTGCCACACTTCCTTGATCGGCCCGAACCAAAGCTGACTGACTGCACATCCGACAGCGACCCATCCCGCGAGGATGTCGCGCCAGAAAAGCGCCGAGCCGGCCTCCGCCGCGCCGAGCCAGAGCAGCGGCACGAGCGGCGCTGCGTAGTGAAAATTAATGCTCCATTCGGACTGCCGCCACGACAGCAGGTGCTGGAGAAAAATGGGCGCAGCCATGATGATCCAGCGCGGGCGCAGCAGCGGCAGCAACAGGAATGGCAGCAGCGTGCCCCACGCAAGATTTCCGCCGGTGAGCCCGGTCCACAGCGCCGTCGCGCCTTTCGACGGATGCGTGACGAACCCGCTGATGATGCCGCCCGGCGTATCCCCGAGGTGCGCATACAGCCCGAGAAAGTCCACGCTTCCACCGTTCAGCGCCGGACCGATCACGAGCACACACAGCAGGAACCACCCAAAGGCCACGCAGCCGGGAATTACATTCCAACCCATGCGCCACTCGCGGTCGCGGTCGCGCTCGATGAAATAGTACACGAGCGAAATCCACGCGAGCAGCAGGCCCATGCTTTCCTTGCACATGAGCACGAGGATGAACGACACCCAGAAGACCCCCGGCCTGCGCTGAAAGCGTCCCTGAAACATCAGGAGGATCAGCGGCGCGGCGAGCGCCTCGGGGTGGAATTCATGCAGCGCGACGAAGCCCGTCGCCGGCGCAAGCAGCGTCGCCAGCGCGAGCCAGACGGACGCCTGCTGGCCGAATTCCAAGTGCCGCGCGATGCGCCAGGCCGTGAACGGCATCGTCGCGAGCAGCAGCGTCTGCAAAATCACGAGCAGCATCGGGTGCGACCATATTTTGTAAAATGGCAGCGCGAGAAAGACGATCGGATCCTGATGGTTGCCCATCAGCGGCACGTCGAGCAGCGACACATGCCACACCCCTTTTCCCGCGAGCCACAGGCCCTGCGCGTAGAATGCGAGGTCGAAAGTCCCGTACTGGAATGTCGCCCAGCGGAACCACGAATCCGCGATCGCGATGATGCAGAAAAGGATCGCCCCCCACCAGAGGATGCGCGGAGTCGGGACTCGGTCGTAAAACATCAGGCCGCGCTTTTACAGCGCGCGTCCGGGAAAAGCCAGCACGCCGCTTGACGGATGATGGCAACGGTGTTTTCCGCGAGAGTCCTGCTTTGAACGTTAAACGTTGGACGTTGGACGTTGAGCCCCGCGCAGCGGCCTTTCGTTTTCGCGACACGCGCCGACATTCGTGATGCGCCTGCGGCGGGCCAAACTTCCAACGTTTAACGTCCAACATCCAACGTCCAACGCGCCAAATCACACGCCGCCGCTTGACGCCCCCGCGCCCGCCCCGGCAACGTGCGCGCATGTCGCGCGACATCGTTTATTTTGACCTCGAAACCCAGCGCACCGCCAACGACGTCGGTGGCTGGGACAAGAAGCGCGACATGGGCATGAGCCTCGGCGTGACCTACAGCACGCGTCTCGGCGAATACCAAATCTTCAGCGAGAAACGCGTGGACGACCTCGTGCAGCAGCTCCTGCGCGCCGACCTCGTCGTCGGGTTCAACGTGATCAATTTCGACTACGAAGTGCTCATGGGCTACACCGTGCTCGACCTCCCGCACCAATGCCGCACGCTGGACATGCTCGTGGACATCGAGGCCAAGCTCGGCCACCGCCTCGGCCTCGACGCCGTCGCGAGCGCGAGCCTCGGCGTGGGAAAAACCGGCGACGGCCTCGACGCGATCCGCTGGTGGCGCGAGGGCAAACTTTTGGACATCGCGGAATACTGCTGCTTCGACGTGAAGTGCACGAAGCTCGTCCACGAATACGGAGTGACGCACAAAAAGCTGCTCTACGACGACCGCTTCAAGCAGCGGAAAAGCGTGGCCGTCGAGTGGGTGGTGTAGCGGGGACTTTCCGATCCTGGCATTCTTATTCCGAGCCAGCATCAGGGCTGGAAAGTCCCGGCTCCCGACAACGCTCCCGCCCCCGCACTCCGCGCTGGCAAAGCAGCGCGGCCTTCGTATTCTCCGCGCCCTTTTATGTACCGCACCACATCCTGCAACAGCCTTCGCACGGAACACATCGGCCAGAGCGTCACGCTCGCCGGGTGGATCAATTCGCGCCGCGATCACGGTGGCGTGATCTTCGTGGATCTGCGCGATCGCGAGGGGCTCACGCAGGTGGTCTTCCGCCCGGAGGAATTCGCGCAGGTCTCGGAGCAAAGCCACGGGCTGCGTCCCGAGGATGTGATTTCGATCACGGGAAAAGTGTCGCAGCGTCTGCCGGGAACGGAGAACGCGAGGCTGGAGACTGGCAGCATCGAGGTCGTCGCCTCTGAACTGCGCGTGCTGAACAAGGCCGACGTGCCGCCTTTTCCCCTCGACGATCCGAGTGTGAACGAAGACTTGCGCCTGCACTACCGCTATCTCGATCTGCGCACCGCGCCGATGCAGCGGAATCTGAAGCTGCGCCACCGCGTCGTGAAGGCCACGCGCGACTTCCTCGACGAGCAGGGATTTTTGGAAATCGAAACGCCGATTCTTTCTAACCCGACACCCGAGGGCGCGCGCGACTTCCTCGTGCCGTCGCGGCTGAACCCCGGCACATTTTACGCGCTGCCGCAGGCGCCGCAGCAATACAAGCAGCTCCTGCAAGTCGCGGGCTTGGAAAAATATTTCCAGATCGCGCGCTGCTTCCGCGACGAGGATCTGCGCGCCGACCGCCAGCCGGAATTCACGCAGATTGATGTCGAGGCGTCGTTCATCACCGACGTGGAAATCCAGACGCTCATCGAGGGCCTGCTCTCGCGCATCTTCAAGGAATCGCGCGGCGTGGACATCCCGGTGCCATTCCCGCGCATGGCCTACGCCGAGGCGATGAACCGCTACGGCAGCGACAAGCCCGACACGCGCTTCGCGATCGAACTCGTCGAGCTGACGGACATTTTCACCGCGTCCACATTCAAAGTCTTCGCGTCCGTCGCGAGCGGTGGCGGCACGATCAAGGCCATCAACGCGAAGGGCGCGGCGGCGCTGTTCAGCAAGGAACAGCTCAAGAAATGGGAGGAGTGGGTGAAGACCGAATTCGGCGCGAAAGGTCTCGCTTACATCAAGTGGAGCACCGGCGGTGAATGGGAATCGCCCATCGTGAAATTTTTCAGCGACGCCGAGAAGAAGGCGCTCGCCGAGCGCATGGGCTTCGTCGAAGGCGACGTCCTGTTTTTCGGAGCCGACGCAAAGCACGATCCCGTCTGCGAAATCCTCGGTCGCGTGCGCCTGCGCTGCGCGGAACTGCTCGGCCTCATCGCCGCGGCGAAAGATCAGCTCAATTTTCTCTGGGTCGTGGATTTTCCGCTGCTCGCATTTTCACCCGAGGACAACCACTGGGTCGCCGTGCATCACCCCTTCACGCGCCCGAAGGCCGAGGACATGCCCGCGATGGAAGCCGGCGACTACGGCAAGGTCCGCGCGGTCGCGTATGACGTCGTGCTCAACGGCGTCGAACTCGGCGGCGGATCGATCCGAATCCACGAGCGCGATTTGCAGGCGAAGCTCTTCGAGGTGCTCGGCGTGAATGCCGAGGAGCAGCAGGTGAAATTCGGCCACATCCTGAAGGCGTTCAGCTTCGGCGCGCCGCCGCACGGCGGCATCGCGCTCGGCCTGGATCGCCTCGTGATGCTCATCACCGGCGCGAGCAGCATCCGCGAGGTGATCGCATTTCCGAAGAACAACCGCGGCTGCGATCTCATGACGAGTTCGCCGGTCGAGGTGGACTTCAAGCAGCTCCGCGAAGTTTACATCCAGAGCACAGCGAAAAAGCCGTAGCACCGGGCGAACGAACCTTCGAATGCAAGCCAGCCCTCAATTCGGCAGTGGCTCAATTTGAACCACGAATGGAGCGACGCCGCATTCGTCGTCCGTTGCTCGACCTTCCGTGATCTTATTCGTGTGAATTTGTGTCCGGTCGTGGTTTCCGTCCACTTGAGCCACCGCCCGCACATCACCCCATGAGCACCCCATCCGAAGCCCGCAAACTGATCTTCGACTGTCATCTCGACATCTCGATGAACGCGATGGAATTCAATCGCGACTAGCGCTGGACGCAGGAAAAGATCCGCCGCAGCGAACTCTCCGATCCGTTCATCCTCCCAGGAGCGGAGCGGCATCGCGCGCGCAACACCGTGTGCTTTCCAGAGCTGCGCCGCGGGCGCATCGGCGTCATCGTCGCCACGCAGGTCGGGCGCTACTCGCCCCGCTTCCACAATCTGCCCGGCTGGCGCAGCCCCGAGCAGGCATGGGCGCAGACACAGGGCCAGCTCGCCTATTACCGCGTCATGGAGGAATGCGGCGAGATGGTGCAGCTCCGCACATGGACGCAAGTCGAAGCGCACGCCGCAAAATGGATCGCCGCATCGGAGGCCGAAGCCGCGACATTGCCAATCGGCTACCTGCTCAGCCTCGAAGGCGCGGATTCGATCCTGAACTGGCGGCATCTTGAAAGATCGCGCGCAGACGGACTCATCGCGCTCGGCCCCGTCCACTACGGCCCCGGCATCTACGGCCACGGCACCGACGACGAAGGCCCGCTCACCGCGAAGGGCCGCGAGCTGCTGAAGAAAATGGAGCGCCTCGGGATCAGCCTCGATGTCACGCGCCTCTGCGATGAGTCCATGCGCGATTCGCTCGATCATTTCAGCGGCCCCGTGTGGGCGAGCCATCACAATTGCCGCGCCCTCGCGAATTGGAACCGCCAGCTCACCGACGAACAGATCATGCAACTCGTCCAGCGCGGTGCAGTCATCGGCATGGCGTTCGATGCGATCATGATGGTCCACGGCTGGCATCACAAAGTTTCCAAGCCGCAGGACTTCGGCCTGCGCATCGAGAAAATCTGCGAGCACATTGACCACATCTGCCAGCTCGCCGGCAACGCGCGCCACGTCGGCATCGGCACCGATCTCGACGGCGGCTACGGCACCGAGCAGACGCCTCTCGACCTCGACAGCATCGCCGACCTCACGAAGCTCGACGATCTCCTCGCGAAGCGCGGCTACAGCGCCGCCGACATCACCGGAATTTTCCGCGGGAACTTCTTCCGCTTCCTGCGCGAGAATCTGAAGTAGCCGCGCCCACACGACGCCGCTGCGAATACTTGTCACCCTAGGATATCCGTCGTTCCGAATTCTGCCCTCTGCTGTTTGAACTTTCGGACGCAAACCCAATGACGTCCACCGTGAAAAACTCCCGTTCAAACACCGTTCCGCACACCTGGCCATGCCGATTTCATCTCTTCCACCCTGCCTTGCGAAACACTCGGCTTAGCCAAGAGCCGATCCGGCTTTTCAGGCCGATGGCGTTCAATGCGTCGCCGATATCCGGCGTGCACATCAGATCCACTTCGAGCGTCACCTGCGCATCCCCCCATCCTTCCGGCATCCGAAAAACGAGCTGCGGATCGGAGAATGCGACAAACAAAAGCCGGTTGGCATCCACCCACTGACAGCCTGCGTGGGACAGCAGTGCGGCACTGCCGAGCAGCCGCCTTGATCCGGCATCGGATGCCTTCGTGATCGCGATATTTTTCAATTCCACAGCTCCGGAGCCCTCACACGGATCGACCCGCAGCACGGCCTGCGTCCGGCCCGCAGGAATTGAAAATATCAGCCGCACCCATCTGCCGGGAAGATATTCCACCCCTGCGCTGCGAGCCTCGGAAAAGCCTCCGACTTCAGGCCAGTATATTTTGGCCAAGCATCTCCGGATTTCAAACGGGGCAGCCTTACCCGATGCTTGAAAATGCTCCGAAAATACAGCCGCGCCAAGCGATTGGACAAGCTCGTCCCTGCTCGCGGCGTTGCCCAGCAGATCGGCCTGCAGCGTCAGACCGAAAATGCGCCACGCTTCCCGTTCATGCCCTGCGAACAAACCAGCCAGACGCCACCTTTTTTGCACGGCACTCCAGCCGACAGATTCACCGCCAAGCTCCGGAAAGACCAGATGCAACATGCCAAGCGCCTCTCCGCTGACAAACAGTGGAGCGATACGGACACACTCCTCAAATGCGCAGCGCCTCAGCACATCCAGCCTCACCCCGCTGGTATTCGCCTCATGCGAACGGATTCGGAAACAAGTCAGCTTTTCCTGAACTACGTGAATGCCTGCCCTCAGCACGACCCGAATCCACAACTCAAAATCGGACAACTGGAGCATCTCCGGGCGATACCAATCGCCCTCCACCACGGATCGCCTGACCAGCGAAGACACCGCACACAGGCAATTTCCATACTTGTAAAAATGCACCAGCCATTCGTGCCGCGCGCGGTTCGGCTGCTCGAAAACCCGGCCATACACATGCTTGTCGTCAGAAAATAAATTCCCCTCCTCATCCACCACCGAGGCCAGGCTGAAAACCGCCCCAGTATCGGGATGACTGTCCAGATACGCCGTCTGCCGCGCCAGTTTTTCCGGCGTCCAATAGTCATCCGCCGCAAGGAGCGCGACATATTTGCCAGTGGAATGCCCAATGGCGATGTTAACCGCCAGGCTCGGGCCGAGGTTGGATGGCACCTTTAGGAATTTGATCCGCTCATCCTTGTAACTGCGGATTACGTCCGCCGTGTTGTCCGTCGAGCCATTATCAATGATGACCAGCTCAAAGTCGCCGTAAGTCTGGCTGAGCACACTCTCGATGGACTGCCCGACAAATTTCGCGAGATTATACGCCGGCATCACGACCGAGACAGCGGGTCGGGGTGTCATGATGTCGGACATCTGGGGGGATTCAGCTCTATTTGGCATCGGGATGGGAATAACGGCGAGCGACATAGCCGTCCAATTCGAACTCCTCCTCCATCTTGCAACCATGTCCGATCGCATCCAGCACAGGTGCCATGTAAGGCTTCTCCAAAGTGCCATAGATGATCCAGCCGCCCTTCGGATGGCTCCGCTGCCATCTCTCATGATACGTGCGGATCCGATCGGCAGAAAGCGGTGCAAGGATGGCCAGCGGCCTCAGCGGAAACCAGGCGGCCCCGGAATGCCCGGCCACACCGAAACTCTGCATATTGCGGTCGGGATGGATTGCGAATCCCTGGAAATCCGCAACCACGACGGAATCCCCAGTTTCGCGCGGAAGGCGTTCCAATACCTGCGCCACCTTGTCCGGCATCCGGGGCAGGAGCGCATCCGCATGGTGCTGCTGGTGCGTCCAGGTGTTCCGCAGATGAATATAAAATTCCTTGTTGCCGATGCCCAGGAATACAACCGGCGACATGAGCGCCGCCGGGACCGCGATGGGAAAGCGTGCGCCGCTGCGGCGGAAAAGGAGGCAGCCAAACACCAGCGTCGCGAAAGGAATGGGGAAAATATTTAACAGGTTGTTCTCATGGCTGCGCCCCGCAAAATAGCTGAACGCCGCCACTGCCCCGCACGCCATGCCGAACACGCTGCGCGCGGCCTGGGATCCGAACACGGCGCGGCATCCGCCAATGAGGAAACCAAGGATGCCCAAAAAATACACCAGCCCCCCGGTAATGACGATGGGCAGCGCCCCGAAGCCGCCCTGAAATGCTAGCGCATGCTCATAGAAAGCACGCCAGTCCGGTCGGTGCCCGAACGAGATGCGATAGGCAATTTCAATCACGACGAGCGCGGCGAACAGCAGGACGCATGGTTCGACAAATAGCTTCAGCCCGCCCAGCCAGCGCCCGCTCGCACGCGACAGGCTCAGATATTCCGCAACCAAAAAGCCGCCGAGCGTGACCGAGCAATAGAAGGCGCTCTCAAATGACCACAGCGAGCCGATGAGCCAGAGCACGTTCAGAATATGCAGTTGGTTGCGGTGGGAACGCCCTTCCGCAGATGCAATCCTGAACAGCATGACTATCATCAGCACCACCCACAGGAACCGCAGCGCGGAGACGCTCGGGAAAATCAAAGACCCCGTGAGCATCCATCCGGGGATGACAAACACGGCCACAACCGTCAGCAACCCCGCCGCCCCGATCTCAGTCCATGTGCGCTTCCCGCACAGATGGTGGAAAAGCGCCCAGCCCATGACAAACTGGGTCGTGCCAGCGAGGAGATAGACAGACTGCCAGGGCGATTCAAATGGAAGAGCCGCCGCGGCGAGGATGCTCAAAAATCCGTATTGCGAAGGGACATCCCACAGCAGCTTCCCGCCCATCTTCATCAGCTCCATCGGCCCCACATAGCACGTCCAGTGGTGCATGCACCCCGAGTCCACGTCGAACAATCCAAAGCTTCTGTATGATTCCAAAAATATCCAAAGAAGGAATCCCGCATACAAATACAGCGGCTTTCTCGCAGGTGCGGTTTTGGGAGGATTCGATGCTGCGGAAATATAGGACCAAAACAGCCCCATGCTGGCAAGCAATGCGGGGATGAGCAGGCGGTTGTGCCTGCCGAGCTGCGAAAGGTTCGTCCACCAGGCGAGCTTGCCCGCCGCCTTGAAAAGAACAAACCCTGCCACCGCGCTTGCGGCGGCGGAGATCAGACGCGCATTTTTGCCGCGCGCATTGTCCTTGTCAGCCATCCATCTGAGGCATCCCAGCCCCAGCGCGCCGAGGACACAGACAGTGTTCCCAGATTTGAAAAACCCGAGCATCCAGAGCCATGACAATCCCACAGTGATGAGCACTCCCTGGAATGGAATGCTGAAGGCCCCAGGAAGCGGCCGCAATTTCGGGAAACATAGCGCGGGCAGCGAGACGCACATGATGCCGTAAAACGCCCAGTCGAGCTGCTTGTCGGAAAAATGCAGCAGCCTCTGCAGCAACCAATATGCGGCCAGCAACAATGCCGGGTACGCTGCATGCCAGAGCACCGGGCACGCGGCGGATCCGCCCCCGTGCCCCTCTCGCATGGCTGGCTGCTCAGGAAACATGGCGTCCGTCGACATCCGGCCTCGGGGCCGGCGGATGCTGCTCATGCACAATATAGACCGGGCGGGCCTTGCCCTGCTCAAATATCCGCCCGACGTATTCGCCGATGATTCCCAAAAACAGGGAATTGAAACCTATCGAAAACAAGACGAGGAGGAAAATCGTGGTGATTCCGGCCGGCGGCGTGGCGAATACGCTGAACTTAGCAAAATATAAAATCACATACAACAGGGCCAGCAAGCCGGAGAGCCCGGTGATCACCAGCCCGAACCAAGTCGCGAAATGCAGCGGCTTCGCGGAAAAGCAAAATATGGCGTGGAAGGCGAACTTGATGCAATAATAGATGTTTCCGTGGGAATTGCCGCGCTTCCGCGGGGCGCGGTCGTAAGGGACACCCGCGGATTTGTATCCCACCCAATGCACCAGCCCGCGCATGTAGCGGTGCGGCTCTCGCAACTGCTGGAGGGATGTGATGACCCTGCGGTCCAGCAACCGGTAGTCCGTGGCATTAGCCTTTATCTTACATTCCGTCAGGCGCTCGATGAGCCAGTATGCCGTGTGCGCGCCCAGTGTTTTGAGCCTGCTGGAATCATTCCTTTCCCGCACCTGACCATAGACGACCTCGAAGCCCTCCTCCCATTTTGCAATCAGCGACGGGATAAGTTCCGGCGGATCCTGGAGGTCGGAGACCATGTTGATCGCGGCCACTCCGCGCGCGAGGTCTATGCCCGCCAGCAGCGATGCCTCGAAGCCGAAATTCCGCGTGTAACGGATGTAGCGGATGCGGGAATCGCCCGCGGCAATCGCCAAAACGACCTCGCGCGTGGCGTCCGTCGAGGCGTTGTCCAGAAGGATGATTTCAAAATCATATTTTGCCTCCAGCGGAACGAGCGTCGCCAGCAGCCTGTCCCGCAAAATGGGAAGGTTGGCGGCCTCATTGCAGGCCGGGATGGTGATGGAGATGAGCGGCTTTTGCATCAATGGCTAATGGGTGTTGCTTTCAATGGCGGCTGGGCGACTGGCATGGGCGGCATTCTATTGCATGATAGTCTTCAGGATGGCTTCCGTCTCCAGCCCTGCCATTTTCCAGACGTGCTGCTGTGAACCGACGCAAGATGACATCTCACCGTTCAGGCCGCGGGCCTCGATGCTCACCGTGCCCGGCAGATTTTCCCTCAGAATCGAGGCGAGACCACCGTGCGGCAGATGTTCCTCGATGGCGATGATGCGCCGATAACCATGCAGCGCGGAAAAATCCGCCTGTGTGATGGGATGGAGCCACGGGCAGGAATAGACAGGGATATCAGGCATCCCGCGTTCACAGGCCTTGGCCGCGACATCTAGGGCGACTTTCAAAACGGAGCCTGTGGCGACAATGGCAAGCGGCCCCGAACCGTCGCGCACTTTCAACGGGTGCGGCGTGAGTGCGCTCGTTCCGTGCAAGTCAGCCTCGCCGGCCTTGCCGATGCGCAGGTAGGACGGGCGCGGGTTTTCCGCAAGCCAGCGCACGCAGCCACGCGCTTCGCCGGGATCGGCGGGTGAGAGCACGGTGATGGGATGCAAAGTCCGCATGATGGCGATGTCCTGCACGGCATGGTGCGAATAGCCAAGGTTGCCATACGCCACGCCGGCACCGACAGAGACGACTGTGACCGGCAGGTGGTGATAGCAAATATCATTGCGAATCTGCTCCAGGCAGCGGAGCGTGGGAAAATTTGCTATCGAATAGGTGAACACATGGAACCCCTCGGCGGCGAGGCCCGCCGCCACGCCGGTCATGTTTTGTTCGGCGACGCCTGCATTCAGATAGCGATCCGGAAACTCCGCGGCAAATGGCTCGACCACCGAATAACCAAGGTCGCCGACCACCAGAAAAATATCCGGGTGTATGCGTGCCTGCTCGATCAGCTCGCTGATAAAGGCGGTTCTCATTTTGCTGTCTCCAATCCGCGGATCGCATCCGCAAGCTGGGCGTCATTCGGGTTGCGGTAATGCCAGAGCAACTGGTTTTCCATGAACGGGACCCCCTTGCCCTTGACCGTGTGTGCGATGAGACAGGACGGCCTGCCCGGCTCCCACGGTTGGCTTTTCAGCGCATCTCGCACGGCCTGGTGATCGTGCCCGTCCACCTCGCGCACGGCCCAGCGGAAGGCGCGGAATTTGTCCGCCAGAGGCTCCAACTCCAGAACATCTGAGACAGCGCCGAGGCTTTGCACTTTGTTATAGTCCACGATGACTGTGAGATTATCCAGCCGGTGCTGCGGCGCGAAAAGGATGGACTCCCAGTTTGTGCCCTCGTCCATCTCGCCGTCGCTGAGCATGACAAACACACGCCAGCCCAGCTTGCGGCGCTTCGCGGCCAGCGCCCTGCCGCAGCCAAATGGCAAGCCGTGGCCGAGCGAGCCGGTGGAGAATTCCACGCCGGGGACCTTGTGACTAATATGCGCCATCAGACGCGAGCCATCCATGCCATAGCTGGCAAGCTCAGCCATCGGGAAAAAGCCGCGCAGCGCGAGCGCCGCATAGACACCGGTGCAGCAGTGGCCTTTGCTAAGGATGAAGCGGTCGCGCTCCGGCCATTGAGGATCGTCCGGACGCACATTCAGCATTTCGCCGTAGAGTACCGCTAGGAGATCCGCCATCGAGAGGACGCCTCCGATGTGGGATGCTCGGGCGGAATGCACCATTTGCAGGGCGTGCCGTCGTATCTCGCGTGCGAATTCTGCCGGGTTTTCCGTCATTTTACGAAGTAAGAGACGTAAGGATCCATCGGGAATCGCTTCAACTCCACCTGACGAAGATCCAGGGCCTCCTTCAGCGCCGTTGTCTCGCCTGCAAACTCGGCGCAGTTCAGCTCATCGAATGCAATGACACCCCCTTTGACCACATGGGGATAGAGGACATCGAGCGCCGCTTTTGTGGGGGCATAAAGGTCAAAGTCCAAATAGAGAAGGCTGATCAGAAGGTGCGGGTTTTTGGCCGCATATTCGGGGATAGTCTGGCAGGCGTCGCCGGCGACCAGTTCGATCTTTGGAATATGTCCGATGGGGCGGTTGCTGTTGTGGATGCCGGCGAGGTTTTCGAGTTCACTTTGGATGGAGGGCGCTGTCTCGAAGGCGCCCACCTTGGTATGTTCTGATTTGGCCGTGGTGAGATCCTTCTCATGCACGGAGGGAAATCCGGAGAACGTATCGAATCCGATAATCCGCCGGGTATGGTTATAGGGTTCGTAAATGGATGAGAAGTGCAGCCAGCCAAACAGGCCGCCGCCGGCAAACACGCCGCACTCGACGATGCTTCCGTTCGCATTGAGGGATGCCTTGAACAGTTCGTGTTTCACGAGGAAGCGCGCGACATCCTGGCGGCGAACGTGCCGCGGAAAAGTCTGGAGCCGCTGCGCCACGGGAACCGCGGAGGAGGTGAAGGCCTCGCAAAGCCTGTCCATGACGCCGGTTTCCCCTGGCGCGTATTTCGCTGCATGATGTCCCAGTTGATTGAGTGATTCGTTCATTGGCTGTCAGTGGTTGGTGAAGATTTCTCAGGCGGCTTGCCGTGTTTTTTCAAATGCGACCGTGGCGCGGATGCCGTCGTCAAGTTCCGTAATCGGTTGCCAGCCAGTTGCGGAATGCAGGCGCGAAATATCGGCTTCCAGATGCATCACCTGATCCGGGCGATAGGCCACGGCACCATAGCGCGGCTCAATATCTGACCCCGTCTGTCCTTTGATGGTCTCGATGATTGTTTTCAGCGGACGCGCGGTGCCCGAACCTAGATTGAAGACGCCGGATGTCCTGCCATCGGCGAGAGCGACAACTGCCCGCGCGGCATCGCCAACGTAGAGATAGTCCCACATCTGCTCGCAGTTTGTCAGCTCAGGGGCACGGCCCGCCAGAAATTCCTGTATCACATACGGGATGAACCAATGGGCGGCGTCGCCCGGCCCATAGGTGGAAAAGACCCGCATCCATGCGCCGGAAATTTGCCGGGCCTCGCAAAGCGCGAGCGCCGCGATGCCTGCAGCCAGCTTGGCCTTTCCATAGAGTGTGGTGGGGCGCAGGGCGGCATCCTCGTTGATGCGCTGGTTCAGGTTCCCATATTCGGCCTGTGATCCGAGGCCGATCCATTGTGCGCAGCCAGCGTCGGCGGCCAGCGTCGCAGCGTGGATGGCTGCGGGGACGTTGCCAGTTATCTGATAGGATTCATTCCTGTCCCGCCCTCCGACTCCGCGCCATGCGCAGTGGATGAATACATCCGGCTTGCGCTGGCGGAGGCTGTCGGCTGTGGCGGCGTCCGACAAATCGGAATAATGCAATGTCTCAAATCCCTTGATGCCCCGCAGTCTGCCGGTGTCCGAATCCGGGCGGAGGAGGATAGTCGTGGGCGTGCCGCGGAGGGCAAGCTCCCTGACAATGGCCGAGCCGATGAAGCCAGTGGCTCCGGTGATGACAATGTGGGGCGGCATCGTTCAGAACTGTCCGGCGAGAATGTCCAGCAAGGAATGAAACTGGCCGGGCTTGTAGCCCAACATGCCGACTTCGGCCTGTATCTCCCGCATGTAGCCGAAGCTGAATACCAAAATATCATCCACGGGGTTGGACTTGAGTTCGTCGAGGCTGACAAGCGGGATGCCGGATTTCGGAACCAGCAGGCCGGGGCGCTTGGGCTTCTTGTCCACGAGATAGCTTAGTTTGGAGGCGTTGCCCATTGCGGCGAGGGTCATCACTCCGCGTCCGCCCGCGCCGTAGCCGGCGAGCTTTCTTCCCTGTCCGGTCACGGTGTCCACAAAGCGTTCCAGATTGGCGATTCCGGCGCGGATATTTGCGCTTACTTGGTCATAATATCCGATCTTAGAAAAATCGGCCGGCGTCCCCGGCACGGCCGGCTGGGATGCGAATTTGGAACCCTTGGGCGTGGCGACAAAGATGAGGGAATTGGCGCGGCGATCCTTTTCGGGGACGGGGTCGAAACTGATGATCTCCAGTCCTTCGAGATTGCATAGCTGGCGAGCGGTGGATTCGGTCAGATAGATCGAGTGCTCGTGTTCAAACAGGCAGTATTCCTGACGCTGGATGATTTTTTCAAGATCGTGAATCTCGACCACCAGAAGGCCTTCGGCCTTGTTCAGAATCGTGCGCGCGGCGGCGAGAAATTCCCGCGGGGCGGGCAGGTGGTCGAATGTGTACGACAGCATGACCATGTGGACTTCGCGGAAATCTTCCGGCAGGCGGTGGATGGAATCTGCGGTGAAGAGTCCCTGGATGGTGGGGATGCCCTTGGCCTCGGCCACCTGGCAAAGTTGGGAAGACGGTTCATAGCCGAGGACGCGGCAGCCGGTTTCCTTAAACGCGAGGAGTTGCTCGCCGTCGCCGGAGCCGACTTCGAGGACCGTGCGCCCGGTGATGCCGGGATAGTAGGCGGATTGGAGATTGGTGGCGAGCAGGCGCATGAAGCGGCCTGCAATAGTGGAGCCGCCGACAGAATACTGGTAGTCTTCGTAGTAGTCACCGATATCCACGTTATGCTGTGTCTGTGCGGTCATGCAGGCGGGACAGATGAAGATATCTATGTCCGCGCGGAATTCATGGCCGAAGCGGGCGGGCGGGATGAAGTCGTCCGTGAAGGGCATCTGCGGGAGGTGCAGGAAGCGGCGCATGTCGGCCCGGTGGCAGGCGCGGCATCGGCCGACATCGCTAATATTGGGTTGTTTCATGGATGTTCGGAGGAATATATTTTAGGCGGCCCATGCGAGGCGGGCGGCGGTCGCGGCGGCGGTGTAGGCGGCGATGTCGCCGTGTGTGAGCGCGTAGGCGTCGGCCCCGCCGTGTGCCTGGCGATACCAGGCGGCGGTCTTTGCGACGGTTTCATCGAAGCACCAGACAGGCCGCCATCGCAGGAGGCTGTGGGCTTTGTCGGTGGAAAGGTGGAGCAGGGACGCCTCGTGCAGCGCGCCGGGTGTGGAGCCGTCGCTCCAGGTGCCGGGCCATGTTTTGAGGAGCGCGGCGACGAGTTCGCCGACGTTGCGGTTGGCCTCTGTGCCAGGGCCGAAATTGAAGGGCGTGCGGAGGTCCGCACCGCGCGAGGACAAATGTGGTGCGGCAAGGCAGGCGGCGAGCCAGAGGTAGCCGCTGAGCGGCTCGAGGACGTGCTGCCAGGGGCGAGTGGCGGCGGGGTTGCGCACGGTGATGGGATTGCCACTGGCCAGTGCGCGAATGCTGTCTGGGATGATGCGATCCAGCGCCCAGTCGCCACCGCCGATGACATTGCCGGCGCGGGCGCTGGCCATTTTCAGCGGATGGTTCGCGAGAAAGGATTTCTGCCATGCGGCGATCGCAATCTCACATGCTGCCTTGCTGGAACTATAGGGATCGTGGCCGCCGAGGGGATCGTTTTCGCGATAGCCGTGGAGCCACTCGCGGTTTTCGTAACATTTGTCGGTGGTGACCATGACTGCGGCGCAAGGATGGCTAATATTACGCAGTGCCTCGATCATGTGGATGGTGCCCATGACATTTGTCTGCCATGTCTCGACGGGAATCTCGTAGGAAAGCCGGACGAGAGGCTGTGCGGCGAGGTGGAATACAAAGTCGGGCCTGGTCGCATCCACCGCAGCGGCGATGGCGACGGGGTCGCGGATGTCACCACGGATGTCGCGGAGACGGGAGGCCAGTTTGATTTGCTCAAACAAGGAGGGGGTGGTGGGGATGCCGATGCTAAAGCCCGTGACTTCCGCGCCGAGCTGGATGAGCCATTCGGAGAGCCAGGCCCCCTTGAATCCTGTGTGGCCGGTGACGAGCACGCGCCGACCCCTGTAGATGTCACCGAAAGACATGGGGGCCGTCACCATGTTTTCCAAGGTGCCCGGCCTTCGTCCCAGAGCCTGTTGAGATATTGGCATTCCTGATAGGTATCCATGGGCTGCCAGAAGCCTTCGTGACGGTAGCAGTTGAGCTGGCGGTCGGCGGCGAGGCGGTTGATGGGATCGCGCTCGAGCATGACGGATGGGTCGTCTGGCAAATAATCAAACAGGCTCGGCTCGCAGACCATGAAGCCGCCATTCACATGGGCGTCCTCGACCTGGGGTTTTTCCAGAAATGTCTCGACGGTGCCGTCGGGCTCGATCGTCATGGCACCGAAACGTCCGGCGGGGTGGACTGCGGTGAGGGTGAGGACTTTGCGTGCCTGCCGGTGGCACTCGATGGAGGTGTTGACGTTGATATTGCTGACGCCGTCGCCATAGGTGAGGAGGAAGGGCTCGCCGGGGGTGATATATTTTCGGACCTGCCGGACGCGGTACGCGGTCATAGATTCCGCGCCGGTCTCAGCGAGGGTGACGTTCCAGTCTTCCTCGTCGTGGGAGCCGTGGAAGCGGACTGCGGAGGAGCGGCCGAGGGAAAGTGTGACGTCGCAGGTGTTCCAGAGGTAGTTGCGGAAGTAGTCCTTGATCATGTCGCCCTTGTAGCCGAGGCAGAGGATGAAATCACGGTGCCCCTGGGTGGCGTAGCTTTTCATGATGTGCCAGAGGATGGGTTTCCCGCCGATGGGGACCATCGGTTTGGGCCGGAATTCGGTTTCCTCCCGGAGACGGGTGCCTTTGCCCCCGCATAAGATGACGACTTGCATCGGTGCATCTTGGGGACGATGCCCATGCTGCGCAAGCCGCAATCGTCCGCAATCGTCCTGCACATGGAGCGTCGGGTTTTCGGATCTCCCTGCGGCCGGTTTACGCCCCCGCCAACATCCTCCACGCGATCAGTTTTTACCGGAGCGCACCCTGCGTTTTGCAATCGAGCGGGCGAGCGAAGCGAACGGGTTTGTGATTTTCCTCCAAAGCCAGCGCGTGCAATACGATGGGCGGCCAAGGACGCTCATCAGGAGCGCACGCTGCTCGGCGGCGGCGGGATCGTGGCGGGCGCTTTTGCGCGTCCGGTAGATCCGCTCGAAAAGGACCGCCCCGGCGCCCTGGCCACGCAGCGCCGGGTGGCTGTAGTATTCGTGCGTGAGCTGCAGCATCTCGGCGCTGTGGATGCCGCGGGCTCTGTTGAATTCCGTGCGCTGGAGGGCGTGGCGGCGAAAACAGCAGAGCGGCTCGTCGGAATACACGAGTGCGCCGCCGCACAGCAGATGGCACCACATTTCCAAATCTACAAGCTGATCGTAGCGCTCCGAAAAACCGCGTATGCCCGCGCTTCGTCGGAACATCACGGCGGTCGGTTCGCCGACGATATTGATGTCCCCGGAGAGGCAGCGCCAGACGGTGTTGCCGCCGTGCTGCACTCCCGGCGTGCCGAGGTGCGACCAGACTTCCGTGACGCGGGAATGCTCATCAATCACGTTGCGTGCGCAGGCGGCGAGGACGGCCCTGGGGTTCGCATCGAGCATCGCGGACATTTTTGCGAGCGCCCGTGGCTCGGCGAGCATGTC
>Ga0208719_1000117_pt1 | contig 22450 bp, 1 predicted proteins | sample LakMenEpi30Jul09_FD_150747 | JGI IMG/M metagenome (GOLD analysis project Ga0208719, IMG submission 150747) | Freshwater microbial communities from Lake Mendota, WI - 30JUL2009 deep hole epilimnion (SPAdes) | ecosystem: Environmental > Aquatic > Freshwater > Lake > Epilimnion/Euphotic zone ... | reverse complement strand
GCTGTCTGGTCGTAATAGCTGAAGAAGTGACAACGAGGTGGAAATTTAAGTGAGGTGGGGGGAAAATTTCCTCACTGTAAGCCATCAAATTAATCGACTTACCTAGTAAAAACCAAATTCCCTCGTTATCTTTCGGCGAAAGTCTCAAGCTTTTTCCCTAAACCCGACACTCTACACCCTGTTTCACTTTCCATCTGCTTGTCACCCCGTCAGTCGCAATAATTATTCTTTTCCAAGTCGATTCTAACACTATGGACTTTCAAGATAAAAAGAACTTATCCGAAAACGAGCAATCAATCCAAACTAGAGTTTTTAAAGCTCTTAGTGAAGCTAAAGAAAAATTAAAAGCTTTCGAGTCTCAACAAAGCGAACCCTTAGCTATCGTGGGTTTAGGTTGTCGTTTCGGTCATAATATTGCGACACCTGAATCCTTCTGGTCTTTCCTGAAAGCGGGTAAAAATCACCTCAGAGAAATACCTAATGAGCGCTGGAACCAGCAGGATTTTTATGATTCAGATCGGAATAAAGTGGGTAAAATCTATGTTTCTCAGGGGGGGTTTCTCGATGATGTCTCCCAGTTTGATGCCCATTTTTTCGGAATTGCTCCCAAGGAAGCCGTCGCTATGGATCCTCAGCAAAGGTTGCTTTTAGAGGTAGCCTATGAAGCTTTGGAAAATGCAGGAATGGCAACAACGACGGCTAGAAGGGGAAAAACAGGGGTTTTTATCGGGATTACTAACAATGACTATGCCCGTATTCTTACCTCAAATGAGGACTATAATGCCATCGGAGCCTATCATATTTCGGGTAATCATACTAATGCGGCAGCTGGGCGTATTTCTTACCTTTTAAATCTTAATGGTCCGAGTTTGGCAGTAGATACCGCTTGTTCTTCTTCCTTAGTCGCTGTTCATCTGGCTTGCCGTTCCTTACGTTCCCAAGAATGCAGACAAGCGTTAGTCGGAGGAGTGAACTTAGTTTTAACTCCAGAAGTCGTCATCGCCTTGTGCCGCAATCAGATGTTAGCCGCCGATGGCCAATGCAAAACCTTTGACGAAAGTGCCGATGGGTTTGGGATAGGCGAAGGTTGCGGAGTCATCGTCTTAAAAAGACTCAGTGACGCTCTTCAAGATGGCGATCACATTTGGGCAGTGATTCGGGGGACCGCAGTCAACAACGATGGGGCCAGTGGCGGCTTTACCGTTCCTAATGGGCCTGTGCAGAGAGAATTAATCAGAGAAGCTCTAGCTGATGCTCGTTTAGATGCCGCGGCTATCGATTATGTTGAAGCTCACGGTACAGGAACATCTTTGGGAGATCCCATCGAAATTAAAGCCATAGCCGAGGCATTATGCGTCAATCGTCGGAAATCTAACCCGTTATTAGTCGGTTCTCTCAAAACTAATTTAGGTCATCTGGCGGCGGCGGCCGGAATTTCAGGATTAATTAAAACCGCATTATCGCTACACTACCGTGAAATTCCGGCTCATCTGAATTTCAAAAAACCCAATCCTCATATTAATTGGGATGCCTTACCGATTAGTATCGTCACGCAAAATTGTCCTTGGAATGTTAACAATGGCAAGCTCAAAGCGGCTGGAGTCAGTTCTTTTGGAGCATCGGGAACCAACGCTCATGTTATTTTAAGCGAACCGCCTCAACCGCAACCCCAAAACCCGAAAATATCCCCCATTCTCGTTACTTTTTCGGCTAAAGAACCCGAACGTTTACGTCTTTTTACGACTCAATTTGTGGATTATCTTGAGCAGAAAAAAGCTCTCAACGTCAAGGACATTGCTCTATCTTTAAATACCGGTCGTTTTCCCCATAAACACCGCCTTGCTCTTTTAGTTTCTAATCAAGAGAGTCTGCGCCAAGGAATTCAGGCTTTTCTCAATAGCAATGGGGATGAAAAGCAATTTCAAAATATTCAAAATAATAGCTTCGACATCATTTATGGAGAAGCGCAAAGCCATCCTAAAGTTGCTTTTCTCTGCAATTACGAGGAAGAAATTAGTCCAGAAATCCCAGAAATCATTGAAACCCTGCTCAATAATGAGCCAGTATTTCATGATGCTTTTAGGCAGTGCGATCATCTGTTTAAAAAATATTTAGAATTTTCTCTTCAGGAATTATTGTCATCTAAAAAAGCCTTAGAGCCTCAGATTCCTTTGTCTGTACAACCGTTATTATTTGCCTATCAATATGCTCTTTGTGAACTCTGGAAATCGTGGGGAATTTCTCCTTCTGCGATTTTAGGTTCTGGATTAGGGGAATATCTCGCCGCTGAACAAGCGGGAGTTTTTTCTCTTGAAGATACCGTCAAGCTGGTGGCGAAACGCGCTCAAATTAGCCCACAAAACCCCAACTCAGAAGACCTTTTATCCTTGCTCAAAAGCACCCCAGAAGTCGATTCTAACTCTCCCGATATTACCCTAATTTATCAGGGTGAAGTTGTGAAAAAATCTCTCACAAATTCAGTTAATAGAGGGGAAAGGATTAGGCAGAAATCCGACGAAATCGCCCAGGGAATTTCTACTTTGCATCAAATGGGATATCAAATCTTCCTAGAAATGGGAATTAGTGCCAATCTCATTAATATAGGTCGTCAAAAGTTAGGGGTCAATTCAATTCTATGGTTATCTAGTTTAGGGGAAGATTGTCACAGTGATCAGCATGAGCAAAGGGTGCTAGGTCAACTCTATGTACGAGGATTTAATATTAACTGGGAAGCCTTTCATCGCTCACATCTGGGGCAAAAAATTAGTTTACCTAATTCGCCTTTTATCCGCAAACGCTACTGGATAAATTCTGGCAATAAATCAGAGTCTTCTAGCTATAAAAACCCTAATTATTACTCTGGACATCCCTTACTAGGCGATCATTTTCCTTCTCCCTTAGCTCTCCTTCAATATCGAGGGAGCATTAGTCAACATAAACCTGCATTTTTAGGAGAACATCAGGTTTTTGATCAGGCCATATTGCCAGCATCTGCCTTGATAGAAATGGCTTTAGCTGCCGGGGAGAATCAAAAAGTTATTTTAGAAAATGTTGAATTTAAGAAGGCATTAATTTTAAAAGATACGGAAGACACATTACAGTTAATCATTGAGCAAAAAAGCTTTAAAATTTACCATGCACTTGAGCCAAATTGGGAAATATTAGTTACTGGAAAAATTGATGAATTGAAATCAACTAATTTAACCCATTGTCATTTAGAAGAAATCGCCAAAAATTGTTCTGAAGAAGTCGATATCAACTCCTTTTATGAAACTTATCAAAAATCAGGGATAAATTACGGGAGTAACTTTCGGCTCATTCATCAACTGAAGCGGGGGGAAAATACAGCTTTTGCTCAAATCAAATTAACCGATAGGTTAGAGCGGGAAAAATATCATTTTCATCCGGCTATGTTAGACGCTTGTTTTCAAGGGATTGCTGCCATTTTATTTAAAGAAGAATCCTCAGTAACTTATGTTCCTGTTCGCCTTGGGCAATTGGCATTTTTCCACCCTCCTGATGAGCAGGTAATCAGCGCGGTTCGACTGAAAAACTCCTCCCCTAACCCTAACATTATTATCGCTGATATTGATATCTATTCCCCCCAAGGTCAACCCTTGGCATCCCTCATCAACTTAGAACTAAAAGCCGTTCAATCTCAAGAGATTATCCCCCAAGAAATACCCCCTCAAATCTATCTAGAAGAATGGATGCCTTGCGAGGAATTATTAGGGAATGGTAGAGACACTTTAGTAGCTCCCCAGGTGATTAAAAATCAAATTCACCCCGCACAGTTAGAACAACAACTAGGGGAAAAATTGGCGCAATATGAGAGCTTAATGGAGGCCTTGGAAAAGTTAAGCGTAACCTATATTTGGGAAGCCTTAACAAAACTTAATGGACAGCCAAAATTAGGTCAAACTTATTCCGAAGCACAGATAGCAAATCAAGGTCAAATTGTTGATTTTTACCGACCTTTATTATCTCGATGTTTAAGTATTTTAGCTGAAGAAAAAATCGTTAATCAGACAAAAGATGGCTGGTTATTCGTCAAAGAATTAGAAGCACCTTCATCGCCATCGCAAATTAAAATTCTCCGCCAAGAATTTGCCGATTATCCAGCAGAAATTAGTCTAATGGAGCGTTGTGGCTCTGCTTTGGCAGCAGTCATGAGTCGTCAAGTTGAGCCATTAGAATTACTCTTTCCTCAAGGGGATTTAGAAGCGATCGCATCAATTTATTCGGAAGCTGCCGGAGCTAAATTGATGAATCAGTTAGTCGCCACCACAATCAGCCGTGCTATTGCGAATTTCCCCCCCTATTATCCCCTAAGAATTCTCGAAATTGGGGGAGGAACAGGAGCCGTTACTGCTGGCATTTTACCTCACTTACCGACAGAACATATCGAATATGTATTCACCGATATTTCCTCTAGTTTCTTAACAAGAGCCAAGGAAAATTTTAGAAACTATCCCTTTATTAAATATCAAACTTTAGACATTGAAAAAAATCCCTTTACTCAAGATTTTCTCCCCGGCAGTTTTGACATAATCATCGCCGCTAATGTTCTTCATGCCACAGCCAACCTTCAAAAAACCCTTGAAAATGTGCGCTCTCTCATCGCTCCTAAGGGACGACTAATCCTCTTAGAAAGTACCGGGGCAAGACGTTGGGTAGATTTAACCTTTGGCTTGACAGAAGGATGGTGGTTATGTAGTCAAGATCTGCGGCGGAATGGTTATCCGTTAATCAGCACAAAAGATTGGCAAAATTTACTGATTGAGAATCAATTTGAAGACATTAATATTATCGAACCAAGCCAAGCAAAAACCCGAAATTTATTAAAACAAAGTGTCATCATTAGTCGAAGCAGTGAGCAATTACCTTCTCTTCCGGCAAAATCTTACTATCATCAAATAATCTGGGCAGATAGTCAAGGAATTGCTAACGGTTTAATCCCTCTATTCCAACAGAGAGGAATAAGTTGTTCTTGCGTCTTTTCCAAAGATATTAACCCGGAGATGGCTGAAGATTACCTATCAATATTGAGAAACTCGATAACTTCAGAAACTCGTCAAATACTGTACTTCTGGGGCTTAGAAAAAATCCCTGGAGAAATTGATCAACAAGTCGAGATTCATTGTCAACGATTTCTCTTTTTCTTACAAGCCTTATTGCAGCAAGAAAATCCGCCGGCTCTGATTTTAGTGACTCAAGGAGCAGTACCAGCAAAAGCCATTAAAACCCTGACCTCTCCCTCTCAAGCATCCTTATTAGGAATAGCCTTCAGCCTAGTCTTAGAACATCCTGAACTTAATTTCAAGGCAATTGACCTAGATCCAGATGAAGTAAACTCAGCCGACAAACTGCTGCAAGAAATCTACAGTAATCCCCAAGAAAACCGGGTTGCTTTGCGGGGGGAACAGCGTTTTTATCCCCGTTTAGTGCAGAGAAAACTTGAAGATGGAAATATCAATTTTAGTCCTGATGGCTATTATTTAATCACAGGAGGCACAGGGGGGTTAGGATTAGCAACAACCCGATGGATGATTGAAAAAGGGGCGCGGAATCTAGTTTTGTGTAGTCGTCGAGGGGCAGAAGGAATTAGCCCTGAAATATTAGCCAATCTCTCCTCTAGTGGGGCAGAAATTACCATCAAAAAACTTGATATTACTGATGCTGAAAAACTGCACACTGTCTTAGAAGAATGCCGTTCTAAATATCCTGTGCGGGGCGTTTTTCACATTGCTGGAACCTTAGACGATACAACCTTATTAAGACTAACACCAGAGCGCTTTAATTATGTTTTAGCTCCCAAAGTTAAAGGAACTTGGTTGCTTCATCAACTCACCCTAAATGACCCATTAGAATTCTTTGTCTGTTATACTTCTGCTGTATCTTTAATTGGCTCAGCTGGACAAGCTAATGCTGCGGCAGCTAATGCCTTTGAAGACGCTTTTATCTATTATCGTCAGGCGCATCATTTACCCGGAACGGTCATAAATTGGGGTCCTTGGAGCGAAATAGGTGCAGCAGTAGATCGCAATGTTTTGGAGAGATTAGCCGCTAAAGGATATGCGGCTATGAAACCAGATTTAGCCCTTAATGCTCTGGAAAAAATTCTCCTAAATCAGATTATTCGCGCTGGTGTAATTAAGATTGACTGGCAACAATTTCCTTATATTCATCAAAGCTTTTATAAAAACTTTCTGCCTCAAGGAAAACCCCAAGCTGCCCCCTCATCTGAGTTTTTAAAACAATGGCAAAATTTAACCTTAAAAGAGCGTCCTAATTGGCTAACTAATCATATCATTATGCGTGTTTCTAATGTCTTAGGACACTCAAATGATGAAACTTTTTCCCCTCAACAAGGCTTTTTTGATTTGGGGATGGACTCTCTCACTTCTACAGAGTTACGAAATCTGTTACAAACTGACTTTAATTGTTCTCTCCCTTCGACGATTACTTTTCGTTTTCCGAATGTTGAAGCCTTAGCTAATTATTTACAGCGAGAAGTTCTAGATAATTCTCAACCGGTATTTACCCCTCAAATAAAAGCAGAAATTTCTCAAAAACAGCCAGAAAAATCACAACTCGATGATGATCCTATTGTTATTGTCGGCATGGCTTGTCGATTCCCCGGCGGTGCTAAGAATTTACAATCTTTCTGGGAACTTTTAGAACAGGGAAAAGATGCCATAACAGAAATTCCTCAAGATCGCTGGGATCAGGAAACATGGTATGATCCTAATCCCGATGTCCCCGGCAAAATATACGCTCCTTACGGTGCATTTCTAGAACAAATTGAGGAATTTGATGGAGAATTTTTTGGCATTATTCCTAGAGAATCTGTCGCTATGGATCCTCAGCAGCGTTTACTCTTGGAAACTACTTGGCAAGCTTTAGAATCTGCTGGACAAAATCCCCAAAAACTACGCAACAGTCAGACGGGAGTTTTTATCGGTTGCATGACGCAAGATTATGCCCAATTAAGTTATTCTCCTCAAGCCATTAATGCTTATACTGGTTCAGGAACTTCTGTTAGTATGGCGGCGGGTCGTCTTTCTTATGTCCTTGGTTTACAGGGTCCATCAATGACCATTGACACCGCTTGTTCCTCCTCATTAGTAGCGATTCATTTAGCTTATAATGCCTTACTTAATGGTGAGTGCGATCTGGCTTTAGCCGGAGGGGTTAATATTATTTTAACTCCCATTATTTCTTTAATCGAAAGTCGCGCCCATATGCTTGCCCCTGATGGACATTGCAAAACCTTTGATGAGAGCGCAAATGGCATGGTGCGAGGAGAAGGCTGTGGAATAGTTGTTCTGAAAAGATTGAGCCAAGCGGTTAAGAATGGAGACCAAATTTTGGCGAAAATTTATGGCACAGCCGTCAATCATGATGGTCCAAGTAGTGGGCTAACCGTTCCTAATGGTCAAGCTCAAGAAAAATTATTATATCAAGCCCTTAAACGTGCTAATCTCAAGCCTGAACAAATCGATTATATCGAAGCTCACGGCACTGGAACAGCCCTTGGTGATCCGATTGAATTAGAAAGTATGTCCGCCGTTTTTGGTCAACGCTCCCCTAATCGGCCTTTAATTATTGGTTCAGTAAAAACGAATTTAGGCCATTTAGAAGGTGCTGCCGGAATTGCCGGATTAATTAAAACCGTTCTAGCGTTACAACACCATAAAATACCTCCTCATCTTCACTTTAAAAATCCTAATCACCGCTTTGATTGGAGTTCTCATATTTTTGAAGTTCCTGTACAAGGAAAACCTTGGAATATCAGCGAACGTCCAAGGATTGCTGGAGTAAGTTCCTTTGGATTTAGTGGAACGAATGCTCATATCATTGTTGGGGAAATTGACGCTGATTTACCTCAACCTTCGGAGAATAATTTTTATCTATTACCCCTTTCGGCTCGCTCTGAAAAATCGCTGCAAGAGTTAGCGAGAAATTATCAAGATATTTTGACTGAGTCTATCAATTTAGCTGATGTTTGTTTTACCGCCAGTACAGGGCGGGGGATTTTTCCGCAACGAATCTGTATTTTAGCAGACTCAATAACCACGGCACAACGAGCATTAATTGATTACCAAGATGGTGAAAATTCTGACTCATTAATCCGACCGATTTTATCAGAGACTCCGCCAAAGATAGCTTTCCTCTTTTCTGGACAAGGCTCTCAATATTCTGGCATGGGAGAAACCCTTTATAACCGAGAAGTTGTTTTCAAGGAAACATTAGATCTTTGTGCTCAAATTCTAGAACCCCTTTTAGAAAAATCTCTCTTAGATTTAATCTTTCAAGAGCAAAATAGCGAGTTATTAGAGGAAACCCAAATCACTCAGCCGGTGATTTTTTCCCTTGAATATGCACTTGCCAAATTATGGCAATCTTGGGGAATACAACCTTCAGCCCTTTTAGGACATAGTATCGGGGAATATGTGGCGGCTTGTTGGGCAGGAGTCTTTTCTTTAGAAGATGCCTTAAAATTAGTGACTCAACGGGGTAAATTAATGGGAAAATTGCCCCACAATGGCAGTATGTCCGCTATTTATGCTGATTATGAGACGGTAGCAAACGCTCTAACTTCTTATGAAAATCAAGTTAATATTGCTTCAGCCAATGGCTCAATTACCGTCATTTCTGGATTTAAAGAGATTGTTGAGCAACTGGAAAAAAACTTTATTGATCAAGGGCATAAAACTAAACGTTTAGCGGTATCTCATGCTTTTCATTCTCCTTTAATGCAGCCCATTCTTGATGATTTTTCCCAGGTCTTAAAAACAATTTCTTTTCATGAACCTAGCTTAACGATTATTAGTAATCTGACAGGGAAAGCTGTAGGTTCAGAAATTACAACTCCTGATTATTGGGTAGATCATCTGCGTAGTACTGTACAGTTTAGTCAAGGATTTCAGTCTTTAATTGATCAGGGTTATCGTTGTTTTCTAGAAGTCGGTTCTAAGCCTGTATTACTGAGTATGGCTCGCCTTATTTCTGCCAACCAGGATCTATTATGGTTGCCTAGTATTGTACCCGGGCAGGATGAACAGGCACAAATGTATAGAAGTTTAGCGACACTTTTTGTTAATGGTTATTCTGTAGACTGGACTACAGTATTTAAACAAGGTAAGCGGATTATTTTACCGACTTATCCCTTTCAAAGAGAACGGTATTGGCTATCTAATTCGGAATTTTCTCTAGGGCAAATCAAGACTCAGTTACATCCTTTTATTAAAGATTTTAAAAAGTTAGCAACGGGAGACATGATCTTTGAAGGCGAGGTGAGTTATCTTAACCCTAGTTATTTAGAAGAACATCAGGTATTTGATAACATTGTATTTCCAGCTACTGGTTTTATTGAAGCTATTTTAGCCGCAAGTCAGAAAATATTTAATGGGCATTTTGTCACCCTTCAAAATGTCTCTATTCATCAGGGATTACTCTTATCTCCAACTCCCTTAATAGTCCAAATAATTTTTAGACCTAAAAAATCATCTCAACTGATTTATACTTTTGAGATATTTAGCAGTGATTCTGCACAAGAAAAATGGGTTCTTCATGTTACAGGTGAAGTCAAACCTAAGGATATACAAAGCTTGGCTGCCTCAGAATTAACCCAAACTAAATTAGAAAGAGAAACCCCTAAAGAATCAATTTCTATTCGTGAATTCTATGAACTTTATCAGCAGATGGGGATCAGGTATGGGGAGCAGTTCCAAGCGATTCAAGAGTTATATTCTTTCAAAAAAGGCTCTCAAGCTAAAATTAGTATTAACCCTAGTTTAGCGGATCGGCGTTATCATTTTCATCCAGTTCTTTTGGATGCTTGCTTACAAAGTATTGGGGCAGCTTTCCCCGAAATTCATGGTCAAGAATTGCATCTACCTTATGGATTCTCTTCCTTGGAAATATTCCTAAATCCAACTTCGCAAGTTTGGACGGAAGTTCAGGTCATCTCAGATACTAATGGTGAAATGAGAGTAAATGTTAATATTTATGATGAACAAGGACAGCTTTGCGCTCGCTTTACTGACTTAACAGCACGGCGCATAAATCCGGCTATTTTACAGAGTTTATGGCAAGAAAAGTCGAACGATTGCTTTTATAAAGTGGAATGGAAAAAACTTCCATCAATGCCAACTGTTGCCGTCAATTCTCAAAATTCTTGGTTAGTCTTGGTTCGTCCAGAAACAGACTTAAATTCCCTAATTAATTTATATAAAAGGGCAGGAGAAAAAGTAATTACTGTAGAAATGGGGCAGAATTATCAATGTAATTCTCAAGATTCTTTTGTCATCAATCCGGCTCAGAAATCTGATTTTCAGCGTCTCTATCAAGAAGCTTATCCATCGGGAGAATTTCCGACTGGCGTTGTTTTTTCTTGGGAATCTTCAGAAGCTGAAGACGTGCTAGATACAGTATATCAGAGTTCTCATGCCGTCTTAAATTTAGTGCAAACCCTCACTAATAACTGGGAGAAATTACCTCATTTATGGCTGATTACTCGCGGGGCTAATAAAATTATCAATGATACGGCTTTATATCCTCAACAGTCCCATTTATGGGGATTAGGAGCAGTCATTAATCAAGAGTATCCTAAAATGGGTTGTGTTTGTTTAGATTTACCAATCCATAAAGAAGCTAATGAAGCTGAACTTTTATTCAATGAATTAAAGTGTTTCCCCCATGAATTCCGTTTGGCTTTACGTCAAGGAAACCGCTACGCAGCCAGGTTAGTTTCTGCATCTCTTCCTAGCTCAGAAAAACGACATTTTATTAATCAGTCAGGGGTTTATTTAATCACGGGAGGGGGAGGAAAACTGGGCGGATTAGTGGCTCAATGGTTATCAGAAATGGGAGCAAGTCACTTAGTTTTGTGTAGTCGCCATGTTAAATCTTCAACAGAATTGATAGCCCCATTAGTGGAGAAAGGAACAAAAGTAACCTTGATTGAAGCTGATATTACTTCCCCCACAGATATGAAAAATTTATTCTCTCGTTTTGGGGCAGACTTGCCCGTCTTACGAGGAATAATTCACGCAGCAGCGGTCTTAGAAGATGGGCTGATCAGTAATCAAAGTTGGCAAAAATATCAAAAGGTAATGAGTCCAAAAGTAGCAGGAACTTTATTATTAGATCGTTATACTCGCTCTCTATCTTTAGACTTTTTTGTGAGCTTTTCTTCTGCGGCTGTCATCCTTGGTTCACCGGGTCAAAGTAATTATGCTGCGGCTAATGCTTTCATGGATGCTCTAATGCAGCAACGGCAAAGTTTAGGATTACCTGGTATTAGTATTAATTGGGGAGCTTGGGAGACGGGCAACCAAATTGATCAACAACGTTTCGCTAATTGGGGTTTGCAGATGATGCCTTCTGAGCAAGCGTTTCAATATCTCAATCAGGTAATTTTAGATGATATTACTCAAGGGATAGTTCTCGATATTAATTGGTCGATTTTTAACCAAACTTTCAATATTAATCAACCCTTCTTTAGCGAGGTATTAACCCTAAAAAATCAAAAACAAACAAGTCCAGCAAAACTATTAGAACGATTAAAATCTGTCTCTATAGACGAACGAATAAACGCTTTAGTAGAAGGACTGGAGAAAATATTAAGAGAAGTGACTGGGTTAAATGGGAACAAAGTTATTCCTCAACAAACATCATTCTTAGACTTAGGTTTAAACTCTCTAATGGTCATAGAATTTAAAAATCGCTTAGAAACAGATTTAGGGTGTAAATTGCCATCTTCGATCATTTTCGATTATCCTAATCTTCTCAGCTTAAGTACCTACTTACGGGAACAAATTCTAGCCAATCATCTCGATTTTGAGATTAAAATAAATCCAATTCCTGACAATCATAGTCCCTATGACAGCCTCAGTGAAGACGAACTGGCAAGATTACTTAATCAAAAATTAACGGAGCTTGATCAATATGGAGGTTAAATTTTAAAAATAATGTTTCAAAAGGCATGAGATGTGGTAGGCTAAGTAGATGAACATGAGTAAGCTTAACTCTGTGGGGTTAAACTTTTGTTTATATTCACTGATAGCAGCATCTTAATTTATGTTTAACGGCGGATAAACTTAGAAATTATAGAGAATGGGGCATGGTTGAGAGTATAGATTACAAAAAATTAATGGCAACGACCTTAAGCAAAATGGAGGTAATGCAGGCTCGTATCAATGAATTAGAGACGAGACAAAGTGAATCCATTGCGGTGGTCGGAATGGCCTGTCGTTTTCCGGGAGGTATTAATTCCCCAGAAAAGTATTGGAGTTTTTGTCAAGCTGGACTTGATGCGATAGTAGAAGTTCCTAAAAGCCGTTGGGATATATCAAAACTGTATTCTCAAGAACCAACTTTAGGAAAAATGAACACCGCTTATGGGGGATTTCTTCAAGAGAATATCACAGAATTTGATGCCCGTTTCTTTTCGATCTCAGCAAGAGAAGCCGCCTCCATGGATCCTCAACAAAGGTTACTCTTAGAAGTTGCTTGGGAAGCCTTAGAAAATGCCAATTTACCTCTGAAAAATTTAGCCGATAATAAGGTAGGGGTATTTGTGGGGATTACTAGCATTGACCATGCCCTGAAGGTTTACGGCACAAACTATGATCAAATTGACTCTTTTTTTGGCACCGGCAATGCTCTAAGCGCAGCCGCTGGCAGGCTATCTTATTTTCTCAATCTTCACGGTCCTTGTCTCTCGATTGATGCAGCCTGTGCCTCCTCATTAGTAGCCGTCCATCAGGGGATTCGTAGCCTGAGAAATCGTGAATGTGAACTCGCTTTAGTGGGTGGGGTAAACCTCATTTTAGAACCCGCAATTACGATTACTCTTTCTCAGTCGGGAATGATGTCCCCCGATGGGCGTTGCAAGACTTTCGATGCCTCTGCAAATGGATATGTGCGAGGGGAAGGCTGTGGGGTTTTAATTTTAAAAACTTTATCAGAAGCCCAGAAAAACGGGGATCAAATTCTTGCCCTGTTGCGAGGTTCGGCGGTGAATCATAATGGCGCTGCTGCAGGTTTAACCGTACCCAGTGGACCCGCCCAGCAAGAATTGCTCCGTCAAGCTCTAGCTGATGCCAGAATAGTCCCTGAAGATGTCAGCTACATAGAAGCTCATGGCACAGGTACTTCTTTAGGAGATCCCATCGAATTGAATGCCATTGCCTCAGTTTATGGAAAGCGCTCCGACCCTCTTTATGTCGCCTCAGTGAAAACCAATATCGGCCACCTTGAAGCCGCTGCTGGCATGGCGGGAATAATTAAAACGATTCTGATTCTTCAACAGGGTAAAATCCCTCCCCATCTTCATTTCCAAAGCCCTAATCCTCTGGTTGATTGGGAAGACCATCCTATTAAAATTCCTACTCAAAATATACCTTGGCCGAATAACAATAAAGTACCCATAGCTGGGGTAAGTTCTTTCGGGTTTTCTGGCACAAATGCCCATGTCATTGTTCAACAAGCACCCGTCAGCAAAATCTCAGAAATTCAACAACAAATTCCTAGTCATCTCTTAACTCTTTCAGCCCACAACACAACCGCTTTAAAAGAATTAGCTAAACGTTTTCATACCCTCCTAGAATCTCATCCTGAAATTGGAGATATTTGTTATAGTGCAGCTGTCGGAAGGATAGATTTACCTGAACGTTTAGCCATTGTTGGCGATACTTGTCCAGAATTACAACAAAGATTAGCCGCTTTTGCTGAAGAAAACCCACTTGATGATTTGACTTTTTATCAACGTTTTACATCAGAAAAATCCCCTAAAATTGTTTTTCTTTTTACAGGGCAAGGGGCTTGTTATCCCGGCATGGGGCATCAACTCTATCAAACTCAGCCAACATTTCGTCAATATATTGATCAATGTGCCGAAATATTAGCGAAGTATTTAGACCATCCTTTAACTGAAATATTATTTGGTGAACAGACCGATTTACTCAATCAAACCGCTTACGCTCAACCGGCTATATTCGCCCTAGAATATTCCCTAACAATGCTATGGAAATCTTGGGGAATTACCCCCAGTTTACTGATTGGCCATAGTGTGGGAGAATATGTAGCAGCTTGTATCGCAGGAGTATTTAGCTTAGAAGCTGGACTCGCCTTAATTGTCAAACGGGGGCAATTAATGCAAACCACAACCTCCGGGAAAATGGCTTCAATTTTTGCTGATGAAGAGACAGTAAGTTCCCTAATTAAAAATTATAATGAAACGGTTTCAATAGCTGCCATTAATCACCCTCAACAGATTGTTATTGCTGGAGAAAGTGCCAGCCTTGAGGAAGTTATTAGCACCTGCAAAAAGCAAAAAATTCCCGCTCAATATCTCCCCGTTACTCAGGCTTTTCATTCCCCTTTAATGGAGCCAATTTTAAAAGAATTTGAAAAAGAGGCTCGTCAAATTTCTTATCAACGACCCCAAATTCTCTTACTTTCAGGACTTGATGGAGAGGTTTTAGAAAATGCACCAGATGCCACTTATTGGAGCAAACAATGCCGAGAACCAGTAAGATTTTTGTCGAGTTTGATAACCGCTTTCAACAAGGGATATAACCTATTTTTAGAAGTGGGACCAAGACCAATACTGGCAGAACAAGGTCGTCGTTATAAAGATGAGGTCATCTGGTTAAGTTCTCTCAATCGTGGCTTAGATAACTGGCATACAATTCTTTCAGCCTTGGGACAACTCTACCTCAATGGCCTGCCTTTCAACCCAGAACAATTCAATCAGAATTATGGCTATAAAAAAGTCAGATTGCCGAACTATCCCTTTCAAAGAAAACCTTTCCAATTTCAGCCTAATCCTCGAACAGAAAATCAGAGCATTGACAAAATATTCCTAGACTCACAAACTTCTAACCTTACCGAAACCACAGTTTTTAATATGCAAAAGCATCAACAGGAAATCCGTAATCAATTAAAATCAATTCTGGCTTTACTTCTGAAAGAAGATGAGAACGATCTGCCGGAGGATGAGACATTACTAAACTTAGGAGCAGACTCAATTATCTTGACTGACTTTTCTCGCAAAATTGAAGAAAAATTTCAAGTCAAAGTGAAAATAGATCAACTCTTTACCGATTTACAAACTCTTGTTGATATCTCCGAATACCTCTGCCAATTTGTAAAAGAAAAACCCTTAGAAAATACTTCAGAAATAACAACTAAAGTTATCGATGACGAGACAGAATTAAGCAATTATCTGCAAGTCATTAATCAATTGCAACCCATCGCTACAGCCTATATCATCAAGGCTTTAGAGTCCTTAGGGAAAAAACTTAATCAGGGGGAACAATGGACAATAGAAACCCTAAGACAAACCTTACCTATTGCTCCTAAATATCACATTTTGCTCAATCGTTATTTGCAGGATTTAGAGCAAGCTAATATTCTTCAAAATCAAGGGAATGTTTGGACTGTCAAAAACTTGCCTGAGTATTTTTCCTTACCCCAAGCCCTACAAAAGCTAGAAAAAATTTGTCCGTCTGCAAAACCTGAATTAGAAATGTTGCAACGCTGCGGCGAAAATTTAGCAGAAGTTCTTAAGGGAAATACAGATCCCTTGACATTAATTTTCCCAGAAGGTTCCGTTGCTCATGCAGAAAGTATCTATGGCAACTCTCCCGTATCTCGATTGATGAATCAACGAGTTGCCCAAGCTATTAACCAGATTTTAAAGAACTTTTCTAATAGTGATCGCCCCTATCGAATTCTCGAAATAGGAGGAGGAACTGGTGCCACTTCAGAAGCAATTCTTAACCACTTAAACCTCGATCATGTCACTTATTCTTTTAGCGAAGTTTCTCCCTTCTTACTGCATCAAGCTAGGCAAAAATTTCAGAAAAAATATAACCTAAACTTTCATCAACTAGACATTGAAAAGTCCCCCATTTCTCAGGGGATACCTGCCCATACTTATCATATTGTTGTGGCCGCTAACGTCCTTCATGCAACCCGAAATATTACAGAAACTCTAACCCATATTCGGGAACTTCTGCGCCCCGGCGGTTACTTAGTTCTCCTCGAAACCGTAGAAAATAACTCATGGCTGAATTTAACCTTTGGATTAACCCCCGGATGGTGGCGCTTTCAGGATCAACAATTACGCTCAGATACTCCCTTATTAAGGGGTGAAAATTGGTGTTCCGTTTTAAAAAGTTGTGGGTTTGCTACGGCGAATAGTTTCTCTAAACAAAACAATATTCCCATTAACAATGGACAAGAATTAATTCTTGCTTGTGTGCCAGATGAACCCCTCTCAATTCCTGCAATGCCTAAGCTCACTGTCTCTGGTGAAAGCTCTGGTAAAGAAGCCTTAATGATGGCTCAATTACAATCTTTAAAAGACCTAAAAGACCTCCATGAAAAAACCATTATCAAGCAATTAGAAGTTCTTCAAACTGCCCCCGTCTCCCCCAGTATAGCCCCCGAAATATTAACGAATCAGACTCAAATCATTCCTGCCCAAAGCTCTAAAATAGAAACTTACCCGCCGGTTTCTCAAGAGAAGCCCAAATCTCCTGAGAAACCTAGTTCTCCCAATTTAAACCCCTTAGCCTTAAAGCTCACTGAGAACAAATCCTTAACCGAACAACAACAAGCCTTTATTCAAAATTTACAGGGTATTTATAACCAGAAAACCGCCAAATCAAAAGCCTATTCACAAAATAGCCGTAAGACAATGGTAGATGTTAAACCGACCATTGACTTCCGCATGGCCTTAAAAGAATTTCAATATCCCATTGTTTCAGAATCCGCTCAAGGGGCTTATTTTAAGGACATTGATGGCAATAATTACATTGACTTAGCCATGGGGTTTGGGGTTAACTTTTTTGGGCATAGTCCTGATTTTGTCATTGAAGCGGTTCAAGAACAAATAAATCGAGGAATAGGTTTAGGAATGCAGTCAAATCTGGCCGCCGAAACCGCCGCTTTAATTAGTGAAATGGGCCGAGTCGAAAGAGTCGCTTTTAGTAATACGGGAACCGAGGCGATTATGGCGGCTGTTCGCATTGCTCGCTCCCGTACAAAACGTCAAAAAATCGTTATGTTTGCCGGCTCCTATCATGGAACTTTTGACGGCATCTTAGCACGAGTAGGAGAAGATAAAACCACTGCTCAACCTTTAAGTCTAGGCACCCCTTTAGGAATGGTTGAAGACGTAATAGTCTTGAGTTATGGAGTTGAAGAAAGCCTCGATATTATTGCTACTCATGCTGATGATTTAGCCGCCGTATTAGTCGAACCAGTTCAAAGTCGCAAACCCGATTTACAGCCTCAAGAATTTCTGCAAAAACTACGACAAATAACCCACAAAAAAGGAATCACACTCATTTTTGATGAAATTATTACCGGCTTTCGGATTGCTCCGGGAGGAGCGCAAGAATGGTTCAATGTTGAAGCCGATATAGTCATTTATGGTAAGGCCATTGGAGGAGGTTTACCAATTAGTATGATCTGCGGTAAAGCAGATTTCTTAGATACCGTTGACGGCGGTTTCTGGCAGTACGGAGATGACTCTCATCCCCAAACCGAGTTAACCGCTTTTGGGGGAACTTTTTGTCGTCATCCTTTAGCCCTTGCTGCTTGTCGTGCTGTGCTGTTACATCTTCGGGAAAACAGTACAACGATTCAAGAAAAAGTGAATCAATTAACTCATCGATTAGCCACCGAAGTCAATCAGTTTTTTCAAGAAATAGGCATTCCGATTCGGGTTGTTAATTTTGGCTCTTTATTCCGCTTTGAACCTTTTGGAGCTTATAGTATCTTCTTACAACCCATCGAATTACCCCTCTTTTATTATCTATTAAATCTCAAAGGGATCTACACATGGGAAAAACGAGTTTGTTTTCTCTCCACCTGCCATACTAATGAAGATATAGACAAAGTTATAGTAGCTGTCAAAGAAGCGATTACGGAATTGCAGCAAGCCGGTTTTTTTGCTAATGCTAAACGCCCCCAAGTCAAGAAAGAAGAAAAAAAGCCGCTCTCTGAAGATGAAGATGGTAGGGGACATTTACCATCTTTAAATCAATCCTTTCCCACCAGTGAAGCTCAACGTCAGCTTTGGTTATTAGCTGAATTAGACCGTAATGCTTCAGCATCCTATAACGTCACAACATCCCTAGAATTACGAGGTTCTTTAGATGTTTACATTTTAGAAAAAACGATTAATCAAGTTATTAATCGCCATGAAGCTTTGCGAACCCAAATTATAGAACAAGGAGAATTACAGGAAGTTGTCAATGAAGTTAACATTAAATTAAAACTAATTGATTTGAAGGATGAAGATAATCCCGAAGCGACGGCCTTAGCGTTACGATCTCAGTTTTCCCAAAAACCCTTTGACTTGTCGATTGCCCCCTTATTTGCTGTGATTTTAATGCGCTTAAAACCTGACCATTATCTGCTATCTTTAAAAACTCATCATATTGTGGCAGATGGTTGGTCACTAGGATTAATTTTGCAGGAAATTGGTCAATTTTATTCATCCTCAAATAACACAACTAAAGAGGTTCTCAAACCACCGATGCAGTTTCGGCAATATTTAACTTTGCGAGCGCAAGAGACGCAAAGTCCACAAATGTTAGAGCATCGGGATTTTTGGTTGAAAACCTATCAGGAAGATCTGCCAACCTTTGAGCTTCCCACCGACTTTCCCCGTCCCGCCGTTAAAACCTACACTGGTGGACAAGAAAGTCAAGTCATTCCTTCTGAAGTTGGGCAAAATTTGCAGAAAGTAGGACGCAAAAATAAAGCTACATTATTTATGACGATGTTCGCCGCTTATACTGCTTTTTTGCGTCGAATTTCTGGCCATAAAGATTTAGTCATTGGTATTCCTATTTCTGGGCGACAAATAGAAGGCAGTGACAACTTAGTAGGCTTTTGTTCTCAATTTTTACCCCTGCGGATACAAGTCGATGCTACCACCTCTTTTATTGAACATTTACAACATACTAAACAAACCCTGATAGACGCTTTTCGCCATCAGAGTTATACTTTAGAGGATTTATTAGCAGCTTTACAATTACCTAGAGATTTTTCTCGTTCCCCTCTCATTTCGGTATCTTTTAACATGGATCCTAGTTTAACTCTGCCTGAGTTTAAAGACTTAAAAGTATCCTTGCCACCGGAACCGATTGGTTACACCCCTTTTGATCTAGGATTTAACTTAATTGAACTTAATGATAACCTCATTATTTACTGCAATTACAATACAGAACTCTTTAAAAAAGAGACAATTAAACAATTTATTGAAAGCTTTGAAATTTTGCTGAGGGGAATCATTGACGATGCTAATAATCTTCTTTATCAGTTACCTTTATTAACCTCAGTCCAACAAGAGCAGTTACTCAGACAATTAACGGGAAAAACTCGCAAACTCCCTGAAAAATCCACCATCATTGATGACTTTGTAGCTCAAGTTAAATTAACCCCTAATGCTCCCGCCTTAATTGCGGGAAAAATTAGCCTTAGCTATCAAGAATTAAATGAAAAAGTCAATCGTCTTACTCATTATTTACAGCAGGAATATCAGCTAGGTGTAGGAAAAGTGATTGGGGTGATGCTCCAGCGTGATCACAACTTAATCATCGGGATTCTGGCTACCTTTAAAACTGGAGCGACTTACGTTCCTATAGACTCTCAATATCCTAACAGTCGCATTGAGTTTATTTTAAAAGATAGTGGCTGTCATGTTTGCCTAACGGAGAGTAATTTTATCTCTAAGTTACCTGAAAAAATAGAGAAAATTTGCTTAGATAAAATCGATCCTATTGTTGAAAAATATGACAAAAATGAGCCTAAAATATTCCGCAACTCTAGCCAAACCGCCTATATTTTCTACACTTCAGGCTCAACTGGTAATCCTAAAGGAGTCATGGGCCGTCATATCTCAATTTTGAATGTTATTCAAAGCTTACGACTTACCTTTGATTTAGATAAACATCCTGAATGGCGCTATATTTTCACAGCTGCTGTTACTCATGATCCATCTATTCGTAATATTTTTCTCCCCTTAACCATAGGTGCATCCCTATATATGTACGAAATAAAATATATAGGACATTTGGTTTCTTTCTTACAGGAAAATCAAATTAATGCCCTACACACCACCCCATCTATCTATCGAGAAATCTTCGGGCTACTTGAACCAGAAGAAACTATTTCCAGCTTAAAATATATCTCGGTAGGAGGGGAAAAATTAGATCGGGAAACTGCCTTAGCTTTACGGAAACGTTTTCCAGCAGAAATTGTTAGCAATGTCTACGGATCTACAGAAACTTGTGTAGGAGTATCCCAGTATGAAATCACGGAAAACTTAGACAGCGAAATCCCCCTCGGTCAAGTTTTCCATAACAATCGCTTAGGGGTTCTTGATGAATTTAATAATCCCGTTCCCCTCCATGTAATCGGCGAAATTTGTGTAGAAGGTGCCGCCCTAGCATCGGGTTATCATAACCAACCCGAAATGACTCAAGAAAAATTTAAACCTAGCTTTCTTGATGAGACAAAAACTCTCTTTAGAACCGGCGATTTAGGCAAGCAAACTGCTCCCGGTATCATTGAGTTTATAGGACGAAAAGATAATCAAGTTAAGGTCAATGGTTATCGAATTGATCCCGGAGAAATTGAATATCAATTGACTCGTTATGCTCCCATTGAAAGAGCGATTGTTTTACCCGTTCAAGTGAATAATCAAACTCAATTATCTGCTTACTGTCAAACAGACAAAATTCTGGAAATTGCTGAGATTCGAGAATTTCTTGCCAAATTTTTACCAGTTTATATGATTCCGAGTTACTTTATTTTTTTAAAGCAATTCCCCTTAACTCGACATGGGAAACTTGACCTGCACTCCCTGAGAGAACTCAGAGAAACCGGTAAATCTCTGGTTAATTCTAATTATGTTGCACCCCGGAATTATTTAGAATCCAATCTCGTTAGCATCTGGGAAAAAATTCTCTCTAAATATCCTATCGGTATTTTTGATAACTTCTTTGAAATTGGCGGTCATTCTCTACTCTTATCAAGGGTTGTAACCCGGGTTCATAAAGAACTAAATGTATCCGTAAAATTGGCTGACTTCTTTAAAGTTCCAACCATTGCTGGATTGGCGACTTTAATCTCCCAGACTCAATACAATTATCAAGAACCCATTGCGGCAATTCCCCCCCAAAAATCCTATCCGATGTCTCATGGTCAGCGTCGTCTTTGGGCTTTAGAATTTCTAGATCACAATCATAATGCTTACGGAATGCCCAGTGCTTATCAATTCAAGGGCAATCTTAATATTGATGCTTTTGAAAATGCCTTTCAACAGTTAATTCAACGCCATGAAATTTTGCGGACAACCTTTACTTTAATCAATAATCAACCCCGTCAAGTTGTCCATAATCAAATGAACTTTGTCATTAAACAAATAGACCTGACAGCTTATGTTAGGACAGAACAAGAAAACTTGATCGAAGAAGCGATTGCCCATAATGCCAAAACGACTTTTGATTTAGAAGTCGGACCGTTACTTAAAGTTAACTTACTTAAACTAAGCCAAGAGAATTACATCGTCTTGTTTAATATGCACCATATCATTTCTGATGGTTGGTCAGCAGGGGTTTTAATTAAAGATTTCCTCACCCATTATCACGCCTATGGACAAGAAAATTACCAATTAATGCCCCCTCTCAGAATTCATTATAAAGACTATACTTCTTGGCAAGAAAGTCAATTAGAAACCTCGAAACTTCAAGGTCAACGGGATTACTGGTTAGCTAAATTAACTCCTGTCCCTGTGCGTCTTAACTTACCTGTTGATTATCCGCGCCCACCTGTTAAAAGTTTTCAAGGAAATACAATTACATGGCAACCTGAACCCGAATTGATCGATACTTTTGAGAAGTTAATTAAAGCACAAGAAGCCAGTTTATTTATGGGTTTAGTTAGTTTGGTTAAGAGTTTTCTATTCCGTTATACTGAGCAAAATGAAATTACAATAGGCTCTGCTATCGCTGGCAGAAATCATCCTGATTTAGAAGATCAAATCGGATTTTATGTTAACACTCTCGTCCTGCGGGATCAGATAGCAGATCACGACAGTTTTACGGATGTCCTTAGCAAAGTAAAAACAACCACTTTAGAGGCTTATGATAATCAAGACTATCCCTTTGATCAGATCGTATCTGATTTGAATTTACAACGAGATCCTAGCCGGAATGCTCTCTTTGATGTTGCAATTGTCCTGCAAAATAATCAAAATGTAGATCTCGCCTTGAACGGAATTACAGTTAACTCCATTGACCCAAAAATGATTACCGCTAAATTTGATTTAGAATTTATCTTTGTTGAGGAAGAAGAACTTTATCTCAAGCTAATCTACAACACAGATATATTTATCCATGAGCGAATTTTATTG
>Ga0208719_1000115_pt1 | contig 22660 bp, 17 predicted proteins | sample LakMenEpi30Jul09_FD_150747 | JGI IMG/M metagenome (GOLD analysis project Ga0208719, IMG submission 150747) | Freshwater microbial communities from Lake Mendota, WI - 30JUL2009 deep hole epilimnion (SPAdes) | ecosystem: Environmental > Aquatic > Freshwater > Lake > Epilimnion/Euphotic zone ... | reverse complement strand
CGATGTTTCCAAGCTACCAAGTCCCGAGTTGGCTTTGGTGTGCGAAACGAACCTCGAAGCAGGCCAAGCCGAGCTTGCCAGCCAACAGGCGACGATGCTTCTGAAACGTTGGCCCAACGCTTTGCCTTATTTGCAACTCAAAGCCCGAAGCTTGGCCAAACTGGGGGAAACCTCCGAAAGCGAAAAGTATTTCTCGCAGGCCGCCGAGAGCCAAAACAAACGTCCGCAGATCGACCAGATGATCGAGCGGTTGGCAACCGACTCGGCCAACCAGGAACTCCGTCGCGATATGGGCCAGATGATGATGGATTACCTCGACCCGGCCGGCGGTGTGGGCTACATCCAAATCGCTTCGCGCTCCAATCCATTCGATATCCAATCCCAGGAACTCCTGGTTAGCTATTACGAAAAAGAAGGGGATTTGCAAGTCGCCCAGAACCATCGCCGAATAATCCGACAGATCGAGCAACAGGTACTCAAACCGATGGAAATGTCCGAGCAACCGCCAGTCGCCTCACCCCAACCCTAGGACGCTCGGACTATGCACTCGCCAAAAGGCTCTTGGGTTTGGCTGCCGACAACAGCGGTCCTGTCGGCAATAATGATACTTACAAGCTGCTCGGGACCCACGCCCGAGTCGAGCAACATGGGCGAACTGCCCGAGGCGACCGCATCGACTCAAAAACGGGGTTTACCCGCCGGTCCCAATTCGCCCGCTAGCTCCAATTCACGCGGCGGAACAGGCACAGGAGCCCAAGACCATCGGATGCAGTTCTCCAGCGTCGGAGCAGAAGCTGGCATCGATTTCCGCTACCAAAACGGGGAGGCACTTTGGCTCGTTGCCATGATCGAATCCAATGGCGGCGGGGTAGGCTGGATCGACTTGGACCGCGATGGCCGTTGGGATCTATTCATGCCAGGGGGCGGACAGCTTACATCGCAACGCGAGCCCATCATGGTCGCAAACGGATTTTTTAGGCAAACGACCCAGCAACGCTTTGAGTCCGTAGCGAAACAAGCTGGAGTCCAAGACGGAGTCTGTTACTCTTTTGGAGTGGCTGTCGGGGATTACGATGCAGATGGTTTTTCGGACTTGTTCGTCACCGGCTATGGGGGCCAACAATTGCTCCGAAATCTCGGGGACGGAACCTTTGAAGATGCTACGGCCTTGTCGGGTTTCTCGCACCGTGGATGGAGCTCCTCGGCCGCTTGGTTCGATGCCGAAAACGACGGCGACCTCGATTTATACATCGCCCACTATGGGATTTGGAGTCCCGAGACGGACAAACGATGCACGAATGGCTCAGGAGAACTCGACCGCTGCGCCCCGGCCGACTATGTCGGCGAGTCCGATGAACTGTGGATCAATCAAGGAGACGGTCGGTTCGAAGACCGTTCGGAAGACTTCAAAACGTTTTCCTATCGAGGAATCGGCGTGATCGCTTGCGATTTCGACCACGATGGGGATACCGATTTGTATGTCTCGAACGATGAGGACCCGAATGTCCTTTTCGATAATCAACACGAAAAAAAACTCGATGGGCAAGTCATCTGGCAGTTCAAAGAGGTAGGGGCCACCTCAGGCACGGCCCTTGGCTCTCGGTCGATCGTCGATGGGAGCATGGGATTGGCGTTGGGCGATTTCGACGGCAATCTCAAACCGGACCTGCTGGTGACCAACTATCAAAACGAATATTGCGAACTTTATCTCAATCAAGGCAAGCAATACTTCACGCTCGGCACACGGTCCTCAGGGCTCATGGCATTGGGCCAAGCGGTCGTCGGATGGGGGACGGCCTTCGGAGACCTAGACCTCGATGGAGACGAGGACCTCTTGGTGATCGCAGGACACACCAGTCGCAAGCCGATCAAGAGCAGCAATCTTCAAAAACCTTATTTGCTCGAGAACAAAGACCGCAAACGCTTGGTCTCCTGTGGTGAATCGTCGGGTGAATTCTTCCGTCAGGTCCATGCAGGCCGGGGTATGGCGATTGCCGATTATGACAACGATGGGGACATAGACTTTGCCGTCAGTATGATCGAACAGCAGATGGAGCTATTGAGAAACGACACGCCTAAGGGAAATTACCTAATAGTCGACTTGGTAGGACTCCGCTCCAACCGTGATGCGATTGGAGCATGGATCGAACTGGAGTTAAATGAAGGCTCGCTTGGGGGTGCCAACGGGCCAGAGCCAAGCGACTCGGGACGAAGGTTGTTAAGGCATCGGTTTGGGGGGGGATCCTATGCGTCCTCTCATGCGAGCAGTTTGCATCTGGGACTTGGGAATGCCGGGGGGATCAAACAACTCACAGTGCATTGGCCCGGAGGTAAAATCGAAACTCTCAGGGATCTACTCCCCAACCAACGCATCACCGTGATAGAATCGTCTCAGTGAGCACTCTTGCTCCGATTGCCGATTCACCCCCAAATTGTTTTTCGTCCAGATCCATGACCGATAAAGTATCCAATCAATTGCCGACCCAAGATGTACCGGCCGCGTCGTATCCTTTTTTTACTCAACTTGCCCGGACGATCAATTCCGGCCAGTCCCGATCGACCATCCTCTCCGGGAGCATCTACGATCTTTACTACGACGGCCGAGAGTATGTGCCTCTGATCCCGTTTTTGCTCAACAAGACCAAGGTTCCGGGGCTCATCCAGGTCGTCTACGAGCTCAATGGACCGATCCGGATCGCCGAAGAAGATCGCTCCAAACTTCGTGAAGCTTGGGCGGCTTGGAAAAACGGCGTGGGAATCGACACGGTAGCCACACGCGAGGTTCTTCAGGACGGGAGCAAGTTCGATCTGCGTCGCAAGGAGTTCGATCAGTACCTTCGCGATGCGATTGGAAACTCGACGCAGGCTTTGGAATTCCTCCGGCAATTGACCATCTGTTCGAGGGCCTGCCTCAAAGAAAATCTGCTGATCGTCATCGAAGGAACGGACATCCTGTTACCCGCAGGCGACGGGGATGTATCCAAGATGAACGACGCGCAATTGCGTCGCATCACGATCGTGACCGATTGGTTTGGTGACCCTGCATTTTTCAACGGCAAGGACAACGTATTGCTGTTGGCGGAATCTCGAAGTTTGATTCACCAACGCGTCTCGAGGCTTCCTCAGGTCCTCTCCGTCGAGGTTCCTTCGCCCGACCTTGCATCCCGAAGGCACTACGCGCAATGGCATGCGGCAAGCAGTGGAAATCGGCACGTGATCGATACGCTCGACTCGGTGGCCGAGGCGACCGCAGGTCTTTCGTTGCATGCGATGCGCCAGTTGCTTCTGGCTTCGGATTACTCCAAGCAACCGATTCAGCGGCAGGATACGACCTTGCAGGTCGAGCAGTTCATCCAATCGCAATTGGGCGACGATGTCGTGGAGTTTAAGAAACCGATCCAAACACTCAAAGACGTGATCGGATTTTCCAAGCTCAAAGATTTCCTCCGAGATTACCTCATACCACGCATGAAGCTCCCCGACGATCGAGCCTTGCCAGGGGCGGCGATCGCTGGCCCCATCGGCGGTGGCAAGACGTTTATCTTCGAGGCCGTGGCCGCAGAGCTCGACATGCCTGTGCTGGTCCTTAAGAACATTCGCAGCCAGTGGTTTGGCCAAACCGATGTGATCTTCGAACGGCTCCGCCGGGTGCTCGAGGCCCTCGAGAAAGTCGTCATCTTCGTCGATGAGGCCGATACGCAGTTTGGAAGTGTTGGCGAAGGGGCCCATGAGACCGAGCGCCGACTGACTGGGAAAATCCAGGGCATGATGAGCGACCCGAAACTCCGAGGGAAAGTCATCTGGCTGCTGATGACCGCCCGCATCCACTTGCTCTCCCCAGACATCCGACGTCCAGGACGTGTCGGGGACTTGATCATCCCGATCTTGGATCCCATCGGCGAAGATCGCCTCGAGTTCATCCGCTGGATGCTCGGTCCGACAAAGCTAGCTACCGACGAATTGGTCCAATGGCTCGACCAAGAGGGGCTCGAGGAAGACTACTCTTCGGCGGCCTACGCGGCCTTGCGCAGTCAGTTCAAAGCTGTTCCGCCGAAGAATGCTGATGAGTTAAAGACCATCGTCCGCGACTTTTTGCAGCCAGCGATCAAGCAAACGCGGCGTTACCAGACCTTGCAAGCCCTCATCAACTGCACGCGTCGCTCGCTTTTGCCAGACCCAGACATTTCCGATTCGCAGCGCGCCCAGATGGAAGAGGAAATCCGCCTATTAGAATCGATGGGGATTCGATAAGCGAAAATGGCAATCAAGTAGCCAACACCGTTTTGCAATTCCATGTACCAGGAGCATGCTATGCCACACGCCTTACGATTCCAACCACTGGCTCTTGTTCTTTGCCTCGCGACGGCCTTGGGGCTCGGGCAATCGGCTTTTGCCCAAGAGCTTTTTTCCAAATTGGTCGGGCCGGTCCAAGTCGGCGCTGTAGCCAACGGACCTAAGGCGAACAACAAAACCGTCGAAGTCCCCTACATCTTTTGGGGTGGCGACATCGCCACCTTCCTTGCCAACGGGGATCTCAAGACAGGCCAAGGCTCGACCTATCAGCAGATGGGCTTGGACATGCAATTGGTCCCTGGGGACGATTTTGTTGGCCAAGTGCGAAACTACTTGTCGGGCAAATCCCCGATGCTCCGCGGCACGATGCACATGATCGGCCTTGCGGGTGAAGTCCTCGGAGCAGACCCCAGAACCAAACCGGTCATCATCTTGCAACTCTCCTGGAGTGCAGGGGATCACATCGTTGCAAAGAAAGGGGTCAAGAACCTCAATGACCTCAAGGGCAAAAAGATCGCCTGCCAGCAAGGTGGCCCCCACGTCGGCCTCCTCTACGATTCCTTGGCGGCTGCCGGACTGAATCGCGAAGATGTCGAAATCGTCTGGACCAAAGACATCACCGGCCCAGACGGACCGGCGACCGCCTTCAAAAACGACCCTAGCCTCGACGCTTGCTGCGTGGTGACTCCGGATATGATCGGACTGACGAGCGGACTCGATGGTGTCGGTACCGGCGCCGAGGGAACCGTCGAAGGAGCCCATGTGGTCAACAGCACCGTTCAAATGAGCCGCTCGATCGCCGACGTTTATGCCGTTCGAAGCGACTGGTACGAGGCCAACCGAGACTGGGTCGAGAAATTCGTCGCTGGAAACCTCAAGGCCACCGAGCAAATCGTCGCGATGCGCAAGGCGTATGGCGAGAGCGGCAAAATGACCAAGGAATACGAAAAGATCCTCACGACCTCGCAGAGAATTTTTGGCAAAGAAGTTCTACCGACGCTCGAAGGCGATGTGCACGGTCTGCTGCTCGACTGCGGATTCGTCGGGTTGCCCGGACAGATCGCGTTCTTCAAACAAAAATCCAACGCCAGCGGATTCGAAGAAGTCATGACTCGATCCATCAACCTGGCGACACAGTGGAAGTACGCACAAGCCCGAGCAGGATTTGAACCCAACGACTTCGACTACAAAAAACTCTCACAACTCGGGGGGATCGAGTACGTCGAACCGAGCACCGTCGAACGCTTCAACCCCAGCGCCGAATCGACCGAGATGTTCCTAGGCGAAAACCTCGATGCCAACACCATCGTCAGCTTCTCGATCAACTTCGAACCCAACGAGCAATCCTTTTCTAGCGACCGCTACGGTGCTGAATTCCTCCGCGCTCTGAAACAGGCCAGCCAGTTCGGTAACGCTGCGGTCGTCATTCGAGGGCACGCCGACCCCTCGAAAACCCTGATGGATCTGATCAAAGCCGGAACTTCCAAAGGAATCATCCAGCAGAATGGAACCCAAGGCAACTACAGGTACTTCATGAACGGAAAACCCTTGGATTTAAACCGCACCAAAGAAGTCGTCGATTTGATCAAAAACGGGGCCTTCGGCGGTGGCAATCCCGATCCGACCGTCACCATGCAGGCCGCCCTGACTTTGTCCCAAGCTCGAGCCGAAGCGGTCAAAAAATCACTTGAGAAATTCGCCAAGGAATCCGGGATTACCGTCGATCTGTCCCAGATTGTCCCCGTCGGCGCAGGCATCATGGAACCGGTGATTCCCAAGCCCCGGAATATCGACGAAGCCAAAGAGAACATGCGAGTCGAGTTTCGAATCGTGAAAGTCAATCCCGAAGCCTTAACGCCGACCGATTTCAACTTCTAATGGACTAATGGACCCTCGTCCTATGACAACCATCGCACGCTCCCTATGGACCCTCTCAACGCTATGCATTGGGCTAGTCTCCCTCCTAACTCTCAGCACTTCCAAGCCGAGTTACGCAGGAGCCAACGACTACGTTGTGATCGTGCTGGATGATTCCGGTTCCATGCGCGAGGTCATGCGCCGCGATCGACGAAGCCGAATCGATGCAGCAAAAAGTTCGCTCACGCAGGTGATCCAGCAGATCGCTCCAGGGACCAACGTGGGGGTGTTGCTTCTGAATGGAGCCCGTCAAAATGGAAATTGGTTCATCCCTATCGGGCCAGTCAATCCCCAGGAAGCCATCGATCGGATCAGCAAGTTGCGGGCCAACGGTGGAACGCCCCTGGGCGATGCCCTTCGAATCGCATCGGATGAGCTTCTAGCCCTTCGATCCAAAAAAATCTACGGGACCTATCGACTGATCGTTGTGACCGATGGCGAAGCGTCCGACCAAGCACTTCTAGACCAGTACCTGCCCGATATCCTCTCCCGAGGCATCATCATCGATGCGATTGGGGTCGACATGCGAGGCGATCACTCTTTGGCCACGCGAGTCCACAGCTACCGACGGGCCGACGATCAAGCCTCCTTGTCCAATGCCATTCAGGAAATCCTGGCCGAAGGAAGTGGGACAGACCAAGGAAACAGCAGCGAAGATTTCGCCCTGCTCGAGGGCCTAGGCGACCTCGATGTGTCCGAGGTTCTCAAGGCCTTGGCCACTCCCAACAACGAGAAAGTCACCGGCATCCGATCTCGGCAAGCATCCGGGTCTGCGGCACCCGACGGCGGGTTCGGCAATCCGAACAACGGCCCAGGCGGATCGGTATCAGGATTCCCAACTTCCAACACTGCACCGAACCCTCCGGTCCAGAAGGTGGGTTTTTTCGCGCAAGTCTTCGGGACCATCTGCACCTGTTGCGTCCCTCTGCTCTTGGTGATGTTTTTCATTTCTGCGTTCTTGACCAAGTCGAAGGTCAAGCGACAGTAATCTGGAGGGAATCTCTAGGGAGCGACGAGCGCTCCGTTGATTGCTAGCAATCCAAACTCGATTTTTCGGGGACTCAGGTTGCATTGCCGTCTGATTTTTTGCTATGGAGTCAGTTGGCGAGCAGTCCGACTCAGGGCTGTGAATTTCGTAGAGGCAAACAACGCGCAGCTTTGAACCATGGCATCCTTGACGCACCGACCGCAATGGAAAAGCGCGCTGATGCTCCTGGCGCTCTTGCTCCTAGCGCCGTCGATGGTCGGTTGCACTTCGCAGCGGTATCTCCAACCGCGTCGCACGCCGGTGAATCCTTTGACCGACGCGTTGAGTCTGATGAATCGGTCAGGACCTCAGCCCACGGGTCGAACGATATCGCTTTTGAGGCATTACGATGTTTTGGATCTGTTCCACCACAATCCGGAGCTGGCGTTGGAAAACCTCCAACGAGTTGCCACCGATGAGAAAGGGGCTGAAAAGACCTACGCGATCTCGGAGTTGGCTTACATTCTGGGGATTCGATATCAGCGAAGCGGCAATCCGGGCAAAGCGCTCGACATGTACTCGGTGGCCGTGAGCAACGCTTATTTGTATCTCTTTAGCCCCGAGCTCGATGGATTTCGCAACCCTTATGATCCCCAGTTCCGGGGTGCATGCGATTTGTACAACACCTCGCTCGAGGCCGTTTTGCGGATCGTCAGCAGCGAAGGGAATCTTCGACCGGGATTGAGCTATCGCATCAGCACCGACAGCGCGTCTCACGATGTTCGAGTCGCCAATCGGGGGCCTTGGTCGGACGACGATTTCGGGGAATTGAAATTCTGCAGTGATTTTCAGGTCAAGACGATTGATGCGGGGAATGTGACCTATGGGATCGGGGTTCCGATGTTGGCCGTCCGCAAGCGGCCTGAGAATGAGACGGCGGCCGAGCAGTATTACCCTGAGGGTCTGTCGTTTCCTGTGACTGCGATTTTGCGGGTCACGACCTCGCCGCATCAGGGTCCATCGAGCGGTCTATCGGACGATCCCGCGACGTGTCGTCATCCGTGTGTGCTTGAGCTCCACGACCCACTCTCGGCCGCCGAGTTGGGTTTGAATGAGCGGTTGGTTCCTATCCAATCCGACTTGAGCACACCGCTTGCCCATTTCCTTGAGAATCCAAAGTTCAAAGAGCAGACCAACAGCACGACCGGATTGCTGTTCCCGGATCAATCGCAAAAGCTCCGAGGGGTGTACATGCTCGAGCCTTTTGATCCGAACCGCATACCGGTTCTGATGGTCCATGGTCTGTGGTCGAGTCCGATGACATGGATGCCGATGTTCAATGACCTGCGGTCGTTTCGCGAGTTGCGCAAGAACTACCAATTTTGGTTTTATCAGTATCCGACGGGTCAGCCCTTTTGGATCAGTGCATCGCAGATGCGAGCCGACTTGGCAGAACTTCGCCGGAACATCGATCCGAATGCACAGTCCCCGGTGCTCGATCAGATGGTATTGGTCGGTCACAGCATGGGTGGGTTGGTTTCGCGGATGCAGACGATCGAGAGCGGGGAGGAGTTTTGGCGGATCCTCAGCGATGCATCGTTTGATCAGCTCCGGGCCAGCGAAGAAGAAAAAAAACGTCTGGCCAGCGTATTGTTCTTTCATCCCAACCCCTCGATCCAACGCGTCGTGACGATAGCAACTCCGCATCGCGGTAGTGACTATGCCAACGACTACACGCAATGGCTTGGAAAAAAACTCATCCAGCTTCCTTCCGGGGTCATCGAGGTGACCAACTCGCTGATCCGTCAGAATCCGGACATTTTCCGGGACACCGAGCTTTTGATCACCAAGACCAGCATCGATTCGTTGAATCCCGACTCACCGATTTTCCCGGTCCTGTTGCGATCGCGCAGGGCGTCTTGGGTCCATTACCACAACATTATCGGAATGATTGAAAACTCGAGTTGGTTTTCGAAAGACACGATGGAGTCCGATGGAATCGTGTCGTTTGCCAGCGCGCAGATGGAGGATGCCCAGACGCAGATCGTCGTTCAGGCCAATCACGGCTCGGTCCATACCACGCCTCGAGCGATCCTCGAGGTGCGTCGGATCCTGATCGAGCATTTAAAAGAGGCCTGCCAGAAGCCTCAATTGGCCGAATGCCTAGACCTGCCGGAACCTTGGAAAAAGATTCATCGGCAAACACCTATAAGATCGACAGGGTATCTCGACTGGCCCGTTCGATCCGCCGCCGTGGAATTGCCTCTCGAAGGTCGCTCAGAGACCGGGCAAAGGGGACTCCATTCTTGGATCCCTGGCAAGACAATCCGCTAGTCCTGCTTGCGGCACTGACGCGCCCTCTGGAGGATGCGACGCTTTCGACCGATCGCGTACCGACGGCATAAGAAAGGCACGCTTCAGGTAGGAAAACGATGCCCTCGGGGAATTCTCCGAGAAAAAGTTGCGAATCTACAGATTGAGTGCCAGATCGTGACCCTGTTGGATTTCATCCCGTTGAGCTAAACTAGGAGCAGTGTCCTGCCCTAGATCGCACACTCGATGAGTCGCTTCGCTCATGATCGAATTTGAATTCAACGGTGCTTCGCATCAAGCCCAGCCCGAGACAACCGTCCGGGGGTTGCTCGATTCGGCCAAGATCGAAAGCCGCTTTTGTGCCGTCGAAGTCAACGAGGAGATCTTGCCCAAGTCACAGTATGACACCTACCGCGTTCAACCCGGCGATCGCATCGAAGTCGTTACCTTGGTAGGTGGTGGCTGATGAACCCAAAGTCCCCTCCTAGCCCAGCGAATGGCCCACAGAACACCCCAGAGACGACCCATCGGCTCGATGTCGCCGGGAAACTGCTTGCCTCCCGAGTGATCGTTGGCACGGGCAAATACGATACGCTCGAGCAGATGCGAGAATCGCTCGATGCGAGCGGCTCGAGTTGCGTGACGGTCGCGATCCGGCGGGAGAAACTCTACGATCGCGACGGGAAAAATCTCTTGGACTTTATCGACACAAATCGATTTACCCTACTGCCCAATACCGCTGGGTGTTTCAACGCCAAGGATGCAGTAAGGGTCGCAAGGATGGGCCGGGAGATCTTGCGCGAACTGGGAAACCCCGGAGCCGATTGGGTCAAACTCGAGGTCCTCGGAGACACCAAAACCCTCTTACCCGACCCCCTGGCAACCCTCGATGCTTGCCAGCGACTCGTCGAGGATGGCTTCAAGGTCCTCTGCTATACCAGCGACTGTCCCATCATGGCCGTGCGATTGAAATCTGCCGGTGCGGCAAGCGTCATGCCTGCGGCGAGTCCTATCGGCAGCGGACAAGGCATCCTCAATGAGAACAACCTAAAGATCATCCTCGAGTACCTCAAAAGCGACGATCCGAATTACCCGGTGATTATCGATGCAGGGGTAGGGACAGCCAGCGATGTCGCCGAGGTGTTCGAACTCGGCGCCGACGGCGTGCTGCTCAATACGGCGATTGCTCATGCTCGCGATCCGGTAATGATGGCCAACGCCGTGCGGCATGCAGCCATCGCAGGGCGCGAAGCCTACCTTGCCGGCCGCATTCCTAAACGGCTCTATGCCATGGCCAGCAGTCCCGAAGAAGGCCTGATCTCCTCTCGACCTTGGTAAGACCCTTTGACGGATTCCCGACCGAATAGCCCCTAATTGACTAACGCCCCTATTTGACTAACGAAGGAGAGTTTCGGTGCAACCCAACCATTTCGACGTTGTCGTCATAGGCACAGGCCCAGGCGGCGAGGGGGCCGCGATGCAAGCGGCCAAGGCCGACAAGAAAACCGCTGTCATCGAAGCTTATAAAGAGATCGGCGGAGGATGCACCCATTGGGGTACGATCCCAAGCAAAGCCCTTCGGTTTTCCATCTACTCGATGATGGAGGCCATGAACAATACCATCGTCCGAGATATGGGTATCCACATCAATCCGACGATCGCCCAACTGCGGGCCAGTTCCCGTTCGATCATCAACAAGCAGGTCGAGATGCGCCAGCGTTTCTATGAACGCAACAACGTCCCTGTCTTCCATGGGTATGCCAAATTCATCGACGAGCACACCTTGGAAATCGATCCGGAAACCCACATCCGCGGCGAGAATATCATCATCGCGACCGGTTCGCGTCCGTTCCGACCCACGGGCGTCGACTTTAACCATCCCCGCGTTTTCGATAGCGATACGATTCTGAATTTGAAGACCAAGCCCCAATCGATCACCATCTACGGTGCCGGAGTGATCGGCTGCGAATATGCCTCGATGTTCCGAAATCTCGGAATCAAAGTCAACTTGATCAACACGCGTGCTAAGTTGCTTGAGTTCCTCGACGATGAAATCATCGATGCCCTGAGCTACCAGATGAGGGACTCGGGAGTCATCATCCGACACAACGAGAGCTTCTCCAAGATCGAGCCCAAAGAAGACGGAGTCGTTTTGTACTTGGAAAGTGGCAAACAAGTCAAAACCGACATCCTCCTTTGGGCCAATGGGAGATCCGGGAACACCGACAAACTACAACTCGAACGAGTCGGCATCACCCCCGACTCCAGAGGGTTACTCAAAGTCAACCAAAGCTTCCAAACCTCTTGCCCCCATATCTACGCCGTCGGTGATGTCATCGGATTCCCCTCGCTTGCAAGCGCCGCATACATGCAAGGCCGAGCCGCAACGCGACATATCCTCGGAGCCCAAGAGGACCTCCATTTGACCGATATTCCAAACGGGATCTACACAAGCCCTGAGATCAGCTCGATCGGTAAAACCGAACGGGAACTCACGGCCGACAAAGTCCCCTACGAGGTTGGCCACTCCCAGTTCAAAAGCCTCGCACGAGCGCAGATCACCGGCCGGGCCATCGGGATGCTCAAGATCCTATTCCATCGTGAAACCCTGGAAATACTCGGAGTCCATTGCTTCGGCCCCAACGCTTCGGAAATCATCCACATCGGACAAGCCATCATGAAGCAACCCGCGCCGAACAACACCCTCGAGTACTTCATCGACACGACATTCAACTACCCGACGATGGCCGAAGCCTACCGCGTTGCGGCCCTCAATGGCTATAACCGTTTGTTCTAAACCACCGATCCACCCGCGAACCAATGACTCAAACACCAGCGACGCAACATCAGCCCGGACATCCCCATGCACCGGTGAATCTTCCCGAACCCTCCAGGGTTCCGGTCCAAGGCTGGCACTGCGGCCATTACTTCTACCGTTGGGATCGACGCGAACTTGCAAAGCTCAATAATCCTGTGGAGATCGCTGCAGCCAAACAGCAGTTCTCCGATTGCCTCAACGAACTCAACGACCGGCCAGAACGCCTGCAGTGGTTTATCATCAGCGGTCACAAGGCCGATATCGGCTTGATCGCCATGGACCCCGATCCCTTGCGCATCGACCGGCTCCACCAACGCTTACTATCGACAAGACTCGGACATGCCCTCGTTGCGACCTACTCCTTTGTGTCGATGTCCGAGATCAGCGAGTACCTCCCAAATAAAGAGCAATACGCCGAGAAACTCATCCGAGGCGGCGAGGATCCCAACTCACCGACGTTCCAGGCAAAGTTATCTTCGTACGAACGAAGGATTCCGGTGATGCATGCCCAACGCCTCGCCCCGGAATTCCCAACTTGGCCCTCGATGTGCTTCTACCCGATGAATAAATCGCGAGATGTCGGCGCCAACTGGTTCCTCGAGCCCTTCAGTGCTAGGACCGAGATGATGGCCGAGCACGCCCAGAGCGGGATGGCTTTTGCCGGGCGAGTCACCCAACTGGTAACCGCCTCGGTGGGCTTGGACGACTGGGAATGGGGAGTGACGCTTTGGGCTCGAAACCCTCAATTCCTCAAAGACATCGTCTATACGATGCGGTTCGACAAAGCCAGCGCCACGTACGGTCAGTTCGGCGATTTTTACGTCGGATACCTAGCAAGCGCCGACGAAATCCTCAAGCACTGCTGTATCGGAAACTGATCTCAAGCCAACGGCCAACCTCCATGAGCGACCTGTGTGTCAAAGACCTGTGCAAGACGTACAGCAACGGCCAGGAGCAAATTTCCGTGCTCGACGGCCTTTGCTTGGAAATCAACCGTGGCGACAACTTGGCCGTGATCGGTCCTAGCGGGTCGGGCAAATCGACACTCCTTCAGATTCTTGGTGTTTTGGATGCTCCAAGTTCAGGGACGGTCGAACTCCAAGGAAGCAATCCGTATCTGTTAGGCGAAAACCAACAGGCGAAATTTCGCAACCAGCACATCGGATTTATCTTCCAGGATCACCATTTACTCCCGCAATGGAACGTGCTGGAGAATACCCTTTTGCCGTCGTTGGCATTCGGCAAAGCCACAGCCGAGCATCAAAAACGAGCCAGAGACCTGCTCGATCGCGTTGGGCTCTCGCATCGACTAGGGCATGTACCGAGTCAACTTTCCGGAGGCGAACGAGAACGGGTCGCGGTAGCCCGGGCGTTGCTGCTCAAACCAACATTGCTTTTGGCCGATGAGCCGACGGGAAACCTGGATTCGGAGAATGCGAAGAAGATCGGCCAACTGCTCCTCGAGGTCCCTAAGGAGCAAAACGCGATCCTGATTGTTGTGACCCATTCGCTCGAATTGGCCGGTTCGATGGCAGCTTGTCGGGAACTTCGGCATGGGAAACTCGTCGAGATCACCTAGAGAGGCGCTCAGCGAGCCTCCTTGCAGACCGTCGAGTCCCCGAGAATAGCCTCCAAATAGTACTTCTCTTGCGCACGCATCTTTTTGGCTTGCGACTCGGTCGTATCTTCTAGTCCGATCACGTGCAGCATGCCGTGGATGATGTAGAGCAATAACTCGTGCGGGGCGGGCCATTGGTTTTCGGTCGCGATCCGATGGGCCGTCTGGGCGCTTGCGATCACATCCCCCTCGAGAAAACTCTCCGATTCAGTGGTGTCAAAACTGATCACATCGGTTGGATAGTCATGGTTCAGATACTCAAGATTGACTTGGTGGATCTGAGCATCGTCGACGATGGCAATCGAAATTTCACCATCCTCCCAGCCATAATCGCTAGCAATTTGTGCAACGGCCTGTTCGATCGTGCGTTTCGGGAGTTTGACGCATCGGGAGGAAAATCGAATTTCGGTGACTATGGGCATAAAACGATAAAGGATTCGAGGGATTCGAGAGCAAGCCCGGGACAGGGGTGTTCAAGTTTACCGATTAGGGGACTTTTGTGCATAGCGCAAAGTTGGATGGGGACCGGAACGATCGGAGTTGTAGGAATCGTCCCGAAGCGCGTCAAAATTGGTAAAAACGTTTCGATTCCGGACCAGGATTGCCGAAACATAGGTTGTATTCGCAATCCAGCTAGGCTGGTCGAGTGTGGGGGGCCGCGTTCAACGGATAAGAGCCGATTGGGGACAGGGAATGGAATCCCGCCTGAATCGGAGGTTGAATGCGATCAGTCCCCCTGCAGTCTTCTAGTCAACCGGCTTGCAGGTGCCGAGGTTCTGAATGAATGGCTCCAAAGCGCCGTTGTTCCCGCATAACATATCGTAGGAGGATATCCATGCGACGATTCTTTTTGAGCATGGCGATCGCTTCGCTGACCGCCAGTGCTCCCTGGACGGCGTTTGGCGGGGATCGCGAGATCGCCGATGCCATTATCGCTACTGTGAAAAAGGCTCAGATCGATCTCAAGGGATTTGATGTCGATCTTACCGTCGAGAACGGTAACGTTACCGTCTCGGGGGCTGCAGCAAGTCAACAGCAACTTGACCGTGTCATGGTGGCCGCTCGCCAGACCGAGGGTGTCAAGTCGGTGGATTGCAAGGTCAGCGTGGCCGCCAGTGTCCAGGACGCCAAGTCCGACGACACATCGGGTGTGGTCCCTGCTTCGGCAAACCAAATCCCCGCCCTTTTGACCGATGTCGCCGACGAAGCCTCGGCAACATCCAAACCGATGCCTGTGGCTGAGTCGTCCGTCGATTCGGCGATCACCACGGAAATCCTCAGCAAGCTCGGGTCGGCAAAGACTTCCGGACAGCTCAAGGGTTTTGATCTGGATGTATCGACCGTCGACGGAGAAGTCTGGGTCAGAGGCTACGTCTCGACTCCGGAACAAAAAGCGATGGTCCTCAAGACTGCTCAGTACGTCTCAGGCGTGCAACGTGTGGTCGACGAGGTGACGGTCAACCGAGTTCAACCAGCTAGCGGTCAGATTCCAGGAGTTCCCGGCGTGGGTATTCCCGGCGTGGGAGTTCCTGGCCTGGGAGTTCCTGGAGTTCCTGGTGTTCCTGGTGTTCCAGCGATGGCAGCCCCGGTTGCCCCTGGGATCAGCGGAGCGGCTCCTCGGCCCTTCGCCGCAAGTTCGGTCAACAGCGGTTCTGTCGTCGGCGGCGGGGTCGGTGGACCTTACACCGGCAACGTGGTTGCACCCCAGGCTCCCATGCCGATGCAAGGTGGACCTAGTTACGGTGGTGGCGTTGCACGCTACGACCAGCCCTACATGCCCAACTACGCTTGGCCGAGCTATGCAGCGTATCCCAACGCCGCCGCAGTGAGCTACCCCAAGCAGTACAGTGCTTCGGCTTGGCCTTACATCGGACCTTTCTATCCTTACCCCCAAGTCCCACTCGGATGGAGACGCGTCTCCTTGGAATGGGATGACGGGTTGTGGTACCTCGACTTTACTCACAAGTAAGTCGATCGGATAACACCGAATTGAACCCAGAGGGCCTTGGTCGAAAGATCAGGGCTCTCTGCGTTTTTTCACCGTCAACGCAGGATCGCAAAATGGCCGTGCCGTCATCGCTTCTAGGGATCGACGCTGTCGATAGTACTTCAAGCCTGGGATAAAAAAGCAAAGGCCCGCGACTAGGGCAAAGATCAGATGAGCGATTGGGGGCCAGGCAAGCATCGCTGCGGCCGATAAAAACAAACTGGCTGCTTGCAGATAGAACGCACCGCTGAGAATCCCGGCCTTGATAAAAAACATCATTCCGGTGATCACCGCCAGAAGTGGCGTGAGCGTCAGGGGATCGAGTTTGAGCCCCCACTCGACGGGGAAGAGCGCTCCAATGCCGATCATGGCCGCCCCCCAGACGTGGGCGATTTGACGTTCGACAAACGTGACCGGTCCCATCCGTCGCCTCAAGGCCCAGAAGACCGCAGCCCAGCTCCCGAGCCCAAGAGTCCAGAGCAGGGCATAGAAAGGTCGGCCGGCGTGATTCCATTGGAGAAGCTCGGTCAACACACTTGCGATGACTAAGACCAGGGAGTGCCACATCCAGAGCAGCCCCCAGTTTTCCAATACCGGAGCGTGATGGGTCTCGCGAAACCATCTTGCGACTACCTGTGCAAACTGACCAGACCTTGCTGAGATCGGCTCGTCGTTGAGATAGGCGCTCAGGTCCGACGCAAGCTTCGCTGCGCTCGGGTACCGCAAATCCGGTGGTTTTTGAAGACACCGAACAAGAATCATCTCCAAGTCCCGATCGAGCTTGGGATTGAGCAATCGAGGACTCGGTGGGTCTTGCTCCATGACCTGCAAGAGCATGTCCATGGTCGTCTTGGCGACAAAAGGAGGTCGACCGGTAAGAGCATGGTAGAGAACGGAGCCCAAGCTGTAGACATCCGAGGCGGGACTGATCTGTCCCATGCGTCCGCTGGCTTGTTCGGGACTCATGTAGCTGGGCGTGCCTAAGACGACTCCGGTGCGGGTGAGCGATTCTCCAGCGTCGGTGTGTTTGGCAAGTCCAAAGTCGGTCAATCGAGCTAGTCCTTCCGAATCGACTAGGATGTTCGATGGCTTGATGTCCCTATGCAGCACGCCGTTTTGGTGGGCAAAGTCCACGGCCTGAGCGATCATCTCGACAATTCGGACCGATTGACGATCGTCGATGGCCGACGCATTGATCAGTTCCTGAAGGGTCCGTCCCTGGACATATTGCATGGCAAAGTAGGGACGACCTTCGATTTCGCCGACGTCGTAAACTGGCACGATACTCGGATGCTGAAGCTTGGCCGTCGCGCGAGCCTCGGCAAAAAAACGTTGACGCTCGGTATCCGACGCCAACTGGTCTTTGAGAATCATCTTGACGGCTACCTGGCGTCCTAGACTGATTTGTTCAGCGCGATAGACCACCCCCATCCCACCGCGCCCGACCTCTTCGACCAAACGGTAGTCGCCAAAGACGCAGGGGAGAGCCAATCGCCAGACATTGGAATCCGCGTTGGAAGTCGATTCGGCTTTGTCCATGGAACGCACTTCATGACTGCCGATCGCATCGGTCACGATGATGGTACCCCAGAGGGCTTTGAGCTCCTCTGCCAGTGCTGGATGCTGGCGGCAAAGTGGATGCTCGCAACAGACTTGGTTCAAGTCGACGGTCTGGCCTTTTTGCAGTCGGTCGGTCAGCTCAGCGACCAACAAAGCCAAATTCTCGTCGACTTGTAAATCGTCAAGTTCCATCTCCTCGGCGTTCATTCACGAATTTCCTTGTGGAGATTCGGGAGGCTTTCGATCACTTCTCTGAGTCGTTTGATTGCCCGGAGATACCGCATGCTCGCTGCGGGTTCGGAAAGCCCCAAGGATTGGGCGATCTCCTGATTATTGAGTTGTTCATAATGCCGCATGAGGATGATCTCACGGTCCCCTTCTTTGAGTTGACCTATAGCCAACTCCATGTGGTAGGCAAGTTCTTTCTGCGTCGCGGCGGCCGCTGGGGTCAATCCTTGGTCTTTGAATTGGTTGGCCAACTCGATTGTGGAATTCTCATTCGAAGCAAATCCGATCGGGCCTTGTTCGCGATCGATACTCCTTTTGGCCGAGAGTCGATGGCGCCTGTGCGCATCGATAATTCGGTCCTTGGCGATTTGACGGATCCACAGATGGAAAGGAATGGTCGGTGTATTGACGTAATCGACGAGCCTGCGGTTGGCCTCGATGAGGACGTCCTGGATGATATCGCTCACGTCGACTCGCTGGGCCAGCCGCTGGTCGAGTCGCATGGCGATCATGCGTCGCAATGGATCTCGATGGCGATCTAAAAGCTCTTCGACCGCTTGGGGTTTGCCCTCGCGGACCTCGACAAGAAGTTCCGTGGTTGCTTGGCCTTCTGGCCAAATCGACTCTGACATGTAGCTTCGGTAGGTTGCGCCCACCGTCCGCTTTTCTATAATCCTGCTAAACTATTGCCCACGCAGTCTATTCTAGCGTCTCGTCGAGGGAACTCTGTGCATCCGGAGCGTCCCGAGTCGGGCAATAGGCCGCTTTACCCAGGATTTTTTAGAATTTCCAACAAAAGGCCCCGTTTCTCATTGGGCTCTGGGCCCCTGCGAAACTAGTTTCTAGCCCCCCGAACTCCTATGATTCCGGAATTGCAACCTACCCCTTCGGTGATTCGCATCAGCCCGGAAATCGACGTTCCGATCACGCCTCGGGTCCGCCGACTGATCGATACGGCCCCGTTTCGCCGACTCGCCGGAGTGACGCAACTCGGGCTCGTTTCGTTGGTCTATCCCGGAGCAACCCACTCGCGCTTTGAGCACTCGTTAGGCGTTTACCGCAATGCCATCGAAGTGCTTAAACAACTTGCAAACGACCCAAAACAGCCCGTGCTCTTCGGCGATTCGGACGCTTCCTTGATGATCGTCTCGGCGTTGCTTCACGATCTTGGACATTGGCCTTTTTGCCATCTGATCGAAGACCTTGGACTCTTGGGCTCACCCCGCCATGAACTCCTGGCCCAGAGGCTCTTGGCCCACTCGGAACTAGCCGGATTGCTCAAGTCCGATTGGGACTTGGACCCAGAGGCGATCGGTGAATTTCTCGATCCCCATCAAGGCCGCTCGATCGATCCGCTCCATTCGATCCTGCGCTCGATATTGAGCGGGCCGATCGACATCGACAAACTCGATTACCTCGAAAGGGATTCGGTGCATGCAGGAGTCCCCTATGGTCGAAATTTCGACCGCCATCGCCTCGTCTCCTCGATGTGTATCGATGCAGAACGAAATCGGATTGCACTCTCGGAGAAAGGTCGCACGGCCGCCGAGATGATGGTCTTTGCACGGTACATCATGTTCAGCGAAGTCTACTGGCATCATGCAGTGCGCAGTGCCACGGCCATGCTACAACGCTCGGTTTTTGAGCTAAGAAATCGTTCTGAGCTTGTCGAATCCTGGCTAGACATGGATGACTCGTCCTTCAAAGCCTCGGTTTTGACCCATTCGAAAGGTACCCCGAGCGAGTCGTGCGCTTCGGGAATTTTCGGCCCTAGCAGAATGCTTTACAAACGAATCGCCCAATTCGATCGTTTCTGCGAACCGGAACTCCATCGCTCGATCGCCAGCAAACCCTACGCCGAGCTTTTGGAACTATCGAGCAGGCTTGCCGATCTGCTCAGCAACAGCACTCCATCGAACGTTGGGGTTCACGACGTTCTGATCGACGCTCCTCCGGTGGAGTGCGAAGTCCAGTTCGATCTTCGAATCCGTCAGAAATCAGGACAATACCTTGAATTGATCGAAGTCTCTCCGGTGGTCCAAGCCCTCGCGACCAGACAATTCGACGCGATGGTCAAGCGTGTGCGGGTCTTTGTCCATCCGAGGCTTCGCGATTCCCTCAAAAAAGCAAATATCCCAGGGCTACTCCGAGAGATTTTAGATGGTTCGAGTTGACAACACTCAGGTTGGAGAAAAGAATTAGTCTCCATGCGAGTCCACTTTGTTTCAAATCGACCGATGATTATTAGTCCCGAGCGCCGGTAGGCCTTGGGGAGTGTTTCTTCTGAGAAACCAAGTCGCAACCAAAGTTTGCAACCCAACCCCTGAAGCCTGCCGCTTCAGGGGTTTTTTTGTTTTTACAACCAGCAAAAATCATGCAAGAACGATCGATCCTCATCTACGACACAACGCTCCGTGACGGTACCCAAGGCGAAGGAGTGAGCTTGTCCCTGCAAGACAAACTCAATATCGCTCAGAGGCTCGCAGAGATAGGTGTCGATATGATCGAAGGTGGATATCCTCTTTCGAACGAAAAAGACGCAATGTTCTTCCAAAAGGCCCGCCAGTTGAAGCTTGGTTCAAGCCAGCTCAGCGCTTTTGGAATGACCAGAAGACGCGGGATGAAATCGGCTGACGACCCAGGCATCGCCGCGCTGGTTGCTGCTCAAACCCCTGTGATCACCATCGTCGGAAAATCATGGGATTTCCATGCGACGGAAGTCCTCGGTGTGAGCCTCCAGGAAAACCTCGATATGATCGGCGAAACCGTCGAGTACCTCTCGCGTTATGCGCAAATAGTCTACGACGCCGAACACTATTTCGATGGTTACCGGGCCAACCCTCAGTACGCGCTTTCGGCAGTAGAGACCGCAGCCAGAGCCGGTGCCAAATGGATCGTCTTTTGCGATACCAACGGAGGATCGCTTCCAGAACAAGTTTCACAAGTCGTCAAAGACTCCAAAATTCGACTCGACCCATTTGGCCCCCGGCTTGGGATCCATTGCCACAACGATGGCGACCTTGCTACCGCCAACTCCCTCTCAGCAATCGATGCGGGTTGCGATCAAATCCAAGGCACCTTCAATGGGATCGGAGAACGTTGCGGAAACGCGGATCTGGTCTGCGTGATCTCGAATCTTCAGTTCAAGAAGCAAGGCTACCGAATGCTGCGAGACGGTTCGCTCGAGCATTTGACCGAACTATCACGCTACATCTACGAAACGGCCAACTTGGTTCCACGCAACAGTCAGCCTTTTGTCGGCCGAAGCGCGTTTGCCCATAAAGGAGGTATGCATGTTCACGCCGTCAACAAGTTCGCTCACACCTACGAGCACATGAACCCAGAACATGTAGGTAACGAACGACGTATTCTGGTAAGCGAACTATCTGGGCGATCGAATATCGCTGCACTGACTCAGAAACATGGTGCCGACCAAGATCGATTGCTCTTGGATCGAATCCTTGAAAGTGTTGTGAAAAAAGAGAATCAAGGATACCAATACGAGGCAGCCGAAGCCTCCTTCGATCTTTTGGTCAAGCAATGCTCGGGGACCTACACACCGCACTTTGAAACCATCAAATACCAGATCCTCGCAGGTGACTTGGACACATCAAGAAACCAGCAATATGCAGAGGCGATCCTGAAGTTGAAAGTCGGACAGAGCGTTTGCGTCGAAGCGGCCGAAGGCCATGGTCCTGTCAACGCCATGGACGCCGCTTTACGCAAATCCCTAATCCGCTTCTTCCCAAGCATCGAATCGATGCAGCTTGTCGACTACAAAGTCAGAGTCGTCAACGGAGAAGCAGGAACAGCTGCAAGAATCCGAGTGAACATCGAAAGCTCCGATGAGAACCACTCCTGGCATACCATCGGTGTGAGCGAAAACATCATCGAGGCCTCCTGGGCTGCCTTGGTCGATGCTGTTGAGTACAAACTCCATCGAGACACCCAACGCACCGAAGGCTAAGCCTAGGCGTTTCGATCGCGAAGTTTCGATTGCAGAGTCTTCCTCAATCCCACAATCTCCTCCAACGGCATCGCCGCAAGTTCCTTGCGGTTCTGCAATGGCAATTCGAGTAACTCCTGGAGCAACTGAATCCGGCCGATTTCCATGCCGATCAATTCGCCCTCCTGATGACCCTCCTGACGACCCTCCTGACGGGCATCTATGAGATTGGATTCGTAGTCTAATAAGGCTTTTTCGCGTGAATCGTACATCTCTTTCTCCTCGGTAATCGCCTGAATTCCACTCAACTCGCTCGTCGCCTGCAAAAACTCAAGACCAGGCAATAGCTCTCTTAACTCTTCCTCGGTGTGCCGATCAGCATTTTTGATCCAATAGCACCATTTCCTCGACATGAGCGTCTTACTCCTAGTCCTCACAAGAATTGAAAATTCTCATCCACGCCCCAAGCAGCACTATCCGACCCCCGGAAGAGTATACTGGTAGTGCCCTAACCTAAGCCCATCCTATGCGCAAAAAAACAACCACAATCTACTTCCGACCTCGCTTGAAAATACCTCTACTTGGGAACGCAGTCTTGCTGGGCGCAGTCTTAGCCCTTCTTGCCAATTCGCTCGTCGCTCAAAGCCCAGCGGAACTTGCACCTTCCAAAGTCAAGTCCATCGATTTCCTAACCGATGTCCTCCCAATCCTCGATCAACACTGCTCGAACTGCCACGGTGCTAGCAAACAGACGGCCGACCTTCGTCTCGATCTCCGGTCTGCTATCCTCAAAGGAAGCAACAGCGGACCAATTGTCGAAAAAGGGCACAGCGAACAGAGCCGTCTGATCCAAGTCGTAGCAGGCCTAGATCCAGACTACCAAATGCCACCCGAGGGGGACCGCTTGTCACCCGAGCAAATCGGTATCCTAAAAGCCTGGATCGACTCTGGAGCCATGGGACCCGAGGACTCATCCCTTCTGGAAAAACCGCTCCCGTGGAGTTTTCGACCCC
>Ga0208719_1000114_pt1 | contig 22684 bp, 19 predicted proteins | sample LakMenEpi30Jul09_FD_150747 | JGI IMG/M metagenome (GOLD analysis project Ga0208719, IMG submission 150747) | Freshwater microbial communities from Lake Mendota, WI - 30JUL2009 deep hole epilimnion (SPAdes) | ecosystem: Environmental > Aquatic > Freshwater > Lake > Epilimnion/Euphotic zone ... | reverse complement strand
GTTAAACGTTAAGCCCCGCGCAGCGGCCTTTCGGTTTCTGGATTCGCGTTCCAATTCGCACCGCGCCTGCGGCGCGGCCAAACGTTTAACGTCGAACGTTCAACGATGCCTGCTCACACCGGCGGCTCGCCGATGAGCACGTCTCGCAGCACGGCGGCAGCGGCGGCGTTGTCACTCGTCACGAGGCTCACGATGCTGAACTGGTCCGCACGCCGCACGATGTGCATCGAACGGAGGTCGCAGCCCGCGTCCTTCAGCACCACCGCGATTTTTGCGAGCGCGCCGGGCTTGTCCTCAATGCGGATGAGCAGCGTGTCCTGCGTCACCGCACGGTAGCCGAGGTCGCGCAGGATGTGCAGGGCCTCGTCGTATTTGTCCACGGTGAGCGAGAGGATGCCCTCGGCGCCGTGGCTCTCCACGTCGAAGTCCTCGATGTTCACGCCCGCGGCGGCGAGCGCCTCCGCGATGCGCGCGAGGACGCCGGGCTGGTTCGGGGCGAGGACGTGCAGGAGTTTCATGGCGTGTGTGATTTTTTCTCAGCTTCAATCGCGGCTGCAAAATCGGTGACGAACTCGTCCACGATGTCCTTCGTGACATGCGGCATCGTGATGAGGTGGCCGATGCCGCGCTTCGGCGCGATGATCCATTTTTTCATCACGGCCTCGGGCGGGCGCGGGAAGACGACGGTCACGGAGTTTTCGTTGCGCCATGCGTCAATGCCGCGCGCACGCAGCGCCTCCACCGCGTAGGCCGCGCGATCGAGGCTGTCGCGCACCATTTTTGTGATGCCCTCGCGCCCGAGCGTGCGCAGCCGGTACCACAGGAAGAGCGGCCCGAACGCGCTGCGCGATCCTGCAATCGTCGTGTCGAGCGCGCCGATGTATTCGATGCTCCGCGCGATGCGATCCACGTGCGACTTGCGCGCGAGCACCACGCCGCTCGGCAGCGGCGAACCGAGCATCTTGTGGCCTGAGATCGAGATGCTGTCCGCGCCCGCCGCGAAATCCCACGGCTGCGGCTTTTCCACGAATGGCAGGATCATCCCGCTCAGCGCCGCGTCGGCGTGGATGTACGAATTCGTGATCGCGAGATCGTCCAGCACCGCGCGGATCTTCGCGAGGTTGTCCACCGCGCCTTTCATCGTCGTGCCGATATTCGCAAAAATGATCGGCGGCACGTCGCGGTGGATGCGCAGCGTCTCGCGCAGGTCGGCGTAGTCGAGCTCGCCGTTCTGCTGGCTTTTCAGCATGATGTTCCGCGTGTGCTGGAGCCGCAGCACCTTCGCGACGGAGTAGTGCGTGTCCTCGGAAAAATAGCAGATGCCCTCGGGGAAAAGCTCCCGCGCCACGTAGAGCCCGTACATGTTTCCCTCCGTGCCGCCGCTCGTCACGTAGCCCCACCAGCCGTCCTTCGGCGCGCGCGTGAACTCCGCAAAATCCGCCAGCACCTCACGCTCGAGGTCATGCGTATTTAGCGGGATGTTCGAGCCGCCGAACGGATCGCCGACATTGTTCACCGCGAACTGAAAAAACGGCAGCAGCTCCGAAAAATCAAAGTCCTCATTGCACGGATAGCCGACGTAGTAACGCCGCAGCCCGCTGAGCCGCGCGTACAGGTCCTCCAGCCTGTGCTGATCGTCTGCGGAGAGCTTCGGGCGCGGAGTGTTCACGGGTTTCGGAAAGATCTAGTGGCCCGCGCCTGCGGACGCAAACCCGCGCGCGATCAATCTTCGCTCTCTGATGAACGCGGAGGCTGGAAGCACAGACTTCACGGAAGCCACGGATGAAGGAATTTCGCCCTGAAATCCATCCGTACCATCCGTGGTGAACTTCTTTCCCCTCCGGGTCATCCAAGTTTTCGCGGCGACCTCCTGCAAAGGTTGCACCTTTCCCCCCTTGTAAAAAATTCCGGTCTTCTTACTAAGCTGGGTTCAGCGGTGGGATTGCCAATGCGACCCTGCATTGGGTTTCTGCTCCCTTTCAAACAACTCCTGAACACCACCACACCTATGAGCGACACCAAAACCGTAACTTGGAACGAAGACCCTTCGCATTTCCGCAAAGTAGGCCGTCGTGAATTTCTCTATGCCGGCCTCGCCGGTGGCATCGGGCTGACGATGGGCGACCTCTTCAAGCTCCGCGCCAACGAGACCGACATATTTCCGGCGACTGCCGAGTCGCTCATCCACATCTACCTGCCCGGCGGCTGCGCCCATCAGGAAACGTGGGATCCGAAGCACCTTGCACCGATCGAATATCGCGGCCCGCTCGGAACAGTGGACACGCCGATCCCCGGCGTGAAGCTCTCTCAGTACCTCGAGAAGACCGCGAAGATCGCCGACAAGCTCACCATCGTCCGCTCGATGACGCACGGCGAAGCGGCGCACGAACGCGGCACGCACAACATGTTCACCGGCTATCGTCCGTCGCCCGCGATTCAGTTCCCGTCCTTCGGCGCGGTCATCAGCCATGAGCTCGGCTCGCGGAACAACCTGCCGCCCTACGTCTGCGTGCCCAGCCAGCCAAATGAATTCGCAGGCACCGGCTACCTCAGCAGCGCCTACGGGCCGTTCAGCCTCGGCGGCGACCCGGCGAATGCGGGCTTCTCCGTCCGCGACCTGAATATGCGTGCGGGCATCACCAACGAGCGCTTCGACCGCCGCCGCAGCATCCTCAGCACGGTGGACGAGCATTTCCGCACACTGGAAAAGAGCGACGCGCTCACCGCAATGGACGGCTTCTACCAGGCCGCCTACCAGCTCGTCTCCAGCCCGGCCGCCCGCGAGGCGTTCAATCTCGCCGCCGAGCCGCAGAAAATCCGCGAGGAATACGGCATGCACGACGCCGGCCAGCGCATGCTCATGGCACGCCGCATGGTCGAGTCGGGCGTCCGCCTCGTCAGCCTCACGTATGGCGGCTGGGACATGCACTCCGGCATCGCGAACGGAATGAACCGCACCCTGCCGAAATTCGACCAGGCCTACTCCGCGCTCATCAACGACCTCGACCGCCGCGGCATGCTCGACAAGACGCTCGTCATGGTCAGCTCCGAATTCGGCCGCACGCCGAAGATCAACAAGGACGCCGGCCGCGACCACTGGCCGAAAGTCTTCTCCGTCGTCTTCGCAGGCGGCGGCTTCAAGCGCGGCTACGTCCACGGCTCCTCGGATCCGACCGGCGCCGAGCCCGCCGAAGACGGCCTCACCGTCGAGAACATGGCCTGTACGGTCTATCGCTGCCTCGGCATCAACGCCGACAAGCGCCTCATGGCCCCAGGTAACCGCCCGATCGACATCGTCCGCGGCGGCCAGGTCGTCAGCGAACTGCTCGCCTAATTCGGCAGACAGCGAAAAAATTCACAACCGCCGCCACTGGGAAACCGGTGGCGGCGGTTTGCTTTTTCCCATGCCGGTTCGGATTGGATTGTGAAAAATTTTACGTCGCATGCGGGCGATGATTCCCGGGTGGAGCACGCGACTCGCGTGCTCCACGCGGGATGCGCCATCCGCTCAACATGAATTGCGCGCCCCGAAGATCAGCCCGCGCTTTCACAAGCGCAGCTACGGATCACGCCGCCGCGCTACTTCACATGCTTCAGCAGGAAGTCCACGAAGGGCTTCGGATCCTTCAGCGAGTGGGGGTGATGGTTAACACCCGGCTTCACGATCACCTCGATGGTGCCGCCCGCCGCGCGATACTTTTCCGCAAAGGGCTTCGTGTTTTCGGCGTAAGGCACTACGTCATCCGCATCGCCGACGACGGCCACGATCGGGATTCCCGCCTTCGCGAGCGCCTCGGCCTTGTCGAGCGGGTTGCCTTTGAACTCCTTCGCCATGTCCTCGGTGAGGCCGTAGATTTCCAGAGCCTGTTTCCAGCAGCGCGCGTCGCCCTTGCCCTTGCCCTTGCCACCGGGCCACGAGCGGATGTCGAGTACCGGCGCGTCGAGGTAAAGTGCCGCGGTCCTGTCGGGATGCGGGGCGGCGTAATTCACCGCATAGAGCCCGCCGCGACTGAAGCCTTCGAGCACCGCGCGCTTCGAGAGACCGAACGAACTGACGGCGCGGTCATAGAACTCATCCATGAGCGCGACGGACTTCGGATCGCCATACATGTCGCTCACTTTGAAAAAGGCGACATGCCAGCCGGCATTCAGCAGCGCGATGTCGCCCTGCGGCTCGTGGCCGAAGAATTCCGTGCGCCAGATCCAAGGCTTGCCAGGCGCGGCGTTCGCGGGCTTCACGACGAGGCCGGGGCGTCCGTCGAGGGAGAAATCATGTCTTACAAATCCGTTCCACTTGGTCGGAAGCGGCGCATCAGCAGCACGGGCGACGAGGGTGAGCGCGAGGAGGATGATGAGGTGGCGCATGGGGAAAGTTTTCAAACGCAGAGAAGCGGACACGTTTCCGATGCGGCGGGTGCGAAAGCAATTGCCTTGTAGCGATCTCCCCAGCGCTTCACAATTCTTTGACAGTTCCTTTACCGCACTCTGACTCGTCGGTTCGGCGGAAGTGGTATGGGAGTGCCCTGAACACATCCAGCCCATGAACACGAATCGTCATTCCTCAAAACAGCCCCTTTCACTTCCCTGCGCCGATCCCCGCTCTGACCGTTTCCGGTGCGGCGGGCACGAAAGTAACTGCCTGGCAAAAAAGGAGAATTGGGTGAGAAGATTGTCATTACTTTTTGCAGTGGCTTCTGCCACCGCGTTGTTCGGCACCACATGGGCGGGAGATGAGCAAGCCGCAGTTCTGCCTCGTCTTGAACTCGACCTCGTTGACGGTTCGCACATCGTCGGGACTCCCATCATCGCGACCGTGCCCGTGCGGACATCCTACGCTAAGATGGACATCCCGTTGGCACAGATCCATACCATCAAGATGGGCGACGATCACGAGACGGTATTCGTTGACCTTCAGAACGGTGATAAACTCACGGGTGTGATCACCCTTGGGCCGATTGAACTTGCGACGGTGTTCGGGAAGGTGGCGGTCGGCATTCAACACATCCGGAAGTTCGATGTCGTGCTGGGCGGCGGGACAGGTCGGAAAGGTCTGGTTCTGTGGAACCGGCTTGGTTCGGAGAGCGATGTACGGAATAGCCGCGTCGGTCCGGGCGGTACGTTGAACGCCGGCCGTTTCGTCGAGGGCCGTTTTGGGAAAGGCATCGAGCTGAACATGCAGGAACAGTTCGGAGTCACCTTCCCCCCTGCAATCGTGCCCGGCCCCGACGGCTGCATCGAGTTCTGGGCTAAACTGGTCAATTTCCCCGCCAGCCTGCCATGGGGTGACCGCCCCGGCCTGATTGCCGCATGCGACAAGGACGGAAGCGCCGGCTTCATGCTCCATTTCAATGGCAACGACGGCGCCGCCAACGGGGGCCTCTGCGCCAGGGTCGCAGGCTTGAGCAGTGCGGGAACCGGCGAGTTCGGGTCCTGGACCTATGCCAGGGCGCTCAACTCGAACGAGGTCAACGGTTGGCACCACTATGCCCTTGTGTGGGCCACTGACGGCATCACCGGGGTGGACAACAGCAAACGAAAAACTGCTGTTTACGTTGACGGCAAACTCAATACGGGTTTCTGGGGAGGGGGCACCGGCGACAAACTGGCCGTCCCGACAAACGGGCGCTTCGGTCTCCTGTCCCATCAAGGCACACAGACGGGCAGTGTTGTTTTCGACAACCTCAAGATCTGGAGCCACGCCAAGACGGATTTCAGCGACCGAAATGATGAGTAAGCTTGGCCGACTGGTGTGAGCCAGCACAAGGAGACGCAGAGGACAACAATGCACCCGAGGCGACTCGCGAAAGCTCGCGCCTCAGTGCTGCCGTTCGGATTCAAAAGGAGACAAGAACATTGAAGGCCGAGACCGGAATAGCATTCCTTGTGGCACTGGGTCTGAGCGGAAGCGCGAGGGCTGGGCAGGACAATACCAATCAAGCCCCAAAAGAACTTCGGCTTGAACTCAAGCTGATTGATGGTTCGCGCACTATCGGCGTTCCAACCATCGAATCGGTGCCCATACAGACGTCATATGCCAAGATGGACGTGCCTCTGAAACAGGTCCTTGCCATCAAGGTCGACGAGAACCGCGAAACGGCGTCCATCGACCTATGCAACGGCGACAAGCTCACGGGCGTCGTCAGCCTTGCGCCCATCAAGCTGCGGACGATCTTCGGGGACGTGGCGATCAGCATCGAGCACGTCAGGGAGTTTCGCGTCCTGTTGACCAGACCCCCTCACTCCCCGGCGCCCGTCCGCGTTCTGACCGTCCCCGGTGCGGCGGGGGCGAAAGCGAATTCCTTGCAGTAGTAGGGTGGGCGTCGTGCCGGCGCTGATACTCGGCTTCAAAGCTTGGCTTGAGCTTCATCTGGAAAGCGACGCGGATCATGGATCGCGTGGCGGCGGAGTTGGCGTTCCCGATCAGGAGAGCTGCAGAATCTCGTCGGTGCGCTGCTGGACTTCGCGGAAACGCGCAGCGTTTTCGGGCAGCTTGATGTCCTCGTCGTAAGTCGGGATCATCTCCTTCATCCGCGCATGGCCCTCGGGGCTGGCGAGCAGTTGCGGGAAGCATTTCTTGATCACTTCGAGCACGATATTCACTGAGACCGACGCGCCGGGCGATGCGCCGAGCAGTGCGGATATCGTGCGGTTCGCATCGGTGATCACCTCGGTGCCGTAGTGGACGATGCCGGCCTCGCCGTCGGTCTTCTTGATGGCCTGCACGCGGATGCCGGCATCAATCAATTTCCAATCCTTCGCCTGCGCCGCGGGATAGAAGACATGCAGCACCTTCATGCGGGCCGCCATGCTTTGCATGCCTTGCTGCACGAGGTAGCGGACGAGATCCAGGTTGTGGATTCCGATCTTGATGAGCGTGAAGAAATTGTCGGGCCGGATGGAGAATGGCAGGTCGGTGATGCTCCCTTTCTTGTGGAGAAACTTCGTCGTCCACGCGGCGAACGGACCGAAGAGCAGCGTCTTTTTTCCATCGAGAATCCGCGTGTCGAGATGCGGCACGGCCATCGTCGGCGCGGCGTCGAGCGCCTGGCCGTACACCTTTGCCTGATGCTTGCTGACGATCTCCGGATTGTCGCAGACGAGCCATTGCCCGCCGATAGGGAAACCGCCGAGGCCCTTCGCTTCGGGGATGCCGGATTTTTGCAGCAGCGGCAGACTGCCTCCGCCCGCACCGACGAAAACAAACTTCGTGCGGTTCACGCGGACCTCGCCCGTCGCCAAATCCTTCGCGCGGACTTCCCAACCCGCGCCGCTTCTCTTCAGTCCGACCACGCGATGGTTCGAGGCGATCCCGCAGCCTTCCTGCTTGCCGAGCCAGCCGAGCAGTTTGCGGGAGATCTCGCCGAAGTTCACATCGGTCCCCGTATCCATCTTCGTCGCGGCGATGGGCACATTGCCGCGGCCTTCGAGGAGCAGCGGAGCCCAGCTTGCGATCTTCGCGCGGTCGGTGGTGTATTCCATCTCGCGGAAGAAATGGTGCGCCGCCATCCCGGCGTGTCGGGCCTTCAAAAAGTCCACCTGCTCGTCGCCGTGCACAAAGCTGATGTGCTGGACAGGGTTGATGAAGTCCTTCGGCCGCTCCGCCATCCCGCTCGCGACGGCGTAGCTCCAGAACTGCTTGGAGTGTTCGAACTGCTCGAAAATCTCGATCACCTTGTTTACGTTCACCGAACCGTCGGCTTCGCGCTTCGGCGTGTAGCTCAGTTCGCAGATGCCCGCGTGGCCCGTGCCCGCATTGTTCCAGCCGTCCGAGCTTTCCTGCGCGAGCCCGTCGGTGAGCTCGTAGAGCTGGATGGTGAGGCGCGGATCAAGGCGCTTCAGCAAAGCCCCGAGATTTGCGGACATGACGCCGCTGCCGATCAGGATGACGTCCGGGTTTTCGATGTGCGTGGAGTATGGCATCAGCGTTTGATTTGAAACTGGCAGGCACCGGAGTCAATCGCGAGCAACACGCGAACGGACGAATTCAGCGCGTCTCGGGAGAACATCAAATGTGGAACTGGTCAATGTTGTCCTTGTTAAACGCGGACGGTTTTCCGAGCAGGATGTTGTCGCACTGGATTTCAAATTCCCCGATCTCGCCGGTCTTGCGAGCCTGCTTCACCGGTTCGGCGGCTCCGGGAACTGCGGGCGAGCAGATGGCCATGATGAGTTTCAAATTCGGATTCGCGCTGAGTAGCGTGGTGACTTCGGCCTGCGCCTTGTCCTTCAGGTCGTCACACGGACGCAGCGCGACCATTTTCATCTTCGGATATTTCGACGCGCGGCGCGCTTCGATGTGCTTCTGCCACTCGTTCATGTCCGAAGCCGTGAGGCTTGCGGTGATGATCGCAAACTCACCGTCCTCGCCGCACAGTACGCGCAGCCTCGTCCAGCAGGCCGTACCCACCACCCCGCACTGGTGGCATCATCAGACTTTTGCCCTGCCCGTCTGCGGAGCATTGGGCCCGCCGAGAGCGCGCAATCCCGCGAGGTGATTCATCCCCAGCCCCAGCAGCCCGATCGCGCCCGTCTGGACGGCCGTACGGCGCGAAACCCCGCTCGGATGCTGCGCGCTGCGATGCGTGGGATTCGGTTTCATCGGAGGAACGGCGGGGTGTGCGCGGCACCCGGAAAATCCCGGCTCGCGCGCGATGCAATATCCACCGGAACCCGCCGCGTGCCTTTGAACTCTTCCTGCCGCCACGCCTCAGCCACGGCCCATGCTTACCGTGGCGCGAGTCCTATTTCCTGAAAATGCCCTGACTCTGTCCGTCAGTGTCCCGCGGGCTTCAGGTGCTTGCCGAAGAATGCCAGCAGGGCCTTCTCGGCCTTCTCGGCATCCGCGCCTTTGAAACCGTGGCCTGCTCCCTCCAGCGTCAGCAGTTCGGCCTCGACGGCGCTCGCCTTCAGCTTGTCCACCATCCAGCCGGCCTGCTCGTAGGCCACGAATTTGTCCTCGGTGCCGTGGACGACCAGCGTCGGCGCGGCGTTCGGCGTCACCCAGTAGAGCGGGCTGCCGACGATGTGTTCGCGGAGCTTCGTGGAAAGGTCGCCGGCGAAAAACAACGGCAGCACCTGCGCCGCGTCCACACTCTTGCCATACGACTTTGTGAGGTCGCTCGGCCCGTAGAAATTCACCACGCAGGCCACGGCGCTCGATTGATCCAGATTATCCCCGGCGTCGAATTTCTTCACGCCCGCGGTCACGCCGAGGAACTGCGAGAGATGCCCGCCCGCCGAACCGCCCGTCACGCCGATGCGCGCCGGGTCCACATGATACTTCGCCGCATTCGCGCGCAGCCAGCGCACCGCCGACTTGCTATCCAGCACCGCGGCCGGGAACGGATACGCCGGCGCGAGGCGGTAGGTCACGGTGATGGCCACATAGCCATTCTGCGCCAGCGTAAGGCAGAGCTTGTCATAGCTCTCGCGCTTCCCGGCACGAAAGCCGCCGCCGTGGATGCACACGACCGCGGGGAACGGCCCCGTTCCGTCCTTCGGTCGCGCGATGTTCACCTGCAGGTGCTGGTTGTCGGGATTCGCAAACTCGATGTCCCGCTCGAACACCAAATTCTCCGGCACCACCAACTCCGCCGCGCGCAACCCCGCCACCGCGGCGAGCAGACTGAGGAAAATGACGAGCGATGTGCGGAGGATGGGGGAGGGTTTCATGGTTGAGGAGTTTTCTGCGGCGAGACTACGCGCTCGGCGCACGCCAATGCCAGCCTATCTTCGCAAGGAGCGCCGCGCAATCGCGCGCCTCAAGATTTCCGCCGGAAAAATGGAGGTTAACCAAGGACATCTGACGCTCAATCAGTAGGTTGGCCCCGTGCTGCTCTTTCAATGCTGCCCACCGATTCATCAAACGCTGATTCATTTCTTTCTCCATTCGCCGGATGCAGCTCTTTCAACGCTGCGCACCGATTCATCAAACGCGGCGGACGCTCGCTCCATCGCAGCATCCAAACGTGAATGATCGCTGCCGTCAGAAATACGAATCCAAGCGTGCCACGCACCATCAACGCCTTGGCAGGTGCTGAATACATCAAACCCCTCGACTGCGATCGCATTAACCATCATTTCAAATTGATGCAGTCCTTTACAGGAACGTGTTGTGATCTTGGGACTGTTGGACCGAAGTTCGTCTCTGAGGATGCCTGCGCAAACCCCCACGCAAGAATCGCAAATGTTGACTCCTGTTTCTTGACTAGTGATGAGCTTCAGAACTCCGGTGTGCGGCTTGCCACAGAAGGAACAACTCATTGTTGTTTGGTTGCTGCTAAAAATGTCGAAGAGTCCCATAAATGACCGTTGTTTTGGTGATGCCGCTGGAAGCCGCTTGTATCCCAAAAAGTGATGAACAGGGCAATGTCCACGTTGGCAAAATGGAAAAAGGTGATTCGCAGCCGAGGAAGCCATAGACTTGTCAAAGCCCCTACCCCGCCAAATCCTCCGCCCCGCCATGCGCATCGCCCACTGTCAGTTCGAGCCTTGGGTCGGGGATTTCGAGCACAACCTCGCGCGCTTCGAGGAAGGGCTGAAGCGCACCGCTGCGGAAGGAGCGAAGATTGTCTCCTTTCGCGAGCGCTTCTTCACCGGCGCGCGAAAGGAATCGGCTTCACTGAAGTGGCGATAGCCCTTGAATACGTGCCGGCTTCTTCGCCACGCGCCGTCTCGGAATCGAAGACCGTGACCATGTTCGGCGAATGGAGCTGGCTGGTCGTGGTCACGCAGCGGCGTTCCCACGGGATGCGGCCGAGGAACCATGCGCGCCAGAATGCGACGGGGGCTCCTGGATTTTCCACGAATATGTCGCCGAATGTCTCCAGCCTCCCGACCTGCTGCCCGGTCGCCTCGCGGAAGCAGTCGAAGATGAACTTCGAGCAATACTGGCGTGGCGAGTCATAATTGAAGCCAGTGTCATACACCACGCCCATGCGGCGTGCGGTGGCGGCACGAAGGCGCTCGACAGCCGTGGCGGAGAGCCCGCCGCGGAGGCGGCGGACTAGGAAGCGCCGGTTGCCCGAATATCCGACAAAGCGCTCGAGCGGCACGACATTCGAGACGGGGATGGTGCTCTGCGCGACCGTCCACGCGCCCTTGGAATTCCGGAGCAGGATGCCGACGTGCGATTCCCAACTGCCGGATGTCTCGGCGATGCGCCGGTAGAGCGGGGTGAATCGCGAGATGAAAATGATGTCGCCTTCACGGAGCAATGGCAGCGCGCGGCCCAGATTTTCCGCAGCCATCCTGTGCTGCGAGCGCACCGTGTCGGTGCCGCGGGACAGCGGGATTGTGCCCGCGTTCGCGAAGCCCATGCCGAGCCCGAGCAGTGCGATGATGGTGCGCTTCGCGGCTCGCAGAGTTTTTTCAAAATCAAAAATCGTCGAAGTTGGGAGCCTCGGCGGGTTCAGCGATCCTTCAGCCGGTGGAAGTTGGCGGGCTCGCCGAAAAGTTTGCCCCAGTCGGTGGACTCGGTTTCCAGCGTCTTGCGGAATTCCGCCACGGTCTTGTTCTTCACGGCGGCTTCGGTGAGCGCGCGCACGCGGAGTTTTTTCCCGCCGTCCACCTTTTCGATCCAGATGAGCGTGTAGCGCTCGGCGTCTGCTTTCGGGATGCCGTCGTTGAGCGTCGCGAGGGCGCGCAGTTGCAGCACGGTGCGGTCGCGGATCACGACCGGCCTCGCCTCGTAATAGATGCCGTCCTTGTCCATCGCCGGGTAGTGGATGACGTAGCGCGTGTCGTCGAGCGGCGCGCAGAGGGCGAGTTCGAGCTTCCGCGGATCGCTCTCGTCGCCGTCGCCAGCCCACACGCCGCCGAGCGTGCTGTCGGCCTTTGCGAAGCCTTCGGTGAAGACCGGTTCCTTGAGGAGACATGCGGTGAACGAACATGCGAGCACCACGAGGAGGACGAGCCGCGTCAGGATTTTCATGGGGAAAATGTGCGGCTGTCCGGTTCCGTACACAATGCAAAATCCGATCACCGCCGCGCACGTTGCACTGCCCGCGATTGTTCCTGCGCGGGACAACTGGCGCGAACCCGCGCGACTGGACGATTTCACTCCAACGCCAGATTTTCCAAACGACACGCGTGCAGGCGACATTGCCGCCTCGCTGCCGCCGGAGAATTGCGCGAGATGACCTTCCAAGGCTGCCGCTGCACGCTCTGGCGCGCGAAGCAGGCGAGGTTGCAAACCTCGCCTACATTCGCTCCGCACTCAGGGCTTCACCTCGAAGACCATGATGACCTGCCCGCGTGCATTCGCCGGGCCGGCGATGAAGAGCGGGCTGCCGGACCCGAGCATGCTCTCGTTTTTCAGCAGCGAACGACTGTCCTGGAAGAACTCCAATTTCACGCCGTAACCGCTGCGCAGGCGCGTGGCCTGCACGCTGAGCCAGAAATTTTTCGTCGGCACGAGCCAGTGCTCGTCCTGGCCTTCCATCTTCTTCGTGACGGAACCGATGATCTTAAACTGATCGTAGCCGAGAAACTTTGTGAGCTGCGCGCCAAAGGCGGCGAGTTCCGGCGGGAGCGGCGCGGGCTTCGTGCCTTTCTCCGCCTTGGTCGCGAGCACCACGGCGCTCCACACCTTGCCCTGCGTTGCGGGAGCAAATGAGAAGGGCGTCATCGCCTCGGTGCGCGGCGGTGCCTGGGCCACCGCACATGCCGCAGTCGCGAACCATGTGCCGAGTGAAATGATCGCGGTGCTATTCGAGAGCATAGTCATCCGGGAGCGGTTCCAGTCCATCAATCCAAATCATCTTGAGGCCCTCCGCATCGAGCACGCTCGCATCGAGCAACCGGTCGCCCGCCGTCACCGAGACGATCTGCGCGAAGTAGCGCTCCTGACTTTCCCCGCTGCCGCCACGCACAAAGGACGCCCAAATCGCGATCGTCGCGATGAGGCCGAACGCGCCCGCAAAAGCGAGCCGCCACAGCGAAAACAAGCCGCGCGCCTTTGCAGGGGCGGGTGCCGCAGCCGCAGTTGGCGGCGCGATTTCGCGCATGATGCGGTCGTTGAAAAAGTCCGGGTTGCGGAGCGTCGGCCCAGGCGAATGCCGGCGCACGGCCCCGATGATCCGTGAGTGCATGGCGCGTTCGGCGGCGGCTTCGGGATGCTCGCGCTCGAATGCGGCTGCATCCTGCGCGGAGAGCATTCCGTCGAGGTAGGCCGTCCACTTTTCCTCGTGCGATGATGGGGGTTCAGAGTTGTTCATGGACGTCGCGGAGCATGGTTTGGAGTTTTCTGCGGGCGTAAAAAAGTCGAGACATCACAGTACCGATGGAGCAGCTGATCGCATCCGCAATCTCGTGGTATTCCATCCCTTCGAGTTCGCGCATGACGATGACCTGCCGGTGCTCGTCGCTCAGCCGGGTGATCGCCTCATCAATGCGCTTGCGGATTTCCTGATCCGCGAGCTTGAGCGCCGGTGGCACGACGGCCTGGGGCGCGGTCACAGCACCGGGCGCGATGCCGGGCAGGCCGATCGAGTCGTCAAATTCCTGCCCGCTCTCGATCTTTTTCCGGCGCAGCCAGTCGAGAGACACATTCGTCATGATGCGGTAGAGCCATGTGAAAAATGACGACTGACCGCGGAAATTGGCCAAGCTGCGCCATGCGCGCACGAAGCCGTCCTGGGTGAGATCCCAGGCGTCATCTTCGTTTCTGACCATTTGGTAGATCATGGAAAAACAGCGTTGTCGGTGACGGGTTACGAGTTCGTTGAAGGCCTGCGTGTCACCTCCCTGGCACCGGGCGACCAGTTCAATGTCACCCGGCCCCTCTGGAGGGACATCGGCGTCTGGTTTGGACGTGGAATCGCTCAATCTATTCAGTCTCGCCGAAGTTTCCCTGCCCTGGGCTAGCGCCCGCCGCACCGGCGGCGGAACTCCGAGCGATATTCGCCCATCCTGCTCACGATGCCGTCGCGGATGGAAAAAATCCGCCCCCGCAGCATCTCGAACTGCGGGTCCCCGAGCAGTTCCCCTTCGCTCAGCGCCGCCGCCGCGTTCAGCGCGGACGTAAGCGCCCGCAGGCCGCGCTTGAGATACGCGATGGTCATCCCGAGTTCGTCAACGTCGTCGTCGTTCAGCGCCGCGGCAAGCTTGGCAGCGGTGACCGTCGTCTCGTCCCGCAGGGTGATCGCCGCGGGATGCTCGCGCACCTTCTCGTCCAAGCGGACAAACATCTCATCCAGCTCCGCGCTGAAGGCGATCGTCTCGCGGTAGAGCGGATGCTTTTCAAAGCCGAAGGTCATCGGCTCCCCGGACGGCTGCGCGGCCTCATCGTCATCCGAAACGGCATCCTCAAACGACGACTCCACCTCGTCCTCCCACTCGCGGGTCTCGCCGCCGATGAGATGCGTCCAGCCCATCTCGCGCGCGATGATCGCGTCGCGGTCCGGGTGGTCCATGAATTTTTCGAGCAAGCCCATGTATTTTTCGGTGCGACGCTCCTGCTCCTGGAGGAATCTCTCCCAGTCGTATTCGTCCCAAGCTTTGTCGGCATTTTCTTCCGGCATATGGCGCTACGTAGCGCGCACTTCGCCGGAGCGCAAACGGGAATCTTCGGCCATCGCCCGGTTTGAATTTCCATAGGCGGGATGTTCGCCGGGGGCGGCACGCTCCGGCGACGGACCGGGCGCGCAAAATTTCCTGAGAAAAATTCTGTTGCTGTGCGCGGGAGGGTGCTATGTCGCGCGGCCAATTTGAAAGACCGACTTAGAACACAGAGCCAGTCACCGCAGCACGAAGCCCCTCTCTTTCGTGGGTGAGCAGATTTTTTGAGACATGAACGCCGACGGCTCTTTGCAAAGAAACGACCACGAAATGAAGAATCAGGGACTTCCGCAGACACAGGGAACAACGCAGAATCAGGGACTGCCCGAGAAGCAGGGACTCTACGATCCGCAGTTTGAACACGACGCGTGCGGCGTCGGATTTGTAGTCCACATGAAGGGGAATAAATCCCACGACATCGTGCAGAATGCGCTGACGATCCTCGTGAACCTGGATCATCGCGGCGCGTGCGGCTGCGAGAAAAATTCCGGCGACGGCGCGGGCATCCTCATGCAGATACCGCACAAGTTCTTGCAAAAGGTCGCGGGCTTTGCGCTTCCCGCACCGGGGCAGCTTGGCGTGGGCAGCCTTTTCGGATCACGCGATGCGGCGGTGAGGAAAAAGGGACGCGAACTTTTTGAACAGGTCGCAAAGTCCGAGGGACACACGGTCCTCGGCTGGCGCGATGTGCCGACGGATAATTCGACGCTCGGCAAGACGGCGCAGGCGAGTGAGCCGTTCATGCAGCAGGTGTTCATCCAGCGCGCGGCGAACATCGCCGATGATGCGACTTTTGAACGGAAGCTGTACGTGCTGCGCAAGCTCACGCACCGCGCGATCCGAACGGCGGGCGTGGATCCGTTCTGGTATGCGCCGAGCCTCTCGTGCCGCACGCTGGTGTACAAAGGGATGCTGATGCCGGAGCAGGTCGGCGCGTATTTTCTCGACCTCGCGGACCCGGACATGGAGAGCGCGCTGGCGCTCGTGCACTCGCGTTTTTCCACGAACACGTTCCCGAGCTGGGAGCGTTCGCATCCGTACCGCTACATCGCGCACAACGGTGAAATCAACACGCTGCGCGGGAACATCAACTGGATGAAGGCGCGCGAGTCGCTGCTCGCCAGCCCGCTCTTCGATGACGTGAAGAAAATCCTGCCCATCGTGAATGAGCAGGGATCGGATTCCGCGATGTTCGACAATGTTCTCGAGCTGCTCGTGCAGGGCGGGCGCTCGCTGCCGCATGCGATGATGATGATGATTCCCGAGCCGTGGGCCGGGCATGAGTCCATGAGCGAGGAGAAGAAGGCGTTCTACGAATACCACTCGTGCATCATGGAGCCGTGGGACGGGCCGGCGTCGGTCGCGTTCACCGATGGCACGATGATCGGCGCGACGCTGGATCGCAATGGTCTGCGTCCCTCGCGGTACTATGTGACGAAGGACGACCTCGTGATCATGGCGAGCGAAGCGGGCGTGCTGCCGGTCGCGCCGGAGAACATCGTCTCGAAAGGACGCCTGCAGCCGGGCCGCATGTTCATCGTGAACATGGAGGAGGGCCGCATCGTTCCCGATGATGAAATCAAATCGAAGATCGCTGGGGAAAAGCCGTACCGCCAGTGGCTCGACAAACATCTCGTGAAGCTCGCGGACATCAAGGACGGCGAGCCCGTCGCGCCGCCGGATCACAAGACGATGCTCCAGCGCCAGCAGGCGTTTGGTTACACCTTTGAGGATCTCCGCATGCTGCTCGTGCCGATGGCGCGCGACGGTGTGGAAGCAATCGGATCGATGGGCACGGACACTCCGATCGCGCCGCTCTCCAACAAGCCGAAGCTCCTGTTCGATTACTTCAAACAGCTCTTCGCTCAGGTCACGAACCCGCCGATTGACTGCATCCGCGAGGAGATCATCACGTCATCCGTCACGACCATCGGCGCAGAGGGCAACCTGCTCGATCCGAAGCCGGAAAGCTGCCACCTCATCGAGCTGAAGGCGCCGGTCCTCAGTAACGAAGATCTCGCGAAGCTGAAGACGGTAACCGAGGGAAGCTTCTCTGCGACCACGCTGCCGATCCTTTTCGATCCGCGCGGCGGTTCTGCGGGACTCGAAAAAGCGATGGATGAACTCTGCGCGCAGGCCGATCGCTCGGTCGCAGCCGGCAAAAACATCCTCATCCTTTCCGACCGCGGAACGAACAAGGACAACGCGGCGATCCCTTCGCTGCTCGCGGTGTCGGGTCTGCATCACCATCTCATCCGCAAGGGCACGCGCACGCAGGTGGATCTCGTGCTCGAAAGCGGAGAGCCGCGCGAGGTGCATCACTTCTGCACGCTCATCGGCTACGGCTGCGGCGCGATCAATCCTTACCTCGCATTCGAGACGCTCGACGACATGATCCGCCAGGGTCTGCTCAAGGACGTGAAACATGAGTATGCGGTGAAAAATTTCATCAAGGCCGCGACGAAGGGCGTGATCAAGGTCGCGTCGAAGATCGGCATCTCGACGATGCAGAGCTACCGCGGCGCGCAGATCTTCGAGGCCGTCGGCCTGAACCAGAAGATCGTGGACAAATATTTCACGACGACCGCGACGCGCATCGAAGGCTCGGGAATCGAGATCATCGCGAAGGAAGCAATCGCACGGCACAGCCACGCATTTCCCGACCGCCAGACGAATGGCAACACGCTCGAAGCCGGCGGCGAATACCAGTGGCGTCGCGAGGGCGAGGCGCACCTTTTCAATCCGCAGACCATCCACACGCTGCAAAAGGCCGTGCGCAGCGGGAGCTACGAGACGTTCAAGCAATACAGTGCGCTCGTGAACGAGCAGGTGAAGAATTTCTACACGCTGCGCGGGCTGCTGGATTTCAAGGCGCAGACGCCGGTGCCGATCGAGGAAGTCGAGTCGGTGGATTCCATCCTGAAGCGCTTCAAGACGGGCGCGATGAGCTACGGCTCCATCTCCAGCGAGGCGCACGAGGCGCTCGCCATCGCGATGAACCGCATCGGCGGCAAGTCGAACACCGGCGAAGGCGGCGAGGATTCCGCGCGCTACACTTGGACGAATGAGCGCGGCGATTCAAAGAGCAGCGCGATCAAGCAGGTTGCTTCGGGCCGCTTCGGCGTCACGGGTCTCTACCTCTCGCAGGCGAAGGAACTGCAGATCAAAATGGCGCAGGGCGCGAAGCCCGGCGAGGGCGGACAGCTCCCCGGCACGAAGGTGTATCCGTGGATTGCAAAAGTGCGCGGCTCGACGCCGGGCGTGGGACTCATCTCGCCGCCGCCGCATCACGACATCTACTCGATCGAGGATCTCGCCGAGCTGATTCACGATCTGAAAAATGCGAACCGCCACGCGCGCATCAGCGTGAAGCTCGTCTCGGAAGTCGGCGTCGGCACGATCGCCGCGGGCGTTTCAAAAGCACACGCTGACGTGGTGCTCATCTCGGGCTTCGATGGCGGCACAGGCGCTTCGCCGCAGACCTCGATCAAGCACGCGGGCATCCCGTGGGAACTCGGCCTCGCCGAGACGCACCAGACGCTCGTGCTGAACAATCTCCGCTCGCGCATCGTCGTCGAGGCGGACGGCCAGATGAAGACCGGCCGCGACGTCATCGTCGCCGCGCTGCTCGGTGCCGAGGAGTTCGGTTTCGCTACCGCACCGCTCGTTTCGCTGGGCTGCATCATGATGCGCGTCTGCCATCTGAACACATGCCCCGTCGGCGTCGCCACGCAGGACCCGCAGCTTCGTGCGAAGTTCACCGGCGATCCGGAACACGCCGCGAACTTCATGCGGTTCATCGCACAGGAAGTGCGCGAACTCATGGCACAGCTTGGCTTCCGCAAGCTCACCGACATGGTCGGCCGCACCGATATGCTCGAAGCGCGCAAGGCCGTGGAGCACTGGAAGGCGAAGGGCCTCGACTTCTCAAAGATCCTCTACTCGCCGCCGGTCGGCCCCGAAGTCGGGCGCTTTTGCACCGAGACGCAGGATCACGGCCTCGAAAAATCACTCGACCTCACGCAGCTCCTCGACATTTGCAAACCCGCCATCGAGCGCGGTGAAAAGGTGAAGGCGACGCTTTCCATCCGCAACGTCAACCGCGTGGTCGGCACGATCCTCGGACACGAAATCACCAAGAAGCACTGGTACGGATTGCCGGAGGACACGGTGCATCTGAAATTCAACGGCAGCGCGGGTCAGAGTCTCGGCGCATTCATCCCGAAAGGCGTGACGCTCGAACTCGAAGGCGACGCGAACGACTACGTCGGCAAGGGAATGAGCGGTGGAAAGATCATCGTCTATCCGCCCGCGGGTTCCACGTTCAACGCGGACGAGAACATCATCGCCGGCAATGTCGCGCTCTACGGCGCCACCGCTGGCGAGCTGTTCCTGCGCGGAATGGCGGGCGAGCGTTTCGCTGTGCGGAACTCCGGTGTGGACACCGTCGTCGAAGGCGTCGGCGATCACGGTTGCGAATACATGACCGGCGGTCGCGTCGTCATCCTCGGACTCACGGGCCGCAACTTTGCGGCAGGCATGAGCGGCGGCGTGGCCTACGTGCTCGACGAAGCCGGCGACTTTGCCACGCGCTGCAACACGCAGATGGTCGCACTCGAAAAAGTCGAGGACCGTGCGGAAATTGACGCCCTTTACGCGCTGATCAAGAAGCACGCGGACTACACGAAGAGCCAGAAGGCATTCAAGGTGATCGCGCTCTGGGAGGAGACGCTGCCGAAGTTCGTGAAGGTGATGCCGAAGGACTACAAGCGCGTCCTGCAGGCGCTGAAGAAAGCCGAGGCCGACGGTCTCAGCGGAGACGACGCACTGAACGCGGCCTTCGAGGCGAACGCGCGCGACGTGGCGCGTATCGGCGGCAGCTAGGGCTCAACAACAACTTCGAAACGACCATGGGAAAACCAACTGGCTTCATTGACTTCAAACGCGAGATTCCCGCGGATCGCGCACCACTCGAGCGCGTCCGTGACTGGAGTGAGTTTCACCTCCACATGCCCGAGCCCGCGCTCAAGACGCAGGGTGCGCGCTGCATGGATTGCGGCGTTCCATTCTGCCACACCGGCACGCTCATCAGCGGCATGGCGAGCGGCTGCCCGATCAACAACCTCATCCCCGAGTGGAACGATCTCGTCTATCGCGGGCTGTGGAAGGAAGCGCTCGAGCGCCTGCACAAGACGAACAATTTCCCCGAGTTCACCGGCCGCGTCTGCCCCGCGCCGTGCGAAGGATCGTGTGTGCTCGGCATCAACGAGCCGGCGGTGACCATCAAGAACATCGAGGTCGCAATCATTGACCGGGGCTGGGAAGAAGGCTGGGTCGTCGCCGAGCCGCCGACGAAGCGCACAGGAAAGAAAGTCGCGATCATCGGCTCCGGGCCCGCGGGAATTTCCGCTGCCGCGCAACTCAACAAGGCCGGGCACACCGTCACCGTTTACGAGCGCGCGGATCGTCCGGGCGGGCTGCTCATGTATGGCATCCCGAACATGAAGCTCGACAAGAACGATGTCGTGATGCGCCGCATCCAGCTCCTCGAAAAAGAGGGCGTCACCTTTGTCTGCAACACCGAGGTCGGAAAAAATTTCCCCGCGGAGAAATTGATGGCGGAGTCCGACGCCGTGATCCTCGCGACCGGCGCGACGAAGCCGCGCGACCTTCCCATCGAGGGCCGCCAGCTCAAGGGCATCCACTTCGCGATGGACTTCCTCACTGCGAATACGCGCTCACTTTTGGACCAGCACAAGAACGGCGACTTCATTGACGCGACCGCGAAGGATGTCGTCGTCATCGGCGGCGGCGACACCGGCACGGACTGCGTCGGCACCTCGATGCGCCACGGCTGCAATTCGCTCGTGCAGCTCGAAATCATGGGGAAGCCTCCGCTCGAACGAGCGAAGGACAACCCGTGGCCCGAGTGGCCGAAAACCTACAAGCTCGACTACGGCCAGGAGGAAGCCGCCGCGAAATTTGGCGACGACCCCCGCGTGTATCTCACCACGGCGACGAAATTCGAGAGCGACGAAAAGGGTCATGTGAAGGCCGTCCATGTCGTGAACGTAGAGTGGAAAAAGAACGACAAGGGACAGTTCGGCCCCGTGCCCGTGCCCGGCACCGAGAAGGTGCTCCCCGCGCAGCTCGTGCTGCTTGCGATGGGATTCCTCGGGCCGGAGCAGCCGCTGCTCGATTCGCTCGGCGTCGAACGCGACCCGCGCTCGAACGTGAAGGCCGACTACGGCAAATACGGCACCAGCATCCCGAAGGTCTTCGCCGCCGGCGACTGCCGCCGCGGACAGAGCCTCGTCGTGTGGGCCTTCAACGAAGGCCGCGGTGCCGCCCGGGAGTGCGACCGCTTCCTCATGGGAGCGACGGACCTGCCGTAAAGCAGTCCCACGCTTCAGCGTGCAGTGATGTGCGATGGTAGCTTGCGGGCGAATCAGCATTCGCGCGCTCAGTTTGGTGCGCGCGTTTTTGAACGTTGAAGGGTCGGATTACTTTGCGCTGCCGCGCGTTTTTTGCGTCACCGCGAATCCGTTCCGTCCCGTGAAAGTGCGCAGGCCGAGCGCGCCGACACGCACGAGGTTACGCCAGCCGCCCGCGCCAGCCGACGCGACGCCAGCGCCCTGCCCACCAAACGCGCGACGGGAACCATGCGAGCAGCCACATCGCACTTTCGATAATCGCGCTTTTCACAACCGCGATCGGCAGAGCGGGAAGCCGGAATCGCAGCAGCCACGAAAACGCCGCAGCGGTCGCGATGCGCGCGATGGCGATGAGCGTAGCCCATTTCCAAAATGGCAGATGCAGCGCGACCGCGAGTGCGGCAAAGCCGAGCGTGTGCAGCACCGGCAGCCCGAGCGCACCGGCAGGCGTCGCGGCGCGGTAGGTCACGGCGACGCGATGCTGGTGGCGGAGATATTCGCGCCAGGTCATCGGATCGCTGTCGAGCGTGAGGACGCTGCGGCTCAGGCGAATCGTCCCGCCCTTCGCCGCGAGCTTTGCGCCGAGCTGGTGATCCTCGGCGAGATCGCTCCCGAGCGTCTCCCAGCCGCCGAGCGCGCGGATGTCCTCGGCCTTCACGCCGGTGCATGCGCCGAGGGTGAACGTGATGCGTCCCGCGAGCATGAGTCCGGGCCAGAGCGTGAGGAGTGCGGGCGCGGCGTCGAACGTCTGCGGGAAATTCCGGTGGTTTGTGAAGCGGTAGCCGGCGGTCTGCACGTCCGCGCCGCTTGCGTTCCACTCGCGGCGGAAGTTCTCGATGAAGTCCGCATCCGGCATCGCCTCGCTGTCGGTGAGCAGCCAGTGCGCGTGCCGCGCATGCGGGACCATCTGGATGAACTTTGAGATCTTCGGATTCGGCACGCGCTCACGCTCGCACGCGACGACATCAATCGCCCGCTCCGGATGCCTCGCGCGCAGATTTTCGCACACGGAAAATTCCGCGGAGCCCTCATCCACACCGAGGAGAATCTGATCCTCCGCGCGGCTGCCGCGCACGAGCGCATCGAGTTTTCCGTCGAGGTCCGGCACGCCGCCTTTCAGCGCGCGCCAGAGCGTGAGCGGCGGAGTGTCCGCGCTTTCCGGTGCATCTGGAGCGCGCAGATGCCGCCGCAGCCGGAACGCCGCGACCGTATGCAGCACGACACCGAGCGCGGCGATGCCGAGCGCGACGATGGCTAAAATTGTGGACGGTGAATCAGGCATTTGGAGCGGAGCGCCTTCTTCTCGTATTCCTAATCTTATTCTTAATCCTCCCCAGTGCGGTGGCCCGAGTCAGCGTGCCGCGGAGGGATTAAGAATATGATTTAGATTGGGAGGCATGGAGATTTGGCGTTGCCGGTGCGCGGGCATCATGCTGTGAACCGTGCATGGAAGACAACACGCGCCGCCTGCTGCTGACGGGCGATGACTTTGGCCGGAGCGCGGCGATCAACGTGGCCATCGAGCAATGGCACCGCGCGGGCGCGCTCACGCACGCGGGGCTGATGGTCAACGAACCGGGCGTCGGGGAAGCCGTGGAAATCGCACGACGGAATCCAAATCTGCGCGTCGGCCTGCATCTCACGCTCTGCGACGGGCGCGCATCGGATGGCTCGGCGATGGGTGCGTCGCC
>Ga0208719_1000112_pt1 | contig 22895 bp, 17 predicted proteins | sample LakMenEpi30Jul09_FD_150747 | JGI IMG/M metagenome (GOLD analysis project Ga0208719, IMG submission 150747) | Freshwater microbial communities from Lake Mendota, WI - 30JUL2009 deep hole epilimnion (SPAdes) | ecosystem: Environmental > Aquatic > Freshwater > Lake > Epilimnion/Euphotic zone ... | reverse complement strand
AGCCGTGGCGCGCACGTTTCCGCTGCACGATGGCGATCGCGCAAGCCGGATGCACGCTGGCGGTATGCGACGGACGCGTTGAAGGCCGCGTGATCGCCGAGGAGCACGGCGGCGGCGGTTTTGGATACGATTCGATGTTCATCCCGGACGGCCACGCGGAGACATTTGGCGTGCTTCCGGCTGACGTTAAAAACGGGCTGAGCCACCGTGCACGGGCGCTCGCGAAGGCTGCGGTTATCCTCGCAGGCTTGCCGGTGTAGCGGCGGCGGAAAGGCAGGCGATGCCTGCATCTGCACGCGGGCGGGCGAGGCGGGATGGCGTGCCCTTGCGGAATTCCGTCCGCGATGTTCGGTCTGGCTCGATAGATTAGCGGCAATCAGAGACGCCCCTCCTGTGCCAGGACGACGGTCTTGACGCAAACGCCCGCGCCGCGCACGGTGCGCGCGCTTTCGCGGATGAACTGCGGACGCAGGGCACATCAGGGTTTCAAACATCATGCGCAAAACGAAAATCATTGCCACACTCGGGCCGGCCACGGAATCGCCCGAGATGCTCCGCAGCCTCATCGAGACGGGAGTGAATTGTTTCCGGCTCAACATGAGTCATGCGCCGCACGACTGGGTCCGCGCCATCGTGCCACGCATCCGCAATGCCGCGCGTGAGACAGGGAAAATCGTCGGCATCCTCATGGACACGCAGGGGCCGGCGATCCGCACGGGCGACTTGCCGGTGAAGCTCAATCTCAAGCCCGGCGACATCTTCGAGTTCACGGTGCGCGGCGCGAAGAGCGAGGAGCAATCGAGCGTGGACGTGAACTACGACGGGCTGATTGACGATATTTCCGTCGGCGATGTCGTGCTCGTGGACAACGGTGTCATCCACATGAAGGCGCTGGAAAAAATCGGGAACCGCCTGCGCTGTGAAGTGCTCACCGAGGGCGTGATGGGCTCGCGCCGGCACATCAATCTGCCCGGTGTGAAAGTGAACCTGCCTCCGCTCACGGAGAAGGATCTCGCCGATGTCGAACTCGGTGCGGAACTCGGCGTGGACTTCGTCGCGCTCAGTTTTTGCCGCGAGGCGAGCGACGTGGGAGTGCTGCGCAAGGTGCTCGATGAGCACGGGAGCGACGCGCGCATCGTCGCAAAAATAGAGGACCAGCTCGCGGTGAAAAACATCGCGTCCATCATTGATGCCACCGACGTGATCATGGTCGCGCGCGGCGACCTCGGCATCGAATGCCCGATGGAGGAACTGCCGATCATCCAGCGTCGAATCGTAAAGCGCTGCCTCGAACTCGGCAAACCGGTCATCGTCGCGACGCACATGCTGGAGAGCATGATCGTGAACCCGGTGCCCACGCGCGCCGAAGTCACCGATGTCGCGAACGCGGTCTTCGAGCAGGCGGATGCGATCATGCTCAGCGGCGAGACGACGACGGGGAAATACCCGATCCAATGTGTGAAGGTGCTCGACAAGGTGGCCGAGCGCATCGAGCGCACGCCGGGCCTCGGCTTTGCGGAGCACGCGGTGCTGGAGACGGATCGCGAGAAGACCGTGCGCAGCGCCGTCGTCCTCGCGAACAGTCTTCCGGACACGAAGATCGTCATCTTCACCCGGCGTGGGACGATGGCCGCGTTGGTCGCGGGGCAGCGTCCGCTTTACGCGCCGATCTTCGCGTTCACGCCGACGTGGGAGCTGTGCCGCAAGATGAGCCTGCTCCGCGCGGTCGAGCCGATATGCATGCCGTTCGATGTGACGCCGGAAAAAACGATCGCGGCCGCGGAACGGCTGCTTTTGGAAAAAGGCATCGTGAAGAGCGGCGAGCACATCGTGATCGTGAGCGACATCTTCGCCGGGCAGGATCGTTTCGACAGCATCCAGCTCCGACGGATGCCGTGAGCGGCGGCGCACTCCCTCTTAATCTTATTCTTAATCGTAATCCTAATCCTAATCCCGCCGCGGCGTGTGTTTGCCGCGGAGATTAAGATTAGGATTAAGATTAGGATTAAGATAAGACAGCCCCGTGCCCCCCGACCGACTCACCGACCAGTTTTTCGATCACCTCGAAGTCGAGCGCAACGTCTCGCCGCTCACGCTCACGAACTACCGGCACGCGCTGGAAAGTTTCCGCAAGAGCGTCGCGCAGCCGGCGTGGAAGGAACTGCGGGCGGATCATTTTCGTCGCTATCTTTTCGAGCAGATGAAGGCCGGGCTCGCGAAGCCGACGGTGCGGCTGCACTTCGCGGCGCTGCGGACTTTCTTCCGCTTCCTCACCGAGCGCCACGGGCTGAAGGACAATCCGCTCAAGCAGGTGCAGCTCCCGAAGATGGATCGCGGCCTGCCCGTCGTGCTTTCGCGCCAGCAAATTGACGCGCTGCTCGCCGCGCCGCTCACGATGGAAAAATCGGATCGCGCGCCGAAGTGGATGCCGCAGCGCGACGCGGCGATCCTCGAACTTTTTTACAGCAGCGGCCTGCGTCTCGCGGAGGTCGCAGCGCTCGATGTGCGCGATGCAGATGAATTCACCGAGAGCGTGCGCGTGCTGGGCAAAGGACGGAAGGAGCGCGTGGTGCCGGTGGGTGATCTCGCACTGAAGGCGATTCAGAAATACCGCCAGGCTGCGGGCGTGAATGTTGGGCCGCTTTTCATCAACAAATCACGCCGCAGGCTGAGCACGCGGAACATGCAGGAGTCGCTGAAGCGCTATCTCGCCTTCGCTGGCATCCCGCGCACGATCTCGCTGCACAAGCTGCGGCACAGCTTTGCAACCCACATGCTCGACGCGGGCGCGGACCTGCGCAGCGTGCAGTCGCTCCTCGGCCACGCGAGCCTCTCGACGACACAGATATACACGCACGTCACGACTGAACGGCTGAAGAAAGCGTACGACGACGCGCATCCGCGGGCGTAGCGTAGCGCTTCAGAGCTGCGCATTTGTCTGCCCGCGAAACACGAAGAAGGGCGCGGAAAGTTTGCGTGCTTCTTCGCGTATTTCGAGAGCCACTTTTTTTCCGGCGCAGCTCTGGAGAGCTACGCTACGCGCGGAAGAGCGCGCCCATTTTCTTCCCGAGGATGCGGCTGGCGACAGCGATGGTGAGGCCGAGGAATACCATAGCCCATACGCCGAGCGCGGCGGCGAGGAATTTGCCGTCGCCGATCATCTGGAACAGCTCGTAGATGGCCTTCGTGATCGGGAAGTGCTGCTGCTTTTGCGCGAGGATGAGCGAGTCGCTGACCTCCAGCATCGCGAAGCTGAATGCCAGCAACGCCCCGGCGAGCACGTTTGCCGCGATGAGCGGGAAGGTGATGCGGCGCAGTGTGCGCAGCGGAGGACAGCCGAGATTTTGCGCGGCTTCCTCCAGCGTCTCGCTCGTCTGCTGCAGGCCGGCGACGGCGCTGCGCACGACGTAGGGCAGGCGGCGCACGGAATATGCGATGACGAGCAGGAGCGTGGGATCTTTGCTGGGATTTAGAAATGCGAAGAAGCGGCCCGGCTGTGTCATCGAGATGTAGCCGAACGCCAGCACGAGGCCGGGCACGGCGAGCGGGAGCATGGAGATCGTGTCGAGCGCCTGGCGTCCGGGGAGCTTCGTGCGGACGATCACGTAGGCGATGGCGAGGCCGAGCACGATGTCCACGACGACGGAGAGGCCGGCGTATTTGAGCGAGTTCGTGATGCTTGGAACCGTGAGGTAGTGGCCGAGCGCATCGCTGTAATGCTTTGTCGTCCACTCGCCCGGCAGCACGGTGCGATACCAGTCCTTTGAGAAGGATTCGAGCACCACGCCGATGTGCGGCAGGAGCGCAAGGAAGGTGATGCCGGCAAACACCATCGCGCACAGCCAGCCCGATGCGCCGCCGAGCGTGCGCGTGGTGCCGGCGGTGCCCGCCTTTCCTGACATCGCGCTCTCGCTGCGACCAAAGAGCAGCTTGCTCGCGGCATAGAGCAGCGCGGTCGCGCAGAGCATCACGACGACGAGCGCGAAGGGAAACGGGTTGCCGGAGATTTCCTTGATGCCGTAAAAAATCTGCACGCTCGTAACCCGCGCGTAGTCGAAGATGAGCGGCGTCCCGAGTTCCGTGAACGCGAAGATGAAGACGATCGTGCCGCCCGCGAACAAACCCGGCATGATGAGCGGCAGCGTGATGCGGCGGAATTTTCTGAACCCGGTGCAGCCGAGATTTTCCGCGGCCTCCTCCATCGCGGGGTCCACATTCGCGAGCGCGGCGGTGAGGTTTAGGTAGAGGATCGGGTAAAGGTGGAGTGCGTTCAGGATCACGCAGCCCCAGAACTGCCCGCGCCCGAGCCAGTCGATCGTGGTGCCGGGGTCGAGCAGGCCGAGGTGTGTGAGGAGCGAATTCAGCGCGCCGTATTGCCCGAGCATTTGCCGCACGCCGATGGCGCCGACGAAGGGCGGGAGGATCATCGGCACGAGCAGCAACGCGGTGAGGATCTTTTTCCCGGCGAAGTCGAAGCGGTCGCTGAGAAATGCGAGCGGCAGCGCGATGACGAGCGTGAGCGCGGTCGAGGCGAGCGCGAGCATGAAGGAATTCCGCAGGCCCTCGACGTAGATGCGGTTCGCGAATACCTCGCGGATGGCGAGCAGCGAGAACTTGCCGCCCGGATCGAAAAACGCCTGCTGCACCGTGGTGAGGATCGGCCACACGAAGAAGAAACCGAGCAGCAGCGCGGTGAAAGCCCAGACCGTCCATGCGAGCGGTTTTGACATCGGCACAGGGGGATAGCGGCCTTTTTCCTCCGGGCCAACTCCCGATTGCCACGAACAGGCAGGCCGTTAAATGCTGGAAATTTAGCATTGCCATCCCTCCCGTGATCCACTACATGAGGGCCGATTTATGAACCGATTCATCCATTCGATCCTTTCGCTCGCTGTCGCCGTAGGTGTCGGCGCGTGCCAAAAGAACCCCGACCCGAGGAAACTTGTCCCAGGACCGAAGACGCCCGAGAAAAAGGAGACGCCGCGCGACCCTGACGACGGCTACACCGATCCCGCGGAGAAAAAGAAAAACGAAATCGTGGATCCGACTCCCGTGGAAAAAAAGAAAATCCCGGACGCGCCCGTGAAACAGAATCCCGACTACGCCATCAAGGTGGACGGCAAGCCTGGCTACGTGAAGAGCCCGTATGATGCGCAAGGCCGGATGATTGACGTGCGTGGCCTGCCGCCCGGCACCGAAGCCGAGTGCCCCTACACGCGCCGCACATTTCTTGTTCCCCCGTAGGCCGCAGCAGCTCCGAGCCTTGAATCTCGTCCCCGGCTTGTCGGTTTTTTTGGACCGCAAGCCGGGGATTGTTTTTGGGGTGAGTTGAGAGATGAGAGTTGAGTGTTCAGAGGAAAAAACGCTGCCTCTCCGCTCAACTCTCAACCCTCAACTCTCAACTCTCAACTCTCAACTTTCTCCCATGAAACGCGTCGCCATCCTCGGCCCCGGACTCATCGGCGGCTCCATCGCGCTCGCGCTGCGGCGCGCGGGCGGTTCGCACATCACGCTCTGGGCGCGTCGCGCGGAGGCGATCGCCGAGATCGAGAAGGCGGGCTGCGCGGATGCGGCGACGGATGATCTCGCGGCGGCGGTGAAAGGTGCGGATCTCGTGGTGCTCTGCGTGCCCGTCGGCGCGATGGCCGCGCTGGCGGAAAAAATCGCGCCGGTGGTTTCACGCGGCTGCACCGTCACGGATGTCGGCAGCGTGAAGGGGCCGGTGCTCGCGGATCTGCGCCCGATATTTTCCGGGCGCGCAAATTTTGTCGGCAGCCATCCGATGGCTGGCAGCGAATTCACCGGCCTTCCTGCGGCGCGCGCGAATCTCTTCGACGGTGCGACGTGCATCGTCACGCCGGAGGCGGACACGGACGCTGCGGCGCTTGCGGCGGTGTGCGACTTTTGGAAAGGCATCGGCTGTCGCGTCGTGGAGCTGCCGGCTGCGGAGCACGATGAATGCGTCGCGCTTGTGAGCCATCTGCCGCACCTGCTCGCCGCGACGCTCGTGAACGCCGTCGCTGCGCGCAACGAGCACGCATTTCGCGTCGTCGGCCCCGGCTTCCGCGACACCACGCGTGTCGCCGCCGGCCCGCCCGAGCTGTGGCGCGGCATCCTCCGCGAAAATTCCGCCGCAGTGCTCCCGGCGATTGATGCTTTGATTGCCAAGCTCGCCGAATTTCGCCAAACCCTCGCGCTCGCCGGCGACGGGCAGGAGATCCACGACCTCCTCGCCGCCGCGCGTGCAACACGCGAACGCATCACTTTCCCGAAATAGAAAATGCCCGACTGGAAAATCGAAAAGGCCCCGGCCATCCACGCCGAGATGACCGTGCCCGGCGACAAGAGCATCTCGCACCGCGCGATCATGTTCGCCGCCCTCGCGAATGGCCGTGCGGAAATCACCGGCTTCCTGCCCGGCGAGGACTGCCTCTCGACGATGAAGGCTTTCCAGCAGCTCGGAATCCCGATCGAGCGCACCGACGAGACGACCGTGATCATCGAGGGAAAACGCGGCCATTTTACCGCGCCGAGCGGCGACATTGATTGCGGCAATTCCGGCACGACCATGCGCCTCATGTGCGGCATCCTCGCCGCGCAGCCGTTCCGCTCGCGGCTCACCGGCGACGCCTCGCTCAGCAAGCGCCCGATGAAACGCATCATCGATCCCCTCACGCAGATGGGCGCAAAAATCACCGCCGAAGGAGCAAAGGGCAGCGCGCCGCTCGTGATCGAAGGCGGCCCGCTGAAGGGCATCGAATACACCTCGCCCGTCGCCAGCGCGCAGGTGAAGAGCGCGGTGCTGCTCGCCGGACTTTTTGCAAAAGGCACGACGACCGTGACCGAGCCCGTGCTCTCGCGCGACCACACCGAGCGGATGCTCGCGTGGCACCTCGTGCGCCCGCGGCGGAATGGCCTCTCGGTCTCCGTGAGCGGCGGGCAGACGCTCGAGTCGCGTGACTTCGCGGTGCCCGGCGACATTTCGAGCGCGGCATTCTGGCTCGTCGCCGCAGCCGCGCATCCGGGCTCTCACCTGCTGATCAAAGATGTCGGCCTGAATCCCGCGCGCACCGGCGTCCTCGCCGTGCTCATCCGCATGGGCGCGCACGTGAGCGAGATCGTCGAACACTCCGAGTGCGAACCGAGCGGCACCGTCGAGGTGCGCGGCACAAAGCTGCGCGCGACCGTGATCGCCGGCGCGGAAATCCCGAACGTGATTGACGAACTCCCGATCCTCGCAGTCGCCGCCGCGCTCGCGGACGGGCGCACGATCATCCGCGACGCGCACGAACTGCGTGTGAAAGAAACGGACCGGATCGCCGCCGTGGCAAAGAACCTCCGCGCATTCGGCGTGCTGGTGGATGAAAAGGAAGATGGCATGGAAATCGAAGGCGGTGCGAAATTGCGCGGTGCGACCGTCGAGAGTTTCGGCGACCATCGCATCGCGATGGCATTCGCCATCCTCGCCACGTTCGCGGAAGGCGCGTCGCACATCCGCGACACCGCCTGCGTGGATACGAGCTACCCAGGCTTTTACGAAATGCTCCACAAGCTCGCAAAGCCGGAACCCTCGGAGATCCCGGTGATCTCATCGCTTCGCCCCGAGTAAAATTTTCTCCCGATGCCCGCACACATTGTCATCGCCATTGACGGCCCCGCAGCGAGCGGCAAGAGCAGCGTCGCCCGCGCACTCGCCCGCCGCCTGAAGTATCGCTACGTGAACACTGGCGCGATGTACCGCGCAGTCACCTGGCTCGTGGTCTCCCGCAGCATCCCGCCCGCCGACACCAGCGCAGTCCGCGCGATGCTGGATTCGACCGTGTTCGAGTGCGGCTTCGATGCGACTGGTGAAAGCACCATCCTCCTCGACGGCCTCGATCCCGCGCCGCACCTGAACGATACCAGCGTGACCGCCAGCGTCTCCACCATCGCAAGCATCCCAGAGGTGCGCCGCCGCCTCGTCGCGCTCCAGCGCGCGTGCTGCACTGAAGCTGACGTCGTGATGGAAGGCCGCGACATCGGCAGCGCGGTCTTCCCCGAGACGCCATACAAATTTTACATTGATGCCACGCTCGAAGTCCGCGCCGCACGCCGGCAAAAGCAGGGCGTCACCGACCGCATCGAGGCCCGCGACAAGCAGGACTCCTCGCGCCCGATGAGCCCGCTCATCATCGCCGAGGACGCGCACGTCGTGGACTCCTCCCACCTTACGATTGACGGCGTCGTCGGCGAAATCATCGGCCGGCTGAAGCTCAAGAGCCTTGCGCTTCCCGAGGGTATCTGACCGCGCCGCTGCATGGGCTTCACCTACTCCGTCAGCTACCAGCTCTCGAAATTCGTCGGCGAATCATTCTTCGACCTGCGCGTTTACGGCCAGGACAAGATCATCGAGGAAGGCCCCGCGCTGCTCGCGATGAACCACCAGAGCTTCCTCGACCCGCCGTTCGCCGGCATCTCGTGCCGCCGCGAGATCCACTACCTCGCGCGCAAGACGCTCTTTGACATCCCCGTCATCGGCTGGATTCTCCGGCGCATCAATGTCATCGGCGTGGACCGCGAAGGCTCCGACGTCGCCGCGCTGAAAGCCGTCATGCGCATCCTGAAATCCGGCGGCTGCACCATCGTCTTTCCCGAGGGCACGCGCACGCGCGACGGCAACCTCCAGCCCGCCAAGCCCGGCGCAGGATTCATCATCGCCAAGACCCTTGCGCCCGTCGTGCCGATGCGAATCTTCGGCGCATTCGAGGCATTCCCGCGCGATGTGAAAATCCCGCGCCCCGCGCCCGTCACCATCGTCGTCGGCGACCCGATGCGCTTCACCGCGCGCGACGTGAAAGGCGACCCGCGCGTCGTCTTCCAGCGCATCAGCGAACAGGTCATGGAAAAAATCGCCGCGCTGAAAAATCCCCGCGAGGAGTGAGCGGCGCGGACGACAAAGTAGGCCCGCGCTTCAACTTGTCATGACGTGCGATCGCAATTTGCGGGCGAATTTTGCATCCGAACGTCCCGTCTGAGTCGAGACGGTTTTGCGGGCTGAAGCCCGTTTGAACAAGTCATCGTTTTTGCAAACGGCGCAGGAGCCCTGGCGACGCAGAACAGGGGAGCGCAGCCTTCAATTCCGGGGCTGCGATGCGATCCTTGCTCTGATGGGGCGACGAGCCGTGAACACGATCTGAGGTTTGATGATGGGGAGTGGATGGGAGGAGCTGCCAAAAAATTTCGCCGCACTTCATCACGCACATCTGTGTTTCAAAATCGTCGCGTTGCATTTCCAGCGAGGAAAATGCTGCATTCGCGAAATCTTCCGGGCTGCGAAACATTGCCGGACATCCACAGGCATGGTCTTGGACAGGGTCTTAGAAAGCGATTTCCAGATCGTCAAGACCCCGTTTCCCCAGTGGGGGGTTCAGTGGTCGGGCTGGCGGGATTCGAACCCGCGGCCTCCTGCACCCGAGACAGGCGCTCTACCAAGCTGAGCCACAGCCCGATTTCTGAACGGGCGCAGTAGAGCGGGCGTGCGGCGGACGGTCAACAGAAACATTCCCGACGGCGGGCGAGGGGACGATTCGGCGGCGGATCAATGCAGCATCGCGAGCGGGTTCGGCTGGCGGATGAGCTGCGCGTCGAGGTCGAGGAAAAAGTCGAGGCGCCGGTCGGCTTCGGCTTCGTCAATGTGCCGCGCCATGATGAGGTAGGCCGCGTAGTGGTTGCCTTCGCTCTCGACGAGGCTCGCGTAGAAATCCGCGAGGCCCGGATCGAGATCGCGCACGCCTTGCGCGAGGATCTGGAATTTCTCGCATGAGCGCCCCTCGATCAGCGCGCACGCGATGAGGTGGTCAATGACCTGGTGTTTCCGGCCCTTGCGCACCTGCGACATCATGCCGGAAATCCACGGGCTCTTTTTTCCCGTGCCGAACTTGATGCCGCGCTCGCGCAGCAGGCCGAGCACCTGCTCGAAATGTTGCAGCTCCTCGATGGCGATCGCGTTCAGCTCGGAGACGTGGTCGAAGAGCTCGTCGTATTTTTCCATGTTCAGCGCGGAGGTCGCGGCCTTGCGTTCGAGATGTGCGTGATCCACGAGCACCGCGGCGAGATCGGAGCGGATCTTCGGCAGCCAGAAGTCGGGGATTTTTTCGCGCCAGAGGAGCATGGCCGGACTTTTACAGGGCAACGGAGTGGCGCACAAGAGGAGCGCTGGCGCTCAGTTCAGCGACGGATCATCCGGTGCTTCGGCGACCATCCGGAACCACGGGCCGAAGCCGCTCGTCAGATCCCGCCACATCTGCGGTGCGCGGGAAAGTTCGAGCACTTCCTGAACGTCGGCCTGGCGCACGAGCCACGAGCGCTGCGCGAGTTCGGCGTCGAGCTGCCCCGCGGACCAGCCCGCGTAGCCCGCGAATGCGCGCACGGTGTGGTGCTGTTTCGCCGCGAGGCTCTCGGCCTCATCGAGTGCGATGTGGTGGCGGCACTCGAGTTTTTTCGTCTGCGGGTGCCAGCGGAATGCCGCGAGGATGAGCTGGTCAGCGCCGACGGGACCGCCGCTGAGCACGGGCACGCGCGAAAGTTGGCCGAGTGGCTTGTTGCCGAGCAGGTCGCCGACGACGCGGCCGGTGGGCCGGTTCAGGATGAATCCGAAGCTTCCGTCCTTCGCCGAGTGGTCGGGCAGGATGATGACGGTGCGGCGGAAATTCGGATCGAGCAGCCCGGGATGCGAGATGAGGAAACTCCCCGCGAGGGGGGCAGTCGTGGAATCCGGTTCGCGCACGGGAAAAGGATACGCAGCCGGGGCCGGGTGTCGAGCACCGGGCGGGGTGTGAAGTCGCAAATCGGAAGTCCGCCGCCGCAGTATTCTCCGCGCCACGTCGCGTCTTTCGCGGGCTATCGTGATCGGCACAGCAATCCCCGTGTCGGCTCTGCGGACGCGGATGTTCCGCTTCACATTCGCTTGCCCCGCGTGTGGGTGGCACCGCTTAATCGCCGCGTGAAGCCAGAACACCGGAACGCCCCGTGACCGAGGCGGAGAAAATCACCCGCGCGAGCAAGTCGAACCTCGCGCTCGCCTTTGCTGCGCTGCCAAAGGAGCGACGGCGCGACATGACCACGTTCTACGCGTTCTGCCGACTCGTGGATGACATCGTGGACGAGCCGGCGCCGCGCGCGGAAAAGGAAGCCGACCTAGCAAAGTGGCGCAGCGCCGTGCGAGCCGAGACACCGGGCGAAAGCGCGCTCGCCGCGCCCGTGCGCGAGATCATCGCGCGGCACCAGCTCTCCGTGGATCACTTTCTCGAAATCATCGCCGGCATGGAGATGGATCTCGACGGCGCGAGCTACGCGACGTGGGAGCAGCTCGAACTCTACTGCCACCGCGTCGCCAGCGTGGTCGGCCTCGTGAGCCTCGGCATCTTCGGCGCGAAGGATCCCGGCGCGCGCGAATACGCGCTGAAGCTCGGCCTCGCCTTCCAGCTCACGAACATCCTGCGCGACGTCGGCCAGGACTTCGCAAACGAGGGTCGCATCTATCTCCCACAGGAGGACATGATGCGCTTCGGCGTCACGCGCGAGGACATCGCATCGGGCTGGCGCAACGAGGCATTCCTCGCGCTGATGGATTTCGAATCCGTGCGCGCTTCGGAATTCTACCGCGCCGCGCTTGCCGCGCGCCCCGCATCCGACCGCAAGGCGCTGGTCGCCGCGGAAATCATGCGCGCCGTCTATTCGCGCCTGCTGGGAAAAATGCGCCTCGACCGCTGGCAGGTCTTCGACCGCCGCTACTCGCTCGGCAAACTCACGAAGCTCTGGCTCGTCCTCCGTGGCTGGCTGGGTCTAAATTGAAACTCAGCATGAAACCCACGGCTCCGATTGATTCGCTGATTCTCACAGTGCGCGACCAGCGCGTGATTCTTTCCGCCGACCTTGCGACCATCTACGGGGTCGAGACGCGTGCGCTCACACAGGCGGTCCGCCGGAACGCCGACCGCTTTCCGCCGGACTTCATTTTCTCGCTTTCGGCGGATGAGTTTGCTGAATTAAAGGCTCAGGGGATCATCACCGCAGACGGCAGAGCGGCTTTAAGATCACAAATTGTGACCTTAAAGCGCGGGCAACATGCGAAGTTTCCGCCCCACGCTTTCACCGAACATGGAGCGATCATGGCCGCGATGGTGTTGAACAGCCCGCAAGCGGTCACGATGAGTGTGTATGTCGTCCGGGCGTTTGCCCAAATGCGAGAGCAACTCGCCACCAACGCCGCGATACTCAAGCGCCTCGCCGAGATCGACAGAACGTTGCTCGAACACGACCAGTCGCTGCGAACCATCTGGACGCGACTCCAGCCTCTCCTCGCACCACCACCGGCGCTCCCGAAAAAGCGCATTGGCTTTCACCCTTAACTATCCAGTTCAACCTTTTGGTCGATCGGTTGAGATTCTCGTGACGCCAAAGCGTCTAGCTAAACAGAAGCGTTCCCACTGTTTCTTCACGGCACGTCTAACGGGGATAAAAATTATCCGCAACAGATGGGGTGCTTGAGTAACAATCGCTCAGGCATTCACTGCGCTGCGAATTTAAACCAGTCCCCCTTAGCCCATTCATCCAATGCTGACTTGGGTGAAGATATGGACGGCGTGTGAGGGTAAACGACGTTGCGCAACGTTTCACTTCGGGTTCTCGGCGCTAATTGCCATCCGTAGGCTTATTGTAGCGCTTGAATGGCCAATGAGTTGAAATGTTTCCACGTTGGTTTGAAACGGCTTGTGAAGGTGAAGAAGAAGTTCATCAGTCAACACAGTGTTAACGAGATTCGTTCTGACATGAACGGCGCGGCATTCATGCCGTTTCTCTATTTCCTCACGAATGTCATCAATCGTTTCGGCGTGAGTCGGCATGTTCGCTCTACTTCTTTTTTGCGGCTCGCCGCCTTGTGATGTGAAAGTCTTTCACAGTGCTTTGGAAGAAACTTCGGATTGCGGAAGCGACAACTGAAAAGCTACGCGACGCTCTTCGCCCCCGCCTTTGCAGGCAACGCGGCGAGGATCGTCTTCACGGTATTCTCCACGGTGAGGCCGTGCTTTTTCCGCAGGATATCCGGCGCGCCGTGCTCGACGAACTGGTCGGGCCAACCGATGCGGACGACGGGGGTGGTGATGCGCTGCGTGCTGAGGTGTTCCATGATGGAGCAGCCGAAACCATTGTGCAGGACGTGGTCCTCGATGGTGCAAATCACGTCCACACTGCGGGCGAAGAATTCGATGAGCGCGGTGTCGAGCGGCTTGATCCAGCGCGGGTTGATGACGGCGGTGGAGATGCCCTGGGCTTCGAGCTGGGCGGCGGCCAGCTCGCCCATCTGGCACATTCCGCCGAGGCCGAGGATCGCGACCCGCACGGGCTGCGTGCTGCCGTGCTTGACGACTTCGGCCTTGCCGATTTCGAGGAGCTTTGGCTGCGGCTTGGGCTGCACGCCGGTGCCGCTGCCGCGCGGGTAGCGGATGCAGGTGGGGCCTTCGGTGTGGTTCGCCATGGTCCAGAGCATGTCGGAGAATTCGTCCTCATCCTTCGGCTGCATGTGGATGAGGTTTGGGATGTGGCGGAGGTAGCCGATGTCGAAGAGGCCGTGGTGCGTCGGGCCGTCGTCGCCGCTGAGGCCGCCGCGATCCATGCACATGCGGACGGGGAGATTTTGCAGCGCGATGTCGTGCACGATCATGTCGTAGGCGCGCTGCATGAAGGTGGAGTAGATCGCGAGGAAGGGCGTGAAGCCTTCGCACGCGAGGCCTGCGGCGAAGAGCGCGGCGTGCTCCTCGGCGATGCCGGTGTCGAAGTAGCGCGTGGGGTGTTCCTTAGCGAAAGTGATGAGGCCGGTGCCGCTCGGCATCGCGCCGGTGATGGCGACGAGCTTGTTGTTCGTCGTGGCGAATTTCGAGAGCGTGGTGCCGAGCAGTTCGCTGTAGGTCGGCGTGGGCGTCGGCTTCGTCTTGCCGGTCTCGGGCTCGAACTTGCCGAGGCCGTGGAATTTCATCGGCTGCATGAGCGCTGGCTCGTAGCCCTTGCCCTTCGTGGTGAGGATGTGGAGCAGCACTGGCTCGTTCTGCGTCTTCAGGAATTCGAGCGTGTGCATGAGCGTCTGGATGTCGTGCCCGTCCACCGGCCCGTAGTAGCGCAGGCCGAGATCCTCGAAGAGCACGCTCGGCGCGATGAGGCCCTTCACGCGGGTCTCGACGCGGTGTGCGAAATTTTTAACACGTTTGCCGAGGAGCTTCTCGACGAGCCGCGCGGCGCGGTCGTGCAGGCCGGCGTACATGTCGCTCGTGGCGATCTTGTTGAAGTAGCGCGCGATGGCTCCGACGTTGCGGTCGATGCTCCACTCGTTGTCGTTGAGGATGACGATGAGTTTTTTCGTCTGCTCGTTGGCGTTGTTCAGCGCCTCGTAGGTCACGCCGCAGGTGAACGCCGCGTCGCCCGCGATGGCGACGACGTGCTCGTCCGATCCGCGGAGGTCACGCGCGACTGCCATGCCGAGCGCCGCACTCACGGCGGTGCCCGCGTGGCCTGCGCCGTAGCAGTCGTGCTCACTCTCGGTGCGGAGCAGGAATCCGTTCAGGCCCTGGTATTGCCGGATCGTCTCGAAGCGCTCGCGGCGTCCGGTGAAAATCTTGTGGACGTAGCCCTGGTGCGAGACGTCGAAGACGAACTTGTCCTTCGGCGTGCTGAAGACGCGGTGCAACGCGATGCTCAGCTCGACGACGCCGAGGTTCGGCCCGAGATGGCCGCCGACGGATGTCGGATTGTCGTCGGACATCACGCGGATGAGTTCGTTCCGCACTTCCTGGGCGAGCTGTGGCAGCAGGGCTTCGGGCACTGCTTTCACGTCGGCCGGGGAATTGATGGTGGAAAGGATGTTGGTGGTGGTCATCGGGATGGTTGAAATGGGAATGCGTCGTGCAGTTCCGGGGGGAGGATCAAGAGAGTGTCGCGAAAGACGGGGAAATCTCTGGGAGTTCGGCGTTGGGCGTTGGGCGTTGGGCGTTGGGCGTTCGGCCCGCCGCAGGCGCTGTGCGAATCTGGACGGGCGTTCAGACTTCTGAAGGCCGCTGCGCGGGGCTCAACGCCCAACGTCCAACGTCCAACGTCCAACGCCCAGAGAGCATGATTTTTCAGCTTTCGGTACACTTTCAAAGGATGGGGGATCAGAAAAGATTCGCGTCCCGCGGACCAGGGGCCGCCTTGCGCGCCGGGGCAGGGGAGTCCGCCTTTGCCTCCGGATCGAATGCCTTCAGCTCTGGATCTGCGTCCGCCTGCCGCCGGATGATTTCGATCTTCTTCTCCGCCTCGGCGAGCTTCTGCTGGCATGTCTTCACGAGCTTGATGCCCTCCTCGTAGTTCACGATGAGGCGCTCGAGCGGGAGGTCTTCGCGCTCCATTTCCTCGACAAGACCTTCGAGCCGGCCAATCGCCGTTTCAAAAGTCTGCCCGTTTGGAGCTTCGCTGTTTTTTGCCATCACCGACTTCGTAGCGCGGTTTTTTGACTTCCTCAACCGTCAATTCCACGGGGCATCGAAGCTGCTAAATGAAAGTGAAATGGTGCCACGCCGCCAGCACGCCGGATTCTCGCTCGTTGAACTGCTCGTCGCGATGTTCATCGCCGTGGTCGCGTACTCGCTGGTCGTCGGCCCGAGTCGCGGGCAGGTGCGGCAGCAGAAGCTCGCGCGCTGCGCGGAAAATCTTCGCAAGCTGCACATGGTGCTCACGCTCTATGCGAACGAGCACGACGGCGCGTTCCCGGAAGCCGCGGGCGCGCGCAGTTCCGACGAGATTCTCGCCTCGCTGGTGCCGCGGTACACGAGCGACCGGTCATTTTTCTCCTGCCCGGCGACGGGACACGGCGACGGGCGTGCCGACTTCGCCATCGTGACGGGCTTGCGGAAGGATTCGCCGCAATCGGGGCCGGTGCTGCTCGCATCCGACGCGCAGGTGAACGCGGAGCCGAAGCTGCGCGGCGCGAAAATTTTTGCCGACGCCGACGGCACGCGTGGCGGCAATCACGGCGCTGCCGGTGGCAACCTCCTTTTTACAGACGGTCATGTGGAAACGGTCGGCGCTGCCGCTCCGCGCGACCTTTCCCTGCCACCCGGTGCAAAAATTCTGAACCCAGCCCAATGAACCACCCCTTTCCCGTCAGGGAACTGCCCACTTCTAGCCCGAACGCCGCAAAGCGCAGCCACGGTATTTTGATCGTCGTCGCGCTCGTCGCCGCGCTGCTCAGCGGGGGTGGATGGTATTATTTTGTTGGTCGCAAGCCGAAGGTCTCGATGAGCGTCGGACTCGGGGTGAATGGCAATGCCGCCGCTCGCGGCCTGTGGGCCGTCGGCCCGGGCGAAGTGCTGCTCGTCGGCGATGGCGACGTGCATCTGATTGATGTCGCATCGCGGAAGAAAAAGTGGACCGCGGCGATCCCAAAGTCCGCGATGCCGGATCCGGCGTGGCAGGCGACGATGAACGCGCGGTTTGTGCGGCTGCAGGAGTGGGCCGATGAGCTTTCGCGCAAACGCGCGGGCCTCACGGGAGCCGAGGAAATCAAGGCATTCAACGCCGACGCCGCGAAGTACCATGAGGAGCTGAAGGCCGTGCGTGCCGAGGCGGCGAAGCCCAGCCTGCGCCCCGTGGCAACGCCAGCGCCACAGCCCGCGGCAGCGCCCGGCGCGAAGCCCGCGTACGTATTCGGAGGCGATCGCGCGGCGGTGGATGCGCTGCGCCCCATCGTGGATGCGGACGCACAGATCATCGGCGACCGGATGAAGAAGCGCGCGGCGAAGCTCCAGACTTTGAAGGCATCGCTCGATGCGAAGAAGGCCGCCGCGAAGACGCCGCTGCAAAAAGCCGCCGCCGTCGAAGAGGAGAATCGCTACAGCGCCGAGATGGCCGAGCAGAAAAAGGACGAGGAGGCTTTCGCAAGACCGAAGCCCCAAAGCGCACCGCCGATCGTGTCCGCGCGCCCCGCGGAGACCGAAGGCGGGCCGCCTTCATTCGATGACGAATTTGGAAGCGCACGCCCGAAGGCCGCGATTTGCAACGACCGGATATGGATTGTCGAAGGACGGCACGCAGTCGCCTTTGAGCGCAGCTCGGGAGCGGTGAAGGCGGATGTCCGTCTCGCCGGGCCTGCGCGTCAGGTTTTTGCGGACGGCGATACGGCCATCATCGTCGCATCCGCCGGCGCGGCCGCGGTGCAAATCACGAAGCTGACCGCAAGCGCACAGCCGCAGGCGGTCTATTTTTCCACGGGCCGCCGAGAACCCGCGTTCACATTCTCCGGGCGGTCGCGGACGCCGAACGTGCAGGACTCGCGCACGGAATTTTCCGCCGTCGGCGGCAGCCTGCTGCGCGTGGACATCCGCCTGAAGGAAAAGAATGTGGTCGCGCGCGACGCGATCAAGCCCGGCTCGGAAAAGGAACTCGAGGCCGCGGCATCCGGTGCCGCCGCGCATTCGGTGGACGAGATGAAATCCATCGCCGCCCTCATCCGCAACGACGCCGCGCGGCTCAGCGGCGCGGATGTCGAGCGTGTGGACGACAGCACGTACGAGGTCACGCTCAGGCGGCCATTCGAGCCCGCCGTCGCCGGGTGGAGCGGGACCGTGCGCGGCCGTGTGCAGGTTTTTTCCACGCCGTCGCTGCACCTCGTCACCGCGGGCACGAAGCTGCTCGCATTCGATCGCGCGAACAAAAAAATGTGGGAGGCCACGCTCGGCAGTCCCGTGCATGTGCGCAGCTCCGGCGACGATTCGGACGGCCCGCAGCCGTGGTTCGAGACAGGCGGCAGGCTCTTCTTTGCGGACGGCGCATTCCTCACCGCATTCGACAGCGCGAGCGGGCAGGTCGCGTGGCGGCTGCCCAGCGTCGGCATCCGCAAGATCGTGATGGACGGCGAGGGATCCCTCTACGTGCTCTCGGGAAACTCGCGCGTCGAGAGCCTCACGTTCGCGATGGATGCGAGCTTCGGAAACTCGGTGCCGATCACGATGCGCGTGAATTCCGCCGACGGAAAAATCGCGTGGCAGGTCGAGAAATATCAGGACGTGTGGGCGTCCGGCAAAGACGTGTACGCGCTGCGCGAATCGCAAAACCCGCACGAAATCGAGGAGCAGGTATTCAACCGCGACAAGGTGATCCCAGCGCGCGTGAAGCTCTACAAGCTCAGCCGCAAGAACGGCAGCCCGCTCTGGGAATGGTTCCAGCCGCGCCGCGCGCAGGCAGTCGAGGCGCAGGGCAAGAGCGTCGCCCTGCTCTTCGGCGACGAGCTGCAGATCATTAAATCAATCTGCTGGTAGCTCACCACAATTCGCGCTTTGACGCGGCGGTTCGCGGCCTAGAGTCGCGTCAATGTCCGACAGCTTCGTCCATCTCCACTGCCACACCGAATATTCCACGCTCGACGGCATGGTGCGCGTGGACGCCGCCGTGAAACAGGCGAAGAAAATGGGGATGCCCGCGCTCGCGATCACCGACCACGGCGCGATGTATGGCGCGGTGGATTTTTACCTGGCGTGCCAGAAGGCGGAGATCAGGCCCATCGTCGGCTGCGAGGTCTATGTCGCGCCCGATTCGCACACGAAGAAATCCGCCGTCTCGCAGAAGGAATCCGCCTTCCACCTCACGCTGCTCGCATCGGATCTGGACGGTTACAAGAACCTCGTGCGCCTCGTCTCCACGGCGCACCTCGACGGATTTTACTACAAGCCGCGGATTGATAAGGAGCTCCTCGCGAAGCACGCGAAGGGAATCATCGGCCTCAGCGGCTGCCTGAAGGGCGAGGTGCCGCACGCGATTCACGCCGAGGACAATCTCGCGAAGGCGACGCAGCTCGCCGCGACTTACCGCGACATCCTCGGCCCGGAAAATTTCTTCCTCGAACTCTCCGACCACGGCATCGCTGCGCAGTCGAAAGTGAACGCGACGCTCCCGAAGCTCGCGCGTGATCTCGGCCTCGGCCTCGTCGCCACGAACGACGTGCATTTTCTGAACAAGGAGGATCACGGCGCGCACGACGTGCTCATCTGCATCGGCACCGGCGCGAAGGTCTCGGACGAGAAGCGCATGAAGTACGTGCAGGAGGTGTACTTCAAATCACCCGGCGAAATGCGCGCGCTCTTCGCCGATTACGACGGCGCGTGCGACAACACGCTCGCCATCGCCGAGCGCTGCGGCTTCAAGCTCGACACCTCGCCGAAGTATCCCGACTACCAGCCGCCCGCCGGGAAAACCCGCAACGAATACCTGCGCGAAATTACCGAGGCCGGCCTGCGCAAACGCTACGGTGCGGACGCCGACAGCGAGGCCGTGCAGCGCCGCTACGCGCTCGAAATTGACGTGCTCGAAAAACAGGACTTCGTGAATTATTTCCTGATCGTCTGGGACTTTATTGACTGGGCGCGGCAGCAGGGGATTCCCGTGGGCCCGGGCCGCGGTTCGGCGGCAGGCTCGATCATCGCATACGCGATGGGCATCACGGACATTGACCCGCTGAAATTCAAGCTGCTCTTCGAGCGCTTCCTGAATCCCGAGCGCGTGTCGCCGCCGGATATTGACGTGGACTTCTGCCAGAACCGCCGCGGCGAGGTCATTGACTACGTGAAGCGCAAATACGGCGAGCGCGCCGTGTCGCAGATCATCACGTTCGGCACGCTTGGCGCGAAGTCCGTCATCCGCGACGTCGCGCGCGTGCTCGACTGGAACTACAACGATGCCGACCGCATCGCAAAGATGATCCCGACCGAACTCGGCATCACGCTCACAGGCTACGAGGGAAAAAACAAGGACACCGGCGCGGCCGAGCATGTGCCCGGCGCGATCGACAAAAATCCTGAGCTTGCGCAGGCGGTGAAGACTGACCCGAACACCGCGCACATGTGGGAGGCCGCGACGAAGCTCGAAGGCCTCACGCGCGGCGTCGGCGTCCACGCGGCGGGCGTGGTCATCAGCGACCGCGACCTCAGCGAATACATCCCGCTCACGCGCGCGAACGATGGCTCCATCGTGAGCCAGTACGCGATGGGTGCGCTCACGGAGGTCGGCATGTTGAAGTGCGACTTCCTCGGGCTGAAGACGCTCACCGTGATCCAGGACGCCGTCGCGCTGATCCACAAGCACACGCCGGACTTCAACGTGGACACGATCACGCTTGAAGACGAGGCGACGTTCAACATTTACAACCGCGGCGAAACCGTCGCCGTGTTCCAGGTCGAGTCCGGCGGCATGACCGGATGGGCGAAGCAATTCGACGTGCGGACCATCGAGGACATCAACGCGCTCATCGCGCTCTACCGCCCCGGCCCGATGGACCTCATCCCCGACTACGTGAAGCGCAAGAAGGGCCTCGCGAAAGTGCGCGCGCCGCACAAGCTCCTCGACGAAGTCACGAGCGAAACCTACGGCGTGCTCATCTACCAGGAGCAGGTCATGCAGGCCGCGCAGGTGCTCGCGGGATACACGCTCGGCGGCGCAGATTTGCTCCGCCGGGCGATGGGAAAAAAGGACAAGAAAAAGATGGCCGAGGAACGCATCAAGTTTTGCGCGGGCGCGGCGAAGCTGCACGGCATCAAGGAGGACAAGGCGAACGAAGTCTTTGACACGCTGGAGAAATTCGCGGGCTACGGATTCAACCGCTCGCATTCCGCCGCCTACGCATGGCTCAGCTACCAGACGGGTTTTCTGAAGGCGAATTACCCCGTGGAATTCATGGCCGCGGTGATGAGCAACGAAGTCTCGAACACGGAAAAGATCAGCGTCTTCGTCGCCGAGTGCGAACGGCTCGGGATCAAAATCATGCCGCCGGACATCAATCGCAGCGGTCTGAAATTTGAACCCGATCATGTGGACGCCGCCGGAGTCGAAGCGGCGAAAGCCGCACGCAAGACCGCGCTCGCTCAGGCGGCAAAATCGGGCGACGAGGAATTCCCAAGCATCGCGCCGGACCCCGAGCCCGGTTCTGAGGTGCGTTTTGAAGATCTCCCGGCCGGAGCAAAACCAAACGGGACGGCACAGGTGGCCAATGGCACGAACGGCACGCCGCCCGCCGCCGGAGATCGCGTCCGCCTCGGCGCGATCCGCTACGGCCTCGCGGCGATCAAGAACGTCGGCGAGTCCGCGATGGAATCCGCGATGGCGGGGCGCGCGCGCGGCGGAGCGTTCAAGGGCATGGAGGATTTTTGTTCGCGCGTGGACGGCAAGAAGATCAGCAAGAAGGCGATCGAGTGCCTCGTGAAATCGGGCGCGTTCGACGAGTTCGGCGCGGATCGCGCGACGATGTTTGCCGGCATCGAGGGCGCGATGGCGTCTGCGGCCAGCGCTCACCGCGACCGCGCCGCGGGACAGGTCTCGCTTTTCGGAGACATCGGAGTCGCCGCACCGCCCGCGACCAAGCGCGCCGTCTCGACCGTCCCGCCGTGGAGCCTCACGGAGAAGCTCGCGTTTGAAAAAGAGCTGCTCGGTTTTTACGTCACCGGCCATCCGCTCGACGAGTATCGCAGCGCGCTGGAGAATCCGAAGTATGTGCCCATTGCGAAGCTCGCATCGCAGGAGAGCAAGAGCATCGTGACCATCGCGGGACAGCTTGCGTCGGTGGAGCGGAAGTTCACGAAGAAGGACGGCAAGCCGTTTGCGATCGTGGTGGTCGAAGATTTCACCGGCACGATCGAGGTGATGATTTGGAACGAGGCATTCACGAAAGTGCAGAAGCATCTGGAGGCTGGCGCGGTCGTTACTCTCAAGGGCCGCCTCGACCAGCGCGACGAAGGCCCGCGCATCGCCGCCGACGAAGTGACTCCGCTGAAAAAACCGGCGCCTGCGGAGAAGCCGCTCGTGCTCAGCCTCGATCGCGCAAAATCCACCGAAGCCGACTTGCTCCGAATCCGCGACGTGCTCGGACGCAACCCCGGCACGCGCCGCGTCGAACTGTGTTTCTCGGATGGGCGATTGATTTTGCCCCCGGAATTCCGCATCGCGCTCAGCGAATCTGCAAAGGAGGAACTCGCGCAGTGGATCCGATGATGTGTGTGCTGCGAGTGTTCCGCATCGTCGCGCTGCTGTTCGCGATCTCGTGCGCTGCATTGGCAGAGACGGAAATCGAGGGCGTCCGGGATCAACAAACGTTTTCCATCGAGTATCGCGGCGCGACGGATTTCAGCGGGCTCACATGGGCGGGCGGGAACGACTGGTTCACCGTGTCGGACAAGGTGCGCGCGATTTTCCCGATGAGCATCACGCTCGATCCTGCGAGCGGGAAAATCCTCGGCGCATCGATCGGCACGCCGGTGCCGGTGAAGACGAAGCTTGCGGATTTTGAGGGCATCGCATTCGTGCCGGGCAAGCAGCGCGTCTATGTGAGCTGCGAGACGGGCGACGGCATCTTTGGATTTGATCTGAAAAAACGCACCGTGATCCCGGTCGCGGTGCCGCCGATTTTTTCCAAGGCGCGCAACAACAAGAGCCTCGAATCGCTGACGTACGATTCGACGGTTGGGAACTTTTGGACGGCCAACGAGGAGGCGCTGAAATGCGACGGCCCGATGAGCGGCAGCGAACGAGGCGCCGTCGTGCGGCTTCAGCGGTTTGATGGCGCGTTTCGTCCGTCCGGTCAGTTTGCGTATGTCACCGAGCTGTCCACATACCGCGCGCACGGTGGCGGCACGGGCGTGAGCGATCTCGCGCTGCTGCCAAATGGCGAATTGCTCGTGCTCGAACGCGTCGTCGGCACCTTTGGCCTCTCGGTGAAAATCTTCCGCACAGAACTCGGTGGCGCGACTGACATTTCAGAAGTCCCCGCGCTCGAAGGCGGGGAATACAAGCCCGCCGCGAAGACGCTGATCTTCAGCCGCGCGACGCTGACGAACAACTTCGAGGGC
>Ga0208719_1000109_pt1 | contig 23430 bp, 21 predicted proteins | sample LakMenEpi30Jul09_FD_150747 | JGI IMG/M metagenome (GOLD analysis project Ga0208719, IMG submission 150747) | Freshwater microbial communities from Lake Mendota, WI - 30JUL2009 deep hole epilimnion (SPAdes) | ecosystem: Environmental > Aquatic > Freshwater > Lake > Epilimnion/Euphotic zone ... | reverse complement strand
ATCAGCGCCGCTGGGAACACCAGTGCAACGGACAGCAGTGCAGTTGCCTCCGGGGCGGTGAAGGCCGCAGGGTCCGCCTACTTTGCTGTCGTTGGGCCGCAGGCAACCGTCAGCGGGAAAATGGAGGAGCTCAGCGCTGCGACAGGGGGCTTCTCCACCTCAGTGCTTGAAACCTCTGCGGTCGCAGGCTCTCTTAACCAAGTGGCCGACATCGTGACCAAAGGGCAGTACCAGATCCTCATCAACGAGGACGTCTCGGACGGCACCGTCACCGTTAGCATTGCCGTTGGGGGGAGCCAGACGTCGGGGACCGTGTTGAACGGCGCCGCCGTGTCCGGCACCACGAATCTCACCACCCCCGTCACCGTTGCGGAAGGAGGTGGGCTGTTCAGCAACAAAGTGGTTTTGGTTGCTGCGCTCATCCTCGTTGCGCTCGCCATCGGCTTCATCGTCTACACCGTCGCCAACAACCTTTTCAACACCTACTCGTTCAGCGACCAGATCGCCTCCTACAACCGTTTCCGGGAAACGTTCGACTCGGGGGAAGGCGTCGAAGAGGTCGAGCAGAGCCGGTTCGGGGCGACGAAGAACTTCATCGTGCAAAAGGCGGTGGAGACAGCAGAGCGTGTCGCTGAGGAGCGCGGGATCCTCAGCCGGGTAGAATCAGCGTTGGAGCGCGCGAACCTCGCCATTAAACCCGCCGAGTTCATCGTCTTGTACGTCGCTATCGTTATCGCGCTGCCGCTCGTCGGTCTTTACCTCGGCGGGCTTCTCATCATGCTGGCCTTCGGGTTCGTAGCGGCGTTCGCCCCCATCGCCCTCCTGTCCAACATGGCGGAGCGCCGTCGATCCAAATTCCTCGCCCAGCTCCCCGACACCCTCCACCTCCTCGCCGGGTCGTTACGTGCTGGCTACTCGCTCATGCAGGGCGTCGAAGCGGTGTCCGAGGAAACCCCAGAGCCAATCGCCCAAGAGCTCCGTCGCGTCATCACCGAAACCAGACTGGGAGGCGACCTCATCGAATCCCTCGACAAAGTGGCGCTTCGCATGAACAGTCAGGATTTCGGGTGGGTGGTCATGGGTATCTCCATCCAAAGCGAGGTCGGTGGCGACTTGGCCGAACTTCTGGACACGGTGTCGGAAACGATGGTGGAACGGCAGAGGCTCCGACGAGAAATTAAAGCGCTGACTGCCGAAGGCCGCATCTCTGCCCTCGTGCTTATCTGCCTGCCCATCGCCCTGCTCATCATCCTCAACTTCATGAACCCCGAGTACGGAAGCGCCCTGTTCACATCCACGCTAGGTCAGATCCTGCTACTTCTGGGCGGACTTTCGCTCATCTTGGGGTGGTTGTGGATGAAGAAAATCGTGGCAATTAAGGTGTAGGGGGTATCGCTGTGTCACCAATCGTTTTCGCTAGCATCATCCTCTTCGGTATCGTTATCGGCGCGGCTGTCTACTTCCTGCTCTCAGGGCTGGATAAGCGGGACCGCTTCAAGCAGACGATGAAACGGGCGCAAGGCCAAATTTCTCACGACGAACGAGAAAGCACGCTCAGCCAGTCGTTCACGGAGCGCGTTTTCCGGCCGATCTCCGGATCGGTCGTGCCGTTCATGCGCAGCAAAACCCCGGCAGGGTACATCGACAAGGTCCGCGTGAAGATGATCCGGCTCGGGAAGCCAGACCACGAGGCCGTCGACAAGTTCCTCGCGGCGAGACTCCTGTCGCTTCTCCTCATCCCCGCCCTAATCCTGTTCTTCCTGTTCACAGACTTCCTTTCTGGGCTACTGGGAGACTTCACCCTGCTGGTCTGGCTGCTTGTGCTGGTGATCGTGCTCGCCGCCCCGGACGTCATCCTCACCCGGCTCGTGGACCGGCGGCAGGCGCTCATCCAGCAGCAACTCCCCGACATCCTCGACCTGCTCACCATCAGCGTGGAGGCGGGGCTCGGGTTCGAGCAGGCCGTTGACCGGGTCGTCTCAAACGTGCCCGGCCCGTTCTCCGAGGAGATGAACCGGATGCTAGGCGAGAGCCGCTCCGGCATGAGCCGCGCCGAGGCGCTCCGCGCTCTCGATCAACGGGTCAACCTCCCTGACGTCAAGTCGTTCGTCATGGCGATCCTGCAGGCGGACAAGTTCGGTGTCCCCATCGGCCGGGTGCTGCGCATGCAGGCAGACGAGATGCGAATTAAGCGCCGTCAGGAAGCGCAGGAGAAGGCCCAGAAGGCACCGGTGAAGATTCTCATGCCAACGGTGCTCTGCATTTTCCCGGTGCTGTTCATCGTGGTCCTCGGACCTGCGGTGATCCGGATCATCGAGTCGTTCGTGTAACCCAACCCCTTTCCCGGGTGGGCGATCAGAAAGACTCCGTGGACGACGAGACCACCTTGGCCTGCATCGGCCCGACCTCCAGCGCCCAGTTGGCGATCGTCGGGTCGTCCGTCAGGATGAGTACCTGCGAAACCTCCGAAAACTTGGCGACTTCGTCCAGCCCAACCCGGAGTAGCTCCACCGGGAGGTTCATGAACGCGTCATCGAACATGAGGGGGAGTGATCCGACCGACGCAACGTTCCTCACCGCGGCGAAACAGTTGAAGAGGAAGTTCTTCAGCAGGTCTTCGTGCGACAGTTTTTCTGACTGCTCCATGACGCCGTGCTCGACGAGGTAGTCGTGTTCCGCGATCAGGATCGCGAGGTCGTTAATCTTGCGTTGCGCCTCTTGCACTCCGGCAACATAGTGGGCGCCAAGACTTTTCTTTTTGTTGATCTCCGCTTCTAAGGCGTCTCGCTCACGCTCCGCTTTCTGCACCTCGGCGTACATGTTTGAGATGTGAGAAAGGACCTCCTGCGCGACCGCTACGGACTGCTGCTCGATGGTCGCGATCTGCTCTTTTACCCGTTGCGTCGATTCGGTGAGCTTGCTGCGCTCGCGGATGAGTTCCTGCAAGGCGACTCCGGCGCGGTTTGCCGCAAGGAAATTTTCGGCGATCCCGATCATTTTAGCTACGTCGTGCCCTTGAGGGACCAGTAGTCCGAGTTTCACGAGTCGATTCTCCAGTTCACCCGAAAGGGCACTGGGCTCACCGGTGGAGAGGACCGTGGAGCGCAGCCCCTCGACGAGGTTTTCGACCGGGATCGTTTCGTCAAGGGGAGCCCCTAGGAGTCCTTTCGCCAGCGCCACTACCGCATCGAGCGCTTCCAGCGACTCCATGTACCCTTCGGTGGATTGAACGATAGCGGATACTCGCAGCCACTGCTCTTCGGCTTCGCTGAAATTGGCGCGGGCGTCCTCCAGCTCTCTCGTGGTGAGCGGGTCGGCTGCCGCGACCTGTTCGGCCATGAGGTACGCCGCCCACGTCGGGAAACCAAGGTGGGCGAGGATGGCGTCCTGCCTTGCGTTCAGATCTCTGATCCGATCAAAGTTTTTCTTGTTGTTCCCGTCGAGGGTCACGAGTTCTTCGTGCACTGCTTCCAGCTCAGCTCTCTCTTCACTGGAAATGTTCGGACCCATCATCTTGGACGTGAAAAAGTCGAGGCGTTCTTTGGCGCTGTTGTAGCGTTCAAGGGTGGCGTCGAGAGGGATGCCTCGCTCCCCCATTCGCCGCTCCATGTCCGCAACGGTCCTGACTTTCTCTTCGAGGTCGTCGGCGATGGAGTTGCTGAGGATGAGCGACTCTTGTCGCACGGCATCCACGAGGTTCTTCAGCTGCCCCATGTCGCTGTTCGAGTACTCCCGGATGCGGTGTTCCACGATGCGCAGCTGCCCGGAGATCATGGTCAGCTGCTGGTCGAACGGCTCCCGAGCCCGAGCGATCGCTTCGTCGCGTCCGGTGGGGGTCGTGAGGACTGCTTTCGCTTCTTGTAGCCGCTGAGCCGCGATTGCGAGTTTCCGGTCGGCGTCCTCGCGGGAACGCAGAAGATCGGAGATGAGGTGGGCGTGCTCATCGCGTTGCGCCGCCCAGCGCGCGTACTCTTCCCGGCAGGCATCAAGATCTCCGTACAGCCCGGCCGGGGTGCGCATGAGTAACGCTGGGACGTCAACGGCGGCGGGGTCGAACGGCGGAACGTCCCCCTCGGTGCCGCGCAGCGCAGCGTCGACGTCGTCGGCGGTGACGATCATGTCGACGTTCAGTCCGGCGAGACCGTACTGGTGGATCACTTCGGGGGTGAGGGGAAGCAGGGTGCCGTTGATGTCGACCTCTGGGGTGATGTCGGCGTCACCGCCGAGCGCGATGTACCCGAGGCTACGGATCATGGCTGCCCGTTCGTAAGAAGTCAGGTTCGTCAGAATGGAGACGGCCGGATGCGGCACGAGTTCGCTTTTTTCCTCCGGGAACCAGAAACGTTTAAACAGCATAGTGATCCCTAGTCCTATCGGGACAAACCCGGAGGGCGGCGCTAGCGCCGCTGCGGAGGTGTTCCACTGGAACTCCGGAGGAGCCGTTGGGCTTTCCGGTGGCTGATATTCGCTTTTTCGCACACCTGCGCCTCCTGCGGGGTGAACCCCATCTGATGCCACTTGGCGGCGTTCTTGGCGGTGAACCCGCAGGCCCCCCACGCCGCGATCATTGCCCCGTCTGGGGTATTTCCGGTCACTTTCGACCACGCTTTCCGCCATGACCGCACAACACTGGTGCTGTAGCCGTTCTCCATCCAAAGCTGAACCTCGGAGGGGTCCCGCAGCCCTTCATTCAACCATTTTCGGGCATCTTCCGGCGTCATGTTCGGAATCGTCGCCCACCTGACCGCCTCACGTGCCCCCAAACCGGTGGCGATCGCCCACTCGTGGGCGGTGGCGGGAGAAAAACCGACCGCCCGCCACTCGGTGGAATCCTCAACTGAGAACAGGCTGCGCCACTCCCTCATGATGGCAGGGGAGAAACCGACCGCCCGCCACTGGGAGGCTTCGGCCGGTGAGATACCTTGCCGCGAACCGGCGCTCGCGTCAAGCCACAGGCGGGCCTCCTCGGGCCGGAAACCGCTGTCCCGCCAAGCTGCGGCGAGAACCGGGGTGAGACCCACACTGTGCCACAGGTGCGCAGAGTACTCGTCGAACCCGAGCGACTCCCACTGGGCGCGAAGCGGATTCAACTCCCAGATGACGGGCCCGATCGGGCTGCTCCCTTGCGTATAAGGGTTGTAGGGTTCGTTCATGTTGTGTTCCACGTTGACCCCCTACGTGAGCAGCTCGTCCTCGCCTCGTTTCAAGCTGTCAGCGAGTACACAAACCTTTGGATGACAGCGAAGTCAAGAGGGCTGACCCGCTGCTGGAGGTCGCCGAGGAGCGCGTCACGCTCTTCCACCGACTCTGCGCGAGCGGCGAGAGTGACCTGACGGGTGATCTCCTGATCCATCTGCTCGATAGCTCGCGCTACCTGCACCGGATCATCAAGGTCGATGTCGTCGTCGGTGGCGAAATCGGTTGCCCCGTAATCAAACGGGGAGGGGGCCGCCTCCTCAGGCGCGAACATGAATCCGTTCGCCCCGGCATCTGCAACCTCAGCCTCGGGCTCCTGCTCAACGTCGGCTTCGACCTCAACGAAAGGGGTCTGCGGTTCCGCCTCAACGGGCGGCGCGGCGTAGGACACCTGCGGGGTGGTGGCGTCAGCGCGGAACAAAGGTGCACCGGTCGGGAGAACCGGTTCAGCGTACTCAATTTCGACGAGCTTAGCTTCAACGAGCTGCTTGACGTTGCGGGAAACGACAATCTCGCTTTGCTCCAGCATGTTGCCGAGCTCCCCGACAGTGGTGCCGGAACCGATCCCGACAATCATCCGCCACGAAGCTTCGTTGATTTCTACGGTCGGTTCGGGGAGCTTCCCGGCGAGCCGCAGCGGTGACGCCAGCGACGGAACTACCTTCTCAATCTCTTCCCATTCCTTCAGCATCGCTGCAGCTGAGTTCAGGACCGGGTCAACCTTCTCCGCTTTCTTCGACCCTTCGACAGCTGGGACGTTTTCGTCAGCGGTGAAAGCAAAATCGCCGGTGGCGTAGCGGAGGAGCTCGAAGATGACTTCGGCGTTGTTCGAAGCCCACGGGGCAGCGGAGGCCTCAGACGCGACGATGTCGCCGCCCTTCACCCACACGGTGCCGTTTCCCCGGTTGCCGACGATGGTCAACTGACCGGTCTTCTTGGTTGACGCTAGAAGCCGGAGGACGTCCGGCACCTCAAACGTGTCGATGGTTCCCTGAAGGCTCATGTTTCCTCGCTTTGTCTGCGGCCGGGAAAGGCCGTTTAGTCTCCTCGTTCCCTGTCGGCACGAAGACAAGACAAAGTTGAACTCAGGAAATCTCCGGTGTGGGAATCCCTCGTTTTCCTGTCAGTGACGGGAACGGGCCCCGAGTCCGGAGGTGGCTTTTGCCCTCAGGCCGCGAGGGGGTGGGGACGACATGCCGATGGTGGTCACCCCACCCGCCTGCACGTCCGACAGCACAATTTTCAAGAACTCCTGCGTGGACTTCACGTCCGCCATCGCGTGGTGGGCGTCCGACATTTCCTCCCCAAGGAACGTCTTGTGGAGGTGCTCCAGCTTACTGTCATCGAACTTGCGGCCCTGAGCGTCCTTGCCTTTCTCGAACCCGTAGTACTCTTGGGCGATCTTCTTGGTGTCGAGCGACGGGATGGTCGGCAGCGTCTCCCCGAGGCGGAAGAACTCGTAGGACAGGCGCCCCTCCTCGTACTTGTCGTAGTGGGCGACCAGCACCGCACCATCCAACATCTCTTTAATTTTCTCGCCCACCTCGGCGAACGACGGGGCACCCTTAATCTCTTCAGGGTCGATTTCGTGGACCCGGGTGGTGGACCTCACCTTGTCGTACACATTCTTCGTTTCACCCATGAACGTGCGGGTCTCCCCGGGGTCGACGAGCGTCTCGAACTCTTCAAGGACGGTGCCATCGCCACGCATCCGCACCATCGCGACCTCGATGATGGAGGCGTCCATGTCGAGGCCGGTGGTCTCAAGATCAATGATGAGGAACTCGGTGTCGGCGATCTCCTGCTGGTGGCGACCTTCCCCAAACCCGATGTGCTGGAACCGCACCGCCGACCGGGCGTCCTTCCACTCCTGCCACTTGGGGAGCAGCCGGAACCCGCCGTCGGGGGTCTCCTCCACGATGTGGTGGGGTTTGAGGTCCATGCGGACCAGCTCTTCGATATCACCGATGTTGCCGAGCCCGGCACGGATGAAGCCGCTCATCTCGTCGGCGGACACCTTGCGGGTCCGGGAACGCGGGTTGATGTCGACGCCGCGCAGCGCAATGTAGCGCTTCAGCTGCCCGGGGGTGATCTGGTTGTAGCAGATTTTCTTGATCATATTGAGCTCACCCGGCTCCATCGTCAAGCCCTTCTGTTCGGAGAACATGGCGATGAGTTCGGCGTCAGCGGTCGACGCTTTTGACGACGCCACCAAAGGGTTATTCGCCGGGATCGGCGAGTACAGTTTGGCGAGGCCCTCGGGGGACAGGACGCCACCCTCGTTCACTCCGGCGGGCTCAATGTAGAACCCGTCGTCTACGCCGACCATGTCGTACAGGTCGCTGCGGGCCGAGAGCGCCATCCGCTGCTGCGCCTCAATTTCCTCGGGGGTGGGCGGCAGCGGCGGCTTATCCCCATGCTGGTTCGACCCCGGCCCCCGGACCGTGCTGCGATGATAACTCATGGTGGCGCCTCCACTGTGCTGCGGACTGACAACTTCCTACGTGACATTTATGCCGACTTTACCCTACACCGTGCCGACAGTCCAGCAGGAAAAACGGCAGGAGACACGGTGGTTTTTGTAGCTCTCACCCTCATGGGCCTATTCGTTGGGTACGCGGCGCAAATTATTGTAGAACGTTTCACTGACGCCCGTCAAGTCGCTCTGGCGAACGGGGAGGACACGTCCACCGACAAAGACGTGACGCTGACGGCGAGCCACCACCTGCCGTGGTCGCGCCCCAACCTTTGGACTCTGATCCTCGGGGCGGCCTCGACAGCAATCCTCCTCTTTTTCTACCGGTCCTTCGACGAGTTATCTGTTTGGGGAGTGCTGCTGGTGGTCGGGTCGGTGCCGTTCCTCATCCTGCTCGCCGTCACCGACGCGGTCGCGTACCGGCTCCCGTTCCCAATGTCGTTCGGCCTTCTCGGCTGGCAGCTGGTGTGCCTCACCGGGGTGGGGTTGACAACGGGCCGCTGGGTGGCGTTCGTCTACGCGGCGGTCGGCGCCGTCGTGTTCGCCGGGTTCCTCCTCTTCATTTTTGTGGCGTCAGCGGGGAATCTCGGGTTCGGTGACGTCGTCCTTGGCGTCCCGCTCGGGGTCCTGCTGGGAGCCACCGGCGGCGGCATCCTCCCCGCCGTCAGCGGGGCCCTGTACGGCCTCCTGCTGGGATCAATCCTCATGGGGCTAGTGTTCCTCGGGATCGCCGCGCAACGGGCGCTGAGGGGCAAACAGGGGGGAATGGGGGAAGGTGAGGGAGGTCCGCCCCGCCGCTACGTTCCGTTTGGGCCGAACCTCATTGCCGGAGCGTGGATCATTCTCCTACTGGCCGCCTAAATTCAGCGAAGTAGGGTCAGGGGACTAGGCGCTCGCCTCTTCTTCCCCATCAACAATTTCCGTTTCGGGGTCCGTGAGCTCCGGGTCGTCCACAACCTCGACGTCGTCAGACAAGTCATCTTCGCCGCCGCGCACGGTGATGCCGAGCGCCACAAGGCCCGCGATGATGACCACGACCACAATAATTCCGATGATGAGCGGGTCCACAATAACCTCCATGCTGGTGTTGTGAAACAAATGTTAGCACTTGCGCCGTCGGGGTGCGGACATTTGAGAAAAAAGCGGGGTCCCGCCCCCTGACCCGGAAAGCCAGTTGGCGGGACCCCGCTTCGTTTTTTGAGATGACGAGCCGATGGCTACTCGGCGAGCTCCTCGACGTCGGTCTCGCCGCCGATGATCTCGTCGACGGGGATCAGACCGTAAGCCTGCTTGACGCGCTCGGTGATCTCGTCGAGGGTGTGCGGGTTCTCGGCGAGGAATGCCTTGGCCTTCTCGCGGCCCTGCCCGATCTGCTCGCCCTCGTAGGAGTACCATGCGCCACCCTTGGCGACGATGCCCTGATCGACGGCCATGTCGAGCACGGAGCCTTCACGGCTGATGCCCTTGCCGTACACGATGTCGAACTCGGCCTGCCGGAACGGCGGAGCCACCTTGTTCTTCACGACCTTCACGCGGGTGCGGTTACCCACCATGTCCGTGCCGTCCTTGATGGCCTCGATGCGGCGGATGTCGAGCCGCACCGACGAGTAGAACTTGAGGGCCCGGCCACCGGGGGTGGTCTCGGGCGAGCCGAACATCACGCCGATCTTCTCGCGCAGCTGGTTGATGAACACGGCGATGGTGTTCGTCTTGTGGAGGTTGCCGGTGAGCTTGCGGAGCGCCTGCGACATGAGGCGGGCCTGCAGACCCACGTGGGTGGCCCCCATCTCACCTTCGATTTCAGCCTTCGGGGTGAGCGCGGCGACCGAGTCGATCACGACGACGTCGATGGCGCCAGAACGGACCAGCATGTCGGTGATCTCTAGTGCCTGCTCGCCGGTGTCGGGCTGCGAGATGAACAGATTGTCGACGTCCACGCCGATAGCGGCGGCGTACACCGGGTCCATGGCGTGCTCGGCGTCGATGTACGCGCACGTGCCGCCAAGTCGCTGCGCCTCAGCCACGACGTGCATGGCGAGCGTCGACTTACCGGACGACTCCGGTCCGTAGATTTCGGTAATTCGGCCGCGGGGCAGCCCGCCGATGCCGAGAGCGAGGTCGAGCGCAAGCGAACCGGTGGACACGGCGTCGATTGACACGACGTCCTGCTCCCCGAGGCGCATCACTGAACCCTTGCCGAACTGCTTCTCAATCTGACCAAGCGCTGTCTCTAGTGCCTTGTCCTGTTCCCGCTCCATGATGTTCTCCTTGTGTGTCTGGTGTAAGGGGATGTGTTTATCGCTCAATCTAGCCGCTTGGCTTTCTTGCGCTCTATCGTAATGCCGAGATTGATCTTTCCCGGGCAGCACTATTGTACCGTCTCGGGGGAAGAACGAACCGTTTTTCGGAGGGCAAATGTTGCGCAGCCGACGGTCACCACCCACCCGAACACGAGCGCCATAATTCCACTTGTTGCATCGATAATTTGCCCTTCTTCCCACGCCGGGCCGAAGCGCCCCACCCCGTCGGCGACATACTCGGGGTCGATGTACAGCGAGTAGCTCCCCGGGACCGCCACCCTGAACACGGCAGCGGCAAAGGTCTCCTGATCGTCGTTCCAGATGGTGACCGTTTCCCCCGGGGGGAAAAACAGCGGCTGCTCCACGCCGGAGGGTCCGACCACCCGGAACGCCTCCAACGGCAGGTACGTGTCGTCTCCGCGTGGACGGGTCACCCAGATGCCGTGCGCCCCCACGTCCAGCGACTGGTTCTGTGCGAGACCGGGGGTGACGCCGGGTGTTTCCTGAAGCGCTTCCAGTTCTTGAATTTCTTGCGGTCCTGAACCCCACACAATCCACCCCACCGGCAGCATGAGCGCCAGCCACACGACGAAAACTCCGCCGTAGAGCTTCCACGGCAACTTGTTCTTGCTGGTAGGTGAAATCATCGTCATTGTGTCGGGACAGAAACTATCCTCGCCCATTGAGCGTGCAGGTGATTCGGCACCCCTGCCCGGGCTGGGACTCGATGCTCAGGTCGGCGCCGATGGACTGGGCTCGTTCCCTGATGCCGAGCAGGCCGTACGAGTCTCGCCGCCCATCGGTACCGATCCGGAACCCGATGCCGTCGTCTTCTACAACCAGTTTCGCTGTTCCGTCCTGACACTCCCACGTGACGTTGATGTGTTGGCACTCCGAGTACTTCTCGGCGTTCACGATCGCTTCCTGCGCGATCCTCCACATCTCTTTTTCCTGTAGGACGGGTAAGCGGCGGGTGTGGCTGTCGTTGATGGTCACGTCGATGCCTGATCGGCGCTGCACACGCTCGCTATATTCGCGCAGCAGTTTGGGGAGGTCGTGGTCGGGGGTGATGCCGGTGCGTAGATCGTAGAGAGTGTCACGCATCTCAGTGATAGCCTCACGGACATCGTCACGGAATTCCTGCATGGGCTCGCTGAGGGGGGAGTCGGGTCCCGCCGAGCTGATGAGGTTGTCGGCGGAGAGTCCAAGGTACATGAGTGACTGCCCGATGGAGTCGTGCAGCTCGCGGGCGATACGGTTCCGTTCCTCTTCGGCACCCATGGTGCGAAGCCGAGAGAACCAGTTGGCGTTATCGAGTCCGAGAGCCAGCGCAGAGCAGAAGTTGTTGACGATCTCCACGTCGTTGTCGTTGAAAGCCGTGTCGGATTTGTTTTCGAGGACAACGACAGCGACCGTTTCGTCCCGCAAGAGCACCGGGGCGTAGAGGCCGTTTTTCGCGTCGACGCCCAACCCTTTCCCTCTCCCGAGTTTGCGTCGGGCGACGGTCTTCTTCCGTTTTATGGACTCGCTTAACGACTCAGGCAGGAGGTGCTCGGGTAGCTCCCCCACCCGGCCGGGCGACCCTTTCGACACGACGACCCTCCACCGGGGACCTTCAGGGAGAGCGTCAGCGAACGGGGCGGGGTCCTGCTTCAGGAGGATGGCGCCGTCGCTGAACTCGATCAGGGTGCTGAGCTGCGACAGCGATGACGTCGCCACATCCTCGGCGTCTAGGGACACGGGAAGGTCCTGCGCTACCCGGTGCAGCTCGAACAGGAGCTTGTTGGCCTCCTGCAGCTTCTTCACTTCTTCTCGCCGGGCGATGTTGAGCTGATCCCCTCCGTTCTCTTTGTTGGAGAGCCGCACCGCATACCCAGACGTCACCCCGATGAACACGAGGAGGGCGCTCCAGCGCAGCGAGTCGGCGATCCGGGCCTGATCGGTCATCCCGGTGGCGTCCACCCCCAAGAACAGGTACGGCACCGAGATCATCAGGGACGCGAACAGCGAGAGTAGTAAGGTGGTTGCGAAACCGATGGTGTAGGCGGCGACGACCACGGAGTTTAATAGCAGGAACACGTAAGGCGACTGCCACCAGTTGCTGGCCGCGACAAGGGCGACGGGTGCGGCGGTCATGATGATGAGCTCAACGGAGCTCAGGGGACGCCGCCAGCCACCTTGGTGGAGCCAGCGGAACGTCACCAGTGCTGCGAGTCCGAGCGCGATAGCGGCGAGCGCCAGTGAAGGCGTCTGCGCTTCTCGGGCCACCGGCCACCGCTGCCACGCCAACGCGAACGACAGAAGCGTCGTCGCCCACTGCAAGCCGACGAACAGCCACACCTTCGACGGGGCTTTTTTAAAATCTTGTCCCATGCCACTACCTATTTTTGTTTTCCGTATCGTATCGGCCCGGACACGGTATCCTAAGGGGTATCAAACAGAGCCGACAGGGCATGCACGAGGATTTGGATAAGGTAAGACGGCATGGATCAGGAAAACGGGATTGTCGTTCCGCATGACAGCGGGGCCGAGGCTGCACTGCTGGGGGCGATGCTCCTGCGCAGCGACATCGCCGTCGACATGGTGGACCGCCTGAAAGTTGACCATTTTTACGTCCCCACCCACAAGCACATTTTTGCTGCGGTTGCGTCGCTGTGCCGTCGCGGCGAGGTCGCCGTCGACGTGGTCACCGTCAGTAACGAGATGCAGGCTATGGGCACCTCGGATGCCGCCGGGGGCGCAGCGAAGCTCATCGACCTGCAGACGAACTGCCCATCCATCAACAACGCACCCGCGTACGCGGCCGTCGTGTTGGATAAGGCGCAGCGCCGCAAACTCATGGAGGCCGCCACCGACATCCGGGATGCCGCCGTCGGTTCAACGGACGCCCACAGTGCGATCGTGGCTGCCGAGCGGTTCATCGGCGAAGCCGCCGACGTCGCCGGAAAGGACGTCACCGCTACGCACGTGTCGGAGATGTTCGACGAGCACTACGAGCGGCTGGAGTCGCTGAAGGACACGAAGGGCGAGCTGATCGGTGTGCCGTCAGGGTACGCCGAAGTGGACAACACGCTCATGGGGTTCCAAGGCGGCCAGATGATCGTGGTGGGTGCCCGCCCCGCCATGGGTAAGACGTCGCTGGCGCTCGGCATGGCCGCCCACGTCGCCCAGTCGACGCAGCGCCCGGTGCTGTTTTTTTCGCTGGAGATGTCCCGGTTCGAGGTGGTGGACCGGCTCATTTCCGGGTACGCCCGCATCCCACTCAAGAACGTGCGGTCCGGCGAGATGACCGTTGAAGAGACCGAGCGGTACACGGCGGTGTACGGGGCGTCAGCGAACCTACCGCTGTTCGTCGTTGATGAACCAGCGGTCGACCTGTCACGCATCCGCATGGAGATCCGGAAACTGAAGCAGAACGAAGGTGACCTCGCTATGGTCGTCATCGACTACCTGCAGCTCATGACCCCCGGGGGCGGGACGCGGTCCCGGGAGCAGGAAGTGTCGGAGATGAGCCGCGGGTTGAAGCTCACCGCCAAAGAGTTTGACGTACCGGTACTCGCCTTGTCGCAGCTGTCCCGAAACCTTGAGCAGCGGGCCGACAAGCGCCCCATCCTCGCCGACCTGCGCGAGTCCGGCTCCATTGAGCAGGACGCCGACATCGTCATGTTCGTGTACCGCGACGAGATCTACCACCCGGAGACACCTGATATTGGGACCGCCGAGGTGATCATTGCGAAGCACCGGCAGGGGGCGACCGGCACGTGCCGCGTCGGATTCATCCCGTCGTACGCGCTGTTCGCAAACCTTGGGGCGGGGACTGCGCTGTCGTCCACGAAGCTGAAGGTCGGCGACGACCTGCCGGTGCTGGCCGGGAAACCGGAGGCGCCACGGTACGAAGTGGACTTCACCGAACCTCGGGAGAGCTATGGCAACGACGAATTCTGACGACGAACTCGGAGGGGTCGCGTCCGAGAAAGCTGAACCGAAACGGAAGAAAGTCGGTGCGGTGACGCAGTCAGCGGCCGAGATCCTCGACGGCATCATTGAGACGCTCGGCGGGGAGGTCCGGCCGGGGCAGCGCCGCATGGTCGAACTCGTCGAAGATGCCATCTTGAACAGGACCCCGACCGCGATTCAGGCTGGGACCGGCACCGGGAAGTCCCTCGGCTACCTCGTCCCGGTGATCGCCGGGGGGAAGAAAACGGTGGTGGTCGTGTCGTCGATCGTGCTGCAGGACCAGCTGGCGAACAAGGATCTGCCGTTCCTCGCCGAGCATCACCCCGACCCGGTCGACTTCGTCGTGTTGAAGGGCCGGTCGAACTTCGCGTGCCACGCCAAAGCGGCAGAGACCCGGGTGGCGATCCGCGCCCACCGGCAAGCCGGGGACCTCGGCAGCCAAGACGCCCTGTTCGAGGACCTCGACGAGTTCGAGGTGGACGGCAACGAGGCGCTCGCCGCCACGAAAGCTGCAGGACTTGAAAAGTTGGATGCCGACGACATCGAGAAGATCGAGTCGATCCTGCAGTGGATGAAAACGTCGAAGACCGGCGACAAGGCGGAGCTTACGTTCGAGCCGTCGCACGACGTGTGGTCCCGGGTTGCGGTCGGGTCGAGTGAGTGCCCGGGAGCGAAGAAGTGCGACTACGGTGACGAGTGCTTCGCTGAGCTCGCCAAACTTGAAGCGGAAGACGCTCAGGTCATCGTCGTGAACGCCCACCTGTACGGCTCCGATCTCGCCACCAACAAGAACCTGCTGCCCGACCACGACGTCCTCATCGTCGACGAAGCCCACGATTTCGCCGACGCCGTCATCTCGTCACTCTCCAAGGAAGTGTCGAGGATCCGGGTTATGCAGGTCGCCGGGATGGTCGCCAAAGTCCTGTACGGCAAAGATTTAATGCGGAAGTTCGCTGCGGTTGCCGATGAACTCAACGGCATTCTGGAGAAACTGTACGAGGACACCACCCGGGAGAACCAAGGGTCGCCGCGCCTCCGTGAGGGTGCCCACGCGTCCCGCCTCCTCCTCAAGGCACTCATCGGGGCTCGCGGTGTCGCCGACCAAGCCGTCGGCGATCTGGGGCGGGCCCGGGCGACCATGGCGAAGTCCCCGTCGAAGAACTTTGCGGCGCTGTCGCGTTTCGACCGGGCGCAGATGGTCGCCACCGCGTTCATCAACGACATCGACGCCATCATCGCCGCCGACAAAGACCACGTCATCTGGGTAGAGCAGCACGGCGACGTCAGCTCCCTCAAGGTCGCCGACATCAACGTCGACAAGGCCCTCAAAGCGCTCGTGTGGGACGCTGACACGGCGGTGGTGCTGTGCTCGGCGACGCTCCCCGAAGCGGTCCCGAAGCAGCTCGGGTTAAAGAACGCCCGCTGGGTGGACGTCGGGTCGCCGTTCAACTACCGGGACTCGATGCTGTACGTCGCCCGGCATCTCCCCGACCCGCGGGACCGAGGATGGCCCGCCGCCGCTGACGCCGAAATCATGCGGCTCCTCGACGCAGCGAACGGACGCGGCATGGTGCTGTTCACGTCGGTGACCCGGATGCGTGACGCCGTCGACAAGGCCCGCAAACGCTACGGCAAGGACCGGGTGCTCGTGCAGGGCGACGCCCCGAAACGCCTGCTGGTAGAAAAAATGAAGACGGATAGCAACAAGATGCTGTTCGCGACCATCTCGTTTTGGCAGGGCGTCGACATCCCCGGGCTCCCGCTCATCATCCTCGATAAGCTCCCGTTCCCGGTACCGACCGACCCGGTGGTATCCGCCATGAAGGACCGGGTCCGCAAGGGCGCCCCCGACGGCGCCGACCCGTCGTTCGGGCTCGTCGACCTGCCGATCACCGCGGTTCGGACCGCGCAGGGGGTTGGACGGCTGGTCCGTACCGCCGACGACCGTGGTGTCGTCGCCATCCTCGACAAGCGGCTCGCAACAGCGAAGTGGCGTGAATCAATCCTGAACATTTTGCCGCCGATGCGCCGCGTCGTCACCCAAGACACCGTGTACGACTTCCTGCGACGGATCAGCTAAACGGTTCCCCTACGCGCCGGTGTGCTGCTGGGCGGCTTGCATGACACTGATGATGGTGAGCGACGGCGTCGCCCCTTCCGGGAGCTCCAACACGCTGAACAGCCCGGCCAGCAGGCAGAACACGGCGGTGAAGTACACGTACTTGTTGTCCATCGGGAACGGCTGCAGGTCAACGGACCGGTTCGGGTCGGCGGTCATCCACTCCATGTCGGCGAGACAGTCGAACAGCTCCCCGTCGATCCCGGTTGGTCCTTCGGGGAGCGTCATCGCGAATTCTCGCATCTGTACCCTTCCCGGCTCATCCAGCCCGGATGCGGTCACCAGCACGAACGTGCCCAGCATGAGCCCCCACTGCTCCCACCCTTCCTGCAGGTAGTCGACGAACGCCTTCACGTCGCCGCGCGCCCGGGGGAGATCCCTGATGTAGAGGCGGGACAAAATGATGTCGACGGGGTCGATGAACCAGTCCCAGTGCTCGGGCTCCCGCCCGTCCATCAATGACACGATCAGAAGGTGTCTGCGAGCGCAGCAGTCGTCGTCCCCATATCTCTATTGTAGCGTTCGAGGAGGCTGTCGTCGCTCTTGTCCCAACGACGCAGCGACGGAATCCCGAGGGCGTTGCACATGTTCTTCATGGCGACGTCGACCGACTTGTACCCCCAGTGGCCCGTCTGCATGGAGAGCTGCCGGTGAGCTGCGAGCATGAACGCCCGTAGTTCATCTCGTTCGTCATGGCTGGCGTTGTCGCGAATATACTTCTCATTCCATTCTTTAATGTTCTCCGGGGTGATCCACGCGTGGATGAACTCGCTGGCCTGCTCCGGGGTCACACGGGCCGTTCCGTCGCCGCCGATGTCCCGAAACTCTTTGGCCATCTTCACGGTTGCTTTCGTTCCGCCCGGCGGGTACTTCTCGACGTCCATCCCGGGGCGGGTCCGGAACTCGTGCTCCCACGCGGCGGCTTGCTGCGGGGTGAACCCGGCGCGTTCCCAGCGGCGGCACTGGCGTGGCTTCCAACCGGTCTGCGACTGGAATGCTTTCCATTCCTTACCAAGCCGGGCACCACCGAGGCTGTCTCGCACGATGCGGGTGGCGTGCGGGACAGCTGCGCCTGCCATCATGGCGGCGACGGTAACCGACGAGTTACCGGCCTGACCGGCAGCCATCGTGCCGTAGGTGACTGCGGTCGCCGCGGTGAACGCCCCCATAAATGAGTACGCCGCCGTGTGCAACGCCCGGTTGAGCCTATCTTTCGATGGGACCATGTCCGGTGCCGGGGGTGGGGGCAGGTGTGAGAAGTCTTCTCCGTCGAAACCACCGGGGGTGGGTGGTGGTGGGCCGCCACCATCAGGGAACGCCGGTTCGAACTCGATCAGGGTGTCTTCGCCAGTTGACGGATAGTCGGCGGGTGGGGCCCCGTCTTTCATGCGGTCGATGTCTTCACGGGTAACGATAGTGAATGGCTCGTCGGGGACCTCCTGCGGGAACTCACCTTCGGCGAGGAGGGTGCGGAGCCGTTCCGGCATGAGGCGACGATCCCAGATGTCCCGCTCGGGTTCGGTAACGGCAGTCGAAGCGTCGTCGCGCATACCCGCTGGGAGGAAACGGTCGTCCCAGCCATCCTCTTCTTCGACGAGGGCTGTGGTGGCGTCCGCCACCTGTCTCCCAGCGCGAAGCTGAGCTTGCCGATCTTTTTCTGACGGGAGAACGCCGACGTTGACTTGTGAACCGGCGCGAGCTTTCCCGTTGGCGATGTGGGCGTCTCGTTCGTGGTGATGCGGACGCGCTCTCGTCGATGCAGGCGGCTGGTTTTTCGATGCCATTTGCGAAATCCCCTTTGCCTATATTCTATGCCGAAAAATGCTGGTGAGGGTTTTGCGGCTATTCGTTGATTCGGGTGCTGGTTGCGTTGAGGGCGGCGAAGACGTCGTCGGCGGGCACGTTGGTGGCTTCGGCGCTGGTGAGGCGCACAAACCCGTCATTCGGTTCAGCCCGGCACCACACCGACCGCCCCGGGGACACCTGAAGGGTTTCCCAGTCGCCGCGCCGCTCAGGGGTCGGCGGGTCGGCGGGGACCTCGGCGCCCGCCTCCACAAGAGAAGAGAAAACGTACTCCTGCAGCAGCAGTTCGCACGTGTCGAGCTCAGGGTCGCCGTCGGCGACGCCGACCCGCAGGGTCGCGTCGGCGTTCCCGTCACGGGTCATGGTGATGAAATCCGCTTCTTTCTCAGAGACCGTCCACCCGGCAGGCGTGTCCCACAGCCGCTCGTAGGGGCGGGGCCACGACGCGGTGAGCACCCCGCCGGTCGTGACCGGCCAGACCGCCATAGCGGCGACAGGGATCACAATGACGAGCAGTAACGACACGAGCACCCCGGCGGCGACGCCGAGCCGGGTGCGGCGGCGACCGGCAGCCATCTCGTCGGAGCTGGGGGACTGCAGGCCGATCTGAGGGATCCACTCCTCGGGTAGCGCCCCATCCCAGAACCCGGTGTTGGCGGCGAGGAACGCCCGAAAACGAGATGGGGAACGCAGTTCGTGCAACCCGTAGTCTCGTAGCGTTTCCCGGTCGGGCAGGTGATCGATTCGAGCCCGGTTCACCTTTTTTGACTGCTGACGTTTCGGGTTCCGGTTCGGTGCCGGGCGACGACCGAACGGGTCACCCGGCGTGATGAAACTCACCCGGGCGAGCGCCGCCAAATCCCGCAGGGTCGCCACCTCGTACCCGGTCGCTGTCGACACCGTCCAAAAAGTTCCCTCCTTGTCGCGGATGACGACGAGGAGCCCACGTCCGCTCGCCAACGACATCTCACGGGCCGCAGCAGCGTCCTTCGCTCGAATCGGCGCTTCGGAACGGAACCCGGCGTACGCAAAAATTTTCTGGTACCACCGGTCTTGATTCGGCATGATTTCGGCGTCTTCCCCCTGCAGGTTCAACGACAGCAGCCGGTTCATCCGCATCACCCCCAGCGACTGGATGGAGGAAGACGGAATCACGATCGGGGTGTGCGGACCGAACACCACAATCTCGTTGTTGCGGGTAAACCCGATGCCCCGGCGGCGGTCCCGAAAAAACTTGGTGGTAAAGCTGACCGCCAGCACCCCCACGACGGCAAGGAGCCCTAGGCCGCCGGTCAGCAAAACCCCAATGAGGGGGAGGACGAGCACCGCGCCCGCCACCCAAAACTTGTTCGCTGCCCACCAGCGGACAAACCGCCACGGCGCCCAACCGACGTAGATGTCCTGCTGCCACCGGTGCGGATCCGGCTGGTTTGAGCGCGCCATACAACTACTTTCGGGTCAATCGCTTCCCGTTTCAGCTTTTTTCTTGTGGCGGAGGATCTGCTCGACCCGCTGGCGGGACACCCCGAGGAGCTCCCCCAGCTCCGCTTTCGTCATTTTCTCCCCGGTGACAGGGTGGGGAAGCTCCGCCATCATCTGGACGAGATCCACCCGGATGGTTTTCATTTCGATGAGTTCTTGCTGGGCGACCCGAATCTGGTCGGTTATTTTTCTGAACGCCTCCAGTGCGTCACCGAAAAGTTTGCGGTTCTCCTCCTCTTCCCACCGAAAGTTGGCGGCGACCACAGCGCCACGCCCGTCCTCGCCCGGCTCAACCACGACGGTGACCGGCACCACTTTCCTTGAGGTGTTCGACATGCCGCTCACCCCATCCGGGTGACGACGAACTGCAGGGCGAGGAAAGCCAGCCCGGCGGCAGCGACCGCGACGAGAACGACAATAGAGATCCGCACCCGACGCAGCCGTTTCGTGTCCCTCGCGACACGCTCCGGGGGCTTCAACGTCTCTCCGTTAGTCTGACCCGTTTCCCGCATGGAAGTCCTGTCGGCCCGCAGGGGTGTCACAGGTTTCCGTCAACGAAGTCACCCCAGCTGGACTCTCCATCGCTGTCGCCGTCGTCGAGGGCGACGAGCGCCTGCGCACACAGCGTCTTCACCTGCTCACGTTCACGAGGGGTGACCGTCAACCCGGATTCGAGCTCTTTGAGGAGTTTGCGGAGTGTCCCCACGACTTTCGCTGCCGACGGGGCGCGGGTGTCGTCGAACGCGGCGCCGTCCAGCCCACCGCTTTCCCCATCTTCGTTTTCTGCTTCGGCGGCGGCGAGCGCAGCTGCGTCAGCGGCGGCTTTTGACAGCATCCACTCGTCGGACGCTTCCCGGTCCCCACGGTCCTTCATCGACGACACCGCCTCCACGACGTCGGACGGGTCCATCGACGGGTTCGCTTTCGCGGCGGCGACCGCCGACGACAGCACCTCGGGTTTCTCGCGGTCCCGGACCTCTTCCCAAATTTTCGCGGCCGTTTCCGGGTCTTGCTCCGCTAACCCGAGCCATTTGATTCGGCTGTGCAGCGACACGTTCAACGCGTCCATCTCCTCGCCGATGCCGGGCGGGAGTTCGCTGACGGCGCGGGCGAGTAGCTGGGCGCGCTGCACCGGCACCTGAATGCCGACTGTTTGCAGCACCTCCGCCCACGGCGCCCCCACGTTGTGGACACCTTGCTCAATCCGGAACGTCTCCAGTTGCGCCCACCTCGACACGGCGTCCCCGTCGGCGTGCACTTCGTCGGGGATCGGGTGCCCGAGCGCCTCCAACTTGTCCATCAGTACCGCGCACCGCACCCACAGCAACGCCACCCCCAATTCGGTGACCGTCAGGTCGGCCCGTACGAGGTTCTCGGCGATCTGGGCGGAACGACGCTCGTCGTCCGCGTAGCGGGTTTCCGCCACCAGCGCCGGGATCCCGGCCTGCACGTGCGGGTTGTCCGGGTGGTGCTCGGCGAGGTACTGGAACGCCCGCAGGCGCCGCTCCCCGGCAACCAGCCGCGTCTTCGTCCCGACCTGCTCCACCACGATGGGCTGCAGAACCCCGTGGGTCGCGATCGACGAAATCAACTCGGTGAGCGACTCCTCGTCCATCTGCGTGGTGCGGGCCTGCGCCTCCACCACCGGCGCACCCTTCCCGGAAACCGGCAAGAAAACGAGCTCTCGTTCGCGGACGGGCATGACGCGACCTACTGCCTCCCCGCCCCCCTGCTCTTCGGTTTCGCTTTCCATGTCACCCTCTTCATCTGCCCGGGATTTATCTCTCCTGTCGGCCCGGAAGCCCGCACTGCAAGAAAATCGGCACTAACGAAATAGGAGCATGAATGTGGCCTCCGAAATTCGGTTCTGGTTGGTAGGATAAGAATCAGGAGGAAAGGAGGGTGAAAATGATGCCAATGCCGCAAGTTTTCGAGGTGCCGGTCGTTGGCGTGACGTTTCAGCCCACCTACCCGAACGCTGTCGCCACGCTCCACGAGGACGAACCCGTGAGAGTGGTCCGTGACACCGGCAACCCGTCGGACCCGAACGCCGTCCGGGTGGAGGACGAAGATGGTGTGGTGCTGGGCTACATCCCGGCGCCGATCGCCCGCAGGCTCGCCCCCGAGCTGGACGCCGGGGTCGCCTACGAGGTCACGATCCGTCCACTCATCAACCCGCAGCACGCTGAACGTCCCGGCGCCATGCTGCACTTCACCAGAGTTGAAAAGGTCGGCTGACGGAAGGTCACCCAACCGAGTTGCGTTACACTAAAAAGGGTTTCGGACGTTAACGAAAAAGAACTTGCATTCCGTGAACACATACGATAAGGTGACCCACATGACGACAGATACCCCAACCCCAACCGAAGCCACGAACTCGACCGACAAGGCCGCCATGCTGATCGCGTACGACGAGCAGCTGCGTGACCTGTTCACGTTCAACTTCGCGAAGCTCGACGACTTCACCACCAAGATGGGTGCCGTGCGCGACATGTGCGAAGACCCGCTCGGCCGGGCCGCCATCGAAGGTCTCATCGACCGGGTCCAGACCGGCGCGTTCAAGGACGGCAAGGAAGGCGAGCGTCTCATGGTTGTGATCGACCAGCGGCTGATCGACGCCATGCTGGACCTGCGGGGTGTCCTCGAAGGATGAGTCGGACGTCCCGAACGGTCGCCGCGTTGACGGCAGCCCTCCTGCTGCTCGTTGGCGTAGCGGTCGCGTTCCGATCCAACTCTGGCACGGAGACTGTCACGACGACGACAACGACGACGATCCTGCCACCCGTCCCCATCCAGCTTCCCGGGGACTGCTACCTCGCTTACGTCACCGCGATCAGCACCCTCAAAGAGTCGTTCGGGAACGGGTTCGCGGTCGTGGACGGCTACTTTGACGAACGCGGGATCATCGACCGGGCGAACGCCATCGAGTCGACCATCGCCGACGGGTGCGTCGGCGCCGAAGCGGACGGCCGCACCCAGTTCTTCGTCGAAGGGAACCGGCTCGCCGCCGAAGAAACGACACTGAACGAGCTCAGTCCCGCGTACATGGTGCTGGCCGTGTCGTGCCGTAAGAGCGCCACCGACACCGACACGGTGCGGCAGATCTGCGACCAGACGTACCAGTTCGAAACCCAGTTCATCGCCAAGCTCCCCATCAACGGGTTCTTGTATGGCGAGGAGTCCGGGTACGTCATGCCCGGCGAGAACAACCTGAACCTGCAGGCACCCGCCCCCTGAACCGACTTGACAAACAAGTCCCGCCCTCATATATTTAACGGCATGTCATCTCGTACCCTATTTGCTCTTTCTGGCGGCGTGGATTCGTCGACGGCGGCCGCACTGGCGCTCGCCGACGGCTGCGACGACGCCGTTGGGGTCACGCTCGGGCTGTGGGGCGGGGAACGCGAATCGAACTCGTGCTCGACAGCGGACTCGACGGCGGCGGCTACTGTCGCCGCGCAGCTCGGGGTCCCTCACGAGTACCTCGACTGGACCGCCGACTTCAACGCGACGGTCGTCGGCGGGTTCGTTGAGCAGGCGAAGCGGGGCCGCACCGTCAACCCGTGCATCACCTGCAACAAGACGTTCAAAGCGGACCGCATGTTCGCGTGGGCGGAAACGAACGGCTTCGACCGGGTGGTGACCGGGCACTACGCCCGGGTGGTGCACACCGTCGACGGGCCCCGGGTCGGGCGCGCCGTGGACGTCGCCAAGGACCAGTCGTACGTGCTGTGTGGGTTCACGCCCGCCCAGCTCGCCCGCCTCCACCTCCCGCTCGGGCACCTCACCAAGACGCAGGTGCGTGAGCACGCCCGCCGGTTCGGTCTCGACGTCGCCGACAAGGCCGAGTCGATGGGCCTGTGCTTCTCGCCTCGCAAGGTGCTCGCCACCGCCGCGCTCGGCAACGTCGCCGTCGTCGACTCCGCCACCCGCCAGCCGGTCGGTGAGATCCCCGTCGGGGTCGCCGCCGTCGGGCAACGCAAAGGCCTCGGCGTGAACGGGAACGCCGCCCCCAGATACGTGATCGATATCCGTCCCGACGCCGTCGTCGTCGGCGACCGAGACGAACTCGTCGTCTACACAACCCCGGTCGCCAA
>Ga0208719_1000100_pt1 | contig 24272 bp, 15 predicted proteins | sample LakMenEpi30Jul09_FD_150747 | JGI IMG/M metagenome (GOLD analysis project Ga0208719, IMG submission 150747) | Freshwater microbial communities from Lake Mendota, WI - 30JUL2009 deep hole epilimnion (SPAdes) | ecosystem: Environmental > Aquatic > Freshwater > Lake > Epilimnion/Euphotic zone ... | reverse complement strand
CCGCGTACCCGCCCAGCCGCTCGAACGCCTCCTGGGCGTCGGAGAAGGCGGCGATGGTGCGATCAGAGGGATCCTCCTCGAGGGCCCTCGTGAGCTTGTCGAGTCTGGTCGCCGCCTCGTCGAGCCCCCGACCCGACAGCACGTGGGACAGGCAGTTGGTGTCGGGCGGCGTGCGGTCGGCACGGGGGTCCTGGGACAGGTAGCCACTGGCCTCGCTGCGCTGCACCGAGCCGGCTCGGGGCTGTGCTGCGCCGCCGAGCACCTTGAACAGGGTGGTCTTGCCGGCGCCATTGCGTCCGACGAGCCCGACCTTGGCGCCAGCGGTCAGGGTGAACGAGACATCGTCGACGATGGTCTTCCCGCCGATCTCGACGACCAGATTCCTTACGGTGAGCATCGCCTGGCCTTGTCGGATCTTTGGGGGCGGGGGGGATGGCTCCGTAACCCTACCGTCGCGAAGGGGATCCCGGGATCTACGAGGTGACCGCCGAGACCAGCGACCCGATCAGACGAAGAGATAGAAGATGACCATCACGGTGCACGCCACGATGAATGTGGTACCCGCGACCGCGAACGTGCGGCGGTCGTGACGGATGAGGGTCGCGTCGCCGACCCCCTGTCCGCGCTGCCACGTGGTGTAGGTGGTCTCTGCGAGGCCGGCAGCGATGAAGAGGAACGCCAGCAGATAGAGCGAGTCGACGAATCCGAGGTAGTCCATTAGCGGCATCTCCCCGTCGGTGATCCACTTGAGGGCGACGAGCGTCAGGAGGGCGCTGATGCCGAGGCCGAATCGTGCGTCGACGTGTTCTGGCCGGATCAGAAAGACCATGGCGGCACACAACACGATCACGAGCAGCGGCACGAAAGTCTTCACCGCTGAGGGCAGCCACGGCCTCTGCATCGGAATTTCCACGGTGACGCGTGACGAGAGGCTGCTGCCAGACTCGAGCGCGCCAAGTGGCGGGTATTCCCAGTCCGTCACCGTTGCGAAGGGAGTGCCGATCACGTAGCCGGGGACTGAGAGGTCTGCTGAGGTCTGCACGGCAGGATCGTCGAGGACGAAGACAACATCGTCGGATCCAAGGTCCTTGTCTTCGAGGATGATGCGCAAGTCCAACTTGTCGAACGGATAGTCCTCGAGCGGCATGTTGGTCTTGAACATCGACATGATGTGTTCGCGAAAGTAGTAGGAGCCGTCTTCGAGCTGGATCGGATCTTCGGTATTCGATGAGCGCATGGTCGCCCACCGTTCGGCATCGTTCATGAACTCGATCGATGACCTAGGGTCGTAGTCGGGGTCGTTCCACTGGTACCAGATGTAGAAGTCGATCTGGTAGCGGTGGCGCGCCAGGTCGATGTCCTGAATGTCGTTGATCAAGAATCCGACCCGGACAACATCGGGCTCACCGGTGTCGGTGCCCGCAGGCGTCGCCACGTCAGCGGGTTTGAGAAGGGTGCGTGGTTCCGCCGGGTCCGACCCGGCGGAGTTGGGTTGCGCCCCGGCGTTGGTGCCGATGGTGCTGGGTCCGAGGAATCCTCCAACGCTCAGCGCTCCGAACACGACGGCGATGAGCAGCACGAACCGGACCACACGACCCACTGTTCTCCCCCTGGACATGCGACGATCATAGGGCCCGTCGATACCCCGTCGACCGTGACGTCGTGGCATCAACCCGATCCCGGTCTCCTCACTCGACGAGTTCGAAGGTGTGGGTGTACGAGCCGTCATCGTTGCGACTGGTGGTTACCTGTCCGGTCGCACCGAGATAGGTGCCGGTCCCACCGGTCACGGCACGGACCTGCGTGAGCCCGGTCTGCATCTCGGCGTTGACGAGTGGATAGATCGTGCCACCCGTCACCACAAGTTGATCGTCGCCGAATTGGAAGATCAGCGTTCCGATCCGTTCCTCAAGCTCCTCGCCGCTCGCCGGTTGGGGGAAATCAGCAGTGATCAACATGCCGAGGAGGTTGCCGGTCAGCCCATCCTCGGTGGTGATTGCGGCGTCAAACACCCGGAGGGAGCCCGGAGGCGTCGAAGCACCTTCTGCCGGCGCAAGGGTGAACGTGTCGAGTAGCGGTGGTTCCTGGCGGATCACCAGCGTGCGGGTGCTGTTGGTTTCGGTGCATGCCGAGACGAACAGCACACCGGCGAGCACAACGGCAAGTAGGCAGCGAATGGCGGGGTTGTGTGCTCGTGGGGTCATGGGTGACCTTCTCACGGGATGAAGTCAGGTGCAACCGCTGCCGGATGGTTCACCCGACACGCGTAGACCGGACCACCGATGCGTGGCCTGCCCAGCCTGTAACGTCGGGTTTCCGCACCGAGGAGGAGTTCCCATGGCGATCCGGCCCAACGCAGAGCAGTTCGGCGAGTACACCCAGTCCTCCCTCGATGGGGAGGTGGTGATGCTGAACCTGCTGAAGTTCACGCGGCCGGATGGGGAGTCGGTGGGGAGCGGCCGGGATGCGTACGACCGTTACGGCGACGCCGTCGTGAAGATGGTCGAGGCGCAGGGTGGTCGACTGGTGTGGGGAGGATCCGCACGACACGTGTTCATCGGCGATGTCGACACGAACGACTGGGATGCCGTCGTCCTCGTTAGTTATCCGTCGCGCCAGGCGTTCCTCGACATGATCTCGGCGCCGGCGTACCGCGAGATCCACTCCCACCGTGAGGACGGACTTGCCGACACCGTGGTGATCGCCTGCGCCCCATTTCCGGGGTTCCGAACCGGGGAAGAGTGATCTGATGGGCCGAAACATCCTGTTGATCACCACTGACCAGCAACGCTACGACGCCCTCGGATGCAACGGTGGCACGATCGCCCGGACCCCGGTGGCTGATCGACTCGCCGCCGAAGGCATCAACTACCGCCGGGCGTACAACCAGAACACGGTGTGCACACCGGCACGATCGACGATTCTGACGGGTCAGTACGTGCGCACCCATGGGGCCTCGGCGAACGGCATCCCTCTGCCGCTCGACGCGCCGTCGATTGCCGCGTATTTGCGTGAGCAGGCCGGCTACCGCACGGCACTGATGGGCAAGGCTCATTTCGAGCCCGCCTTTGATTTCCGTGGGCGTTACGAGGAGACCCGTCGGGTCCGTCAGCGGGAGACCGGCTACTTCCGCGGGTTCGAGACCTCGATTCACGCCGCCCACGTCGGGTCGTTCGACGGCCGGCCGGTACAGCACTACGGGTTGTGGTTGCGTGAGAACCATCCCGAATGGCTTGAGAGTTTCGCTCCGCTGCTGGGTGCTGTGCCCGGAGGGGACACGGGAGCACCCGAGACGTTCAACAATCCGATTCCGCGAGACGTGTACCACACCGACTGGGTTGCCGACCTCACGATTGGCGAACTCGACACGTACCGAGACGACGACAACTGGTTCATGTGGATGAGCTTCCCGGACCCGCATCACCCCTGGGATCCACCTGAGAGTGAACTCGGCCGCGTCAACTGGCGGGACCTCGATCTGCCACCTGGTCATCCCGGTAGCGACGAGGCCATTGCTGCGGTGCTCGCCACCAAGCCGGCCCACTGGTTGGCGTACTGGGAGGGCACGTTCGTCAACCAGGAAGGCGGTCCCGCCACGTTTCGTCCGCGCCAGTTGACCCACGACAACATCCGTGAGGTCAACGCCAAGACCCATGTGATGAATGAACTGATTGACGAGGCCTGCGGCCGGGTCCTCAATCACCTGTCGGCCAAGGGGTGGCTGGAGGACACCGACGTGTTCTTCACCACCGACCACGGCGAGATGCAGGGCGACTACGGCTACCTCTACAAGGGTCCGTTCCACACCGATGCGCTCATGCGCCTCCCGTTCATCTGGCGTCCAGCGGTCTCCGCAGGCATCGCACCCGCCGAGGTCACCGACCCTGTCGGCCACCTCGACCTCGCCGCCACGTTCTGTGACATCGCCGGCGTCCCCGTCGCCGAGTGGATCGAGGGCAGGACCCTTCCCACCGCCAACGGACTGGGAACCCATCAACGGGTGCTGTGTGAGTGGGACAGCCAGTTCCCCGCCCATGGGATGCATATGCGCACGATCTACCGGGACGGCTGGATCTGCACGGCGTACGAACCTTCGACTGGTGGGCAGCCCAACGGCCTCGAGAACGATCCTTTCGCCCAACAACTCCTCGGCGACCGCCTCCTCGACCCGATCGCCATTCAATACGACGGCACCGAGGGCGAGTTGTACGACGTCGAGGCTGACCCGCACCAGTGGCACAACCTTTGGGACGACCCGGCCCATCGGGCCCTGCGCGACGACCTCGTTGCGGACCTGTACGACTCGTTGCCGGCGGTATTCAACCACCGCGACGTCGAGGCCATGGCGTGATGACCGTCCATCCCGTCGAACGCCGTGGGGTCGTAGCACCACGTTCTTGCCAGCACACCGACAAGGGAGACTCGTGATGCAGGTCCTGCGCACACCCGACGAGCGTTTCGCCAACCTGCCGGATTTCCCCTTCGAGCCCCACTATGCGGAGATCGATGACGGCGAGGGTGGCGTGTTGCGAGTCCACTGCCTCGACGAGGGTCCCCGGGACGCCGCCCCGGTGCTACTCCTTCACGGTGAGCCGTCGTGGAGTTACCTCTACCGCCACATGGTTCCGCCGCTCGTCGCCGCCGGCCACCGGGTGATCGTGCCCGACCAGGTTGGCTTCGGCCGCAGCGACAAACCGTCCGAGCAGGGCGACTACAGCTACGCCCGCCACGTGGCATGGATGTCGAGTCTGATTTTTGGCGCTTTGGATCTGACCGACATCACGTTTTTCGGCCAGGACTGGGGTGGGCTCATCGGGTTGCGACTCGTTGCCGCACAGCCGGACCGGTTCGCACGGGTGGCGGTGGGCAACACCGGCCTGCCCACCGGCGACCGTCCGCCGTCGGATGCGTTCTTGGCCTGGCAGGAGTTCTCCCAGACCGCACCCGTGTTCCCCATCGGTGCAATCATCAACGGTGGCACGGTGACCGAACTTTCCGCCGAGGTCATCGCCGCCTACGACGCTCCCTACCCTGACGACTCCTACAAAGCCGGCGCGCGCATCTGGCCGAGTTTCGTGCCCACCTCACCCGACGACCCCGAGGCACCGGCGAACCGGGCAGCATGGGAGGTGCTCGAGCGCTTCGACCGGCCGTTCCTGTGCTGTTTCAGCGACGCCGACCCGATCACCGGCGGCGGTGAGAAGGCCTTCATCGGACGCGTGCCGGGTACCGCGGGGCAATCGCACACCACCATCGAGGGCGCCGGGCACTTCCTCCAAGAGGACGCAGGGCCGCAACTGGCGCAGGTCCTCATCGACTTCATCGCCAGCTGACTTAACTGAGGGACCTCGCTGTCGGGCGCTCGGCGTCGAGCCTTTTGGCCGCTCGAACCCTGATCGTGGTGCGGGTCCTCAGGGGGTCGGCGCCTCGAGACCGCTGAGCGTCAAGGCGATCTCGTAATCGACGCCGGTGCCAGCTTCGCCGGTAGGTGAACCAGTCATGGTGCCGGTGCCCGACACGCTGGTGAACGCCCCCGTTCCCCCGATGACCTCAAGTGTCCCTGCAATCGTTGATGGCCCGTCACTCGAGGTGGTGGTCTGCCCCCGGTAGCGCAGGGCGAGTTCATCACCGACGTCGTCGGTGATGGTCATGAAACCCGACGAGCTTCCCGAGCCATCGCGGTATTCGACCTCGCCCACAAGATCCACGAAGGCGGGTGCGTCAAGGAAGGTCGTCTGGCCGGTGAAGGCGCCGAAGCCGTAGCGCAGGCTCCCGTCACCGCCGGTCCGGTAGAACTGGGCGCCGTCGACGGGGGTGGCGTTCACGGTGAACGTCACGTCCCGGGTGCCGCCCGATGAGTTCGATGAGTCGTCTCCATCGGATCCGGCGCCGCAGCCGGCGATCAGGAGTGCTCCGAGCGCGCCGACGACAAGGACAGCTGCCAACCGACGTCGCACACCGCCCGATCGTGCGGTCGTGGTTTCGTGGTCGGCAACAGAGATGGTCATGGTCGGCAAGGTAGTCGCGCCAGGTGCTTGACGGGCCACGTCAGGGGTGGAGTGGGGGCATGTGCACCGGGGTCGTCACACCGCCGGTGAGGTGGGGTCGGCGAGCGATCGCCAGGGCGCCGCCTCTTCGAGTTGCAGCGCCAGTTGGACGAGAAGCGCATCGTTGCCCGCGGCGGCTCCGAACATCATCCCGATGGGCAGGCCGGTGGCGGCGTCGTACCCGAGCGGCAGGCTGATCGCCGGGGTGCCCGCAGCGTTGGCCAAGGGGGAGAACGCCATCCAGTTGATGACCCGTGGCAACAGCACCTCGTGATCGAGGGCCATCGACAGGTGTCCGAGCGGTGGTGGAACGGTCGTCACCACCGGCGTGAGGATCAGGTCGTAGGTGCGGTGGAGTTCCGCCATGGTTGCCGGGGTGCGTCGTAGCCGCCGGGACGCCCCGACGATGCCGCGACGGTTGCGACGGAAACCGTCGGCGAGACCGTGGGTGAAATCGGTGAACCGGTAGCGGCGGACGTGACGGCCGTGGCTGATACGGGCGGTTGACGAGGCGAGGTAGGCGAGGAGCTCGAAGTAGGCGAGGAAGTCGTCGGCGAACTCCTGACCGACTGGTGCCGGTGCCATCTCCACCCGGTGGCCGAGTCCCTCCATCAACGCCACGGTCTCGTCGAAGGCGCGCCGTGTCGGTGCGTCGACGTCAGCGTCAATGGGGAGCTCCACCATTGCCGCCACCCGCAACTGGCGCCCCACGGGTCGGTCCACCAGACCCATCGCCGGCAACTTCGGGTTGGCGTAGAGGCGCTCGGCCTCGGCATACCACCGGGCCGTGTCGCGGACCGAGCGGGTCACCACCCCGTCCACGGTGACGGCCACCGGCAGCATCTGTTCTTCACGGTGGGGAAGGAGCCGCCCCCGGGTCGGCTTGAGTCCGACGAGTCCGCACGCCCCCGCTGGGATGCGGGTCGATCCGCCGCCGTCGGCGGCGTGGGCGATGGGGACCACCCCCGAGGCGACCAGTGCCGCCGCCCCGCCCGATGAGCCTCCGGCGGTGTGGCCAAGGTTCCAGGGGTTGCGGGTGGGGTCGGTGTGGCCCGGCTCGGTGGAGGGGATGAACCCGAACTCGGGCAGGGTGGATTTGCCCAGCACCACCATCCCCATCTCCTCGAACTGGGTGGCGATGCCTTTGGTGGCGCGGGCAGCGGGACCGCCCTCAATCGCCCTTGACCCCCACCCGGTGGGCATGCCGGCCACATCAACCATGTCCTTGATGTAGGTGGGCACACCGTCGAACGCGCCTGCCGGTCGGCGGTTGCGGACAAGCGCCTCCACCTCGTCGTGGCGGTTGTGGGCGATGGCGTTGATGAGCGGCTGCATGCGTTGCGCACGCGCCACGGCCGCGGCGGCGACTTCCTGCGCGGTCAGTTCCCCGGTGGCGATGGCCTCTGTGGTGGCCACGGCGTCGAGCCGCGCCAGCGGATCGTCAAAGGCGCTGGCGGTCGGTGCCGGACCCGCAGCGGAATCATCAGACACGGAAGTCTCCATTTTGTTGGGCGCCGGGACATGGCAACGTAGCCCACCGGGCGGTTAACCGGTCTACACCGCGCGCCTCGTCCGGCGATGTGTCGCCCTACGATCACCGCAAGCATTCATCGTCGGTGGGGAGGTCAGCGGTGCGTATCAGTCGTCGGCGGGTCCTCGAACTTGGCGTGGGGGCCGTTTCCTCAGCGGTGGTGGTGGCGTGCGGCGGGGCACCGAGGACAGGTAGCCCGACCGAGACGGCGACGCCGACGCCGACGGCGGGTCCCACCACCGCGGCCGTTCCGGCCCCCTCGACGACGAGCACGGCACCAACTCCGGATCCCCGGGCGGTGGCGACGGCCAACGCCGGTCGGGTACCCCGGCAATGGGGGGTTGAGGTCACCGGCGTGCACACCCGCCTGGTGGACGCCGGTGCTCCGGGGGCCCCAACGCTGGCGTTGACCTTTGACGCCTGTGGGGGACCGGGTGGCAGCGGGGTGGACGACGCACTCATTGACCTGCTCGAGCGTGAGCAGATCCCCGCCACCCTGTTCATCAACCGCCGCTGGATCGACGCCAACCCGACGGTGACCGAACGCCTCGTCGCCTCCTCACTGTTTGAGATCGGCAACCACGGCACCCGCCACCTGCCGCTCAGCGTGAACGGTCGAAGTGCGTACGACATCCCGGGAACGGTCGACGCCTACGACGCCGCCGAGGAGGTCTGGGTGAACCATGAGACGTTGCGCGCCCTGATGGGGCGGCCTCCGTTGTGGTTTCGTTCAGGCACCGCCCATTACGACGAGGTGGCGACCAGCATCGCAATCGAGCTCGGTGAGCAACCCGTGGGGTTCACCACCAACGGCGACTTCGGTGCCACCGCAGGCCCGACACAGGTCGCTGCCGAGGTCCTTGGGGCGCCGCCGGGCGGCATCGTGTTGGCCCACATGAACCAGCCCGCCGGTGGGACCGCTGCGGGTGTCGCCGCCGCGCTGGGTCGGCTCCGCTCGTCAGGTACCCGGCTGGTGACGCTGAGTGGGGGCGGGGGAACCCGGCCCTGAACGTCGGCGCGTCGGTGGGTTCCCGGCGGGGTGGTGGGTCCTCCACTAGCGTCGCAGATCGTTGGAGTAGCAATAAAGGGGAGATACGCCTTGCGACTCGGTCGTCATGTGGCAATTCTTGGTGCTGTTGGGGTCCTTGTAGGTGCGCTCGTCGTCGCGCCGCGTGCGGGTGCGGTTGAGGACGCCGATTCACCCGAGGAGACAGTTGTCAGCGCGCCGGAGTCCTCATCGGGCACCGACACCGACAGTCCGTCGACCACCGAACCGCCCGTGGACGATCTGGCGGTGGTTGTCACCCCCGCCTACGACCCGGTGTTCCCACTTGCCGGCAACGGCGCCGGGGTGGAGATCCAAGCCGTCGACTGGCGGCCCGGGGTGGTCAATACCCAGACCGCTGAGCTCTACGCCATGGTCGACACCGGGGGAGTGCTGGTGATCGGCATGGGCAACACGTCGAATACCCCCGTGACCGTCACCGACGTGTCCCTCGACGGGGATCCCGTCGCGACGTTGCGTGAGAATCGTGAGTTGATGTGGTGGCGTACTGCACCGAACGCCATCGCCCCCGGGGGCGTTGGGTCGGTCACCCTCAAGTTGATGAGCCCCTACGTTGCCGGACGCGAGGTCGACATCACCGTTGAGACCAGCAGTGGGCCGGTGTCGCTGCGCACAGAACTCGATGACGCACCGGTGCGTCTCGCCAACGTCACCCTCGACACCGCAGGCGACAATCTGTTGATCTGGCTGCGCAACGACGGCCTTCTACCGGCCACCCTGCCGGGCAGCATCGCCTTGTCGGGTCAGGTGGTCGCCACCCCACCGAGTCAGTCGATCATCGGCAGGGGCGAGGTGGCGTTCTACCGACTGCCCGCACCCCCCGGTGGCCCGAGGGCCCGGTACGTCTCGGTGGGGGTTGAACCGGTGGTGAACGGTGAAGCTCGCCCCGCCTACGCCCACCTCAAGGTCGCCCCGGCGTTCAACGCCCATGGTGGCTACGGCGACTCGAGCAACTTCCCCGCCGAACAGGAGGCGCTCGGGTTGAACCTGGTGACCCGTGGATTGTTCTCGTCGCCCGCTCAGCAACAGGAGTTCAACGACGAGTTCTGCATTCCCCATGGCATCCGTGTGTGGCTGGCCGACGCCTCGTCGGCATCCAACGAGACGCTGGCGGAGCAGGGAGCGAGCCCATGTGTCGCCGGGTTCGGCAAGGACGAACCGGAATTCAGCATCTACCCCGCCAACGACCGGGACGCTGCGCGTTGGGACGCCATGCAGGCTCTCGCAGCCCAGCAGGCCCGCCAGAGCACGGCGACGAACAACGAGTTGATGGACCACATCACCAACGCCATCGGGCGTGCCATCAGTTCGTTCGCCATGCTCGCCGATGTGGCGGGCAACGACCACTACGCCACCGATTCCGTGTCAAGCGACGGTGACTCGTCGCACCCGCTTGAAGAAGCCGGGTACTTCACGGCGCTGACCCGCCGTGCCGCCGAACCACGTCCGTCCTACGACTGGGCCCAGTGGAGCGCCGACCAGTCATGGACCACCGGCGATGCGTGGAACCGTCAACCAAGTGTCGAGGAGCTGCGGCTGCAGGCGTACACGATGCTCCAGGAGGGCGTGAAGAGCCTGTTGTGGTTCACGTTCAACAACGGCCGGGTCAACACCTATCCCGATCTCGCCCGCGAGGTGGCACGGATCAATCGCGAGCAGGACCTCGTGACCAACATGGTCACCGAGGGCGCCGAAGCGCCAGGCTTCGCTGAGGTCACCAACTTCGCCCCCGAGGTGGTGCGCGCCTCGGCACTGGCGGGCACCGAAGGTCTCGCCGTGCTTGTGACCAACCTCGACTACACCTACACCCGCGTGGTGCGGTCCAAGCCGGTGGCGCCCTCACCGACGCCGTTCGCAGAGTTCACCCCCAAGTCCGGAGTCGAGGTCACCATCCGTGTTCCTGCATGGTTGAACGCAGGTGAGGTGCTCTTGGTTGACCCGGCCAGTGGACCCCAGCCCCTCAGTGCCACACCGACGTCACTGCCGACTGGCGACGGGTTTGTGGTGACGTTACCGAGTCTGACCACGACCGCAATGCTCGTCGTGGTCCCCGACGCCGCAGCCCGCGACGCCCTCGAGCAGCGGTGGGACGACCTGACGCTTGAGATTCCCGGTGCGTCGGCACCCGACGCCCCGCCGGGGCCGGTACCTCCCGCCAACGCACCGTGGAACGACGGGCTGCCTGATCTGGTGGAGGACTGGGAGGTGGCGACCCGTGACGTCGTCATGGGGACACCGGTGGTGGTGGGTGACACGATCTACGTGGTGTCACGCGACGGTGAGGTGCGAGCGATCTCGCTCGCTGACGGCACCGAGGTGTGGGTCTCTGCGCCCGTTGGGAAGGTCTACGGCGGTGTTGCCGTGGCCGACGGCCGCGTGTACGTGGCCACCACCGACGGCGAGGTCATCGCCTTCGACGCCACCGATGGTTTCGAGCTGGCGCGGGTCAATCTCTTCACCGAGATCATGGCGACCCCGGTGGTGGCGGGCGGACGACTCGTCGTTGCGGACATCGATGGCATTGTGCGGGGTCTGACCCTTGACACGCTGTCTCAGGCGTGGGGGGTGTTTACCGTTGCCGGCCCCATCGTCGCCGACATGGCCGTGGGCTCATTGGCGGGTACCGAGGTGGTCTACGTGGCGTCCACCAACGGCCGCATGTTCGCCGTTGGCGCGTCGACCGGCGGCCTGGCCGGAGCGGTTGATCTTGGTGACCAGATCGTGGCGGCACCCGCAGCGGTCGACGGTCTCGTGGTCGTCGGCTCGACCGGTGGCCGGCTCGTGGCGTTGTCCGGTCTGCTCGAGGAGCTGTGGACCGTGGAACTCCCGGCGCCGGTTCTGCGGCGACCCGGGATCGCCAACGGTCAGGTCGTGGTCGGGACGCCGGCATACAACGGGTGTTTTGGTGCTGACGCTGGCCCGGCCACGTTCCGGGCGTTCGACGCCGCCACCGGTGCGCCCCAGTGGGACGCCGGTCTGTTGGGATGCGACTTCGGCCATTCCGCACCGGCGTTCGGCGACGGTGCCTGGTTCGCCGGCACGTCGTGGGGAACGCTGGTCCGCATCGATCCCGAATCGGGGACCCCCAACGCCTCGGTGATGACCGACGCCTGGGTGTTGGCCACCCCCGTCGTCGTTGACGGCAAGGTGGTGATGGGCTCAGACGACCAGCGTGTTCGACTCATCGACGGTGGCGGGCCGGACCCCCAACCGACGACCAGCGTCGCTCCTCCGACCACGGAGACCCCGGTGGATCCCAGCGGTGGTGGCGGCCAGTTGCCCAGCACCGGTGCGTCGATTGCGCCATTGGTGCTGGCTGGGGTGATGCTGGCGCTCGCAGGTGCTGTTGCCGTGGGTGTCACCGCCCGGCGGCGCTCACTGCGCTCGTCGTAGATCCAAGCCTCGACGCACCCGCCTCTCGGCGGGTCCCCGTGCCGGGTGCTCAGTACACCTCGGGAACGAACGTCTGGTGATCCATGGGTGGTCGGACGTGGGTCGCGGTGCGCCCCGGTCGTGGTTCGAGGGCCAGGGGTGTGGCGGTCACGTCCTCATAGGGCACCATCGACAACAGGTGGCTGATGCAGTTCAGACGGGCGGTGCGTTTCACGTCTCCGTTGACCACCCACCAAGGACTTTCCGTCGTGTCGGTGTGGGCGAACATCTCGTCCTTGGCCTCGGAATACTCCTCCCATCGGCGCCGTGACTCGAGGTCCATGGGGGACAGTTTCCAGTGCTTCAACGGGTTCTCAAGGCGCGCCCGGAACCGTCGTTCCTGTTCTTCGTCACTGATGGAGAACCAGTACTTGACGAGTCGGATACCCGCACGCTGCAGCATGCCTTCGAACTGCGGGCAGGATCGCATGAATTCGCTGACTTCGTCGGGGGTGGCGAAGCCCATGACCCGCTCCACCCCGGCTCGGTTGTACCAGGACCGGTCGAAGAGGACCATCTCTCCGGCGGCGGGGAGATGCTCGACGTAGCGCTGGAAATACCACTGGGTGCGTTCCCGGTCGCTCGGTGCGGCGAGGGCCACGACCTTGATGACCCGCGGGTTGGTGCGTTCGGTGATGCGGGTGATGGCCCCACCCTTGCCCGCCCCGTCGCGGCCCTCGAACAACACCACGATCCGTTCGCCAGTCGCCCGGATCCATTCCTGCATCTTGACGAGCTCGACCTGCAAGCGGACGAGTTCACGCTCGTACACCTCGCGCTTCAGACGCCCGGTTGCGTTGTAGGCGTCGGGCCCCAACCGCTTCGGGTGCGTCGGGTCGTCGGTCACGTCGGGCATGGTGATCCTCGTCGGTGTGCGGCAGGTGAGGCCCGCAGGTGGGTGTGTCACACTCTACGCAAGGGGTCCGCAGGGGGACGTGGGTAGGGGTGTTTCGGTGACGTTGAAGCGGAGCGACTTCGGTGAGGGGTTCACGTGGGGGGTGGCGTCTGCGGCCTTCCAGGTCGAAGGGGCGTGGGACACCGACGGCAAACGGCCGTCCGTGTGGGACGACGCCGTGCTGCGGGGACGGGTGCGCGGGGCACTTGCCGGACTCGACGGTATCGACGCCTTCAACCGCCTCGACGAGGACCTCGATCTCATCGCCGCCATGGGGGTCGGGGCGAACCGGTTCTCGATCAGTTGGCCACGGGTGTTCGGTGACGGTCGGGGGCCGTGGAACCCGGCCGGTGGTGACTACTACGACCGTCTCATCGACGGCTGTCTCGCCCGGGGTCTTGAACCGTGGGTCACCGTCCACCATTGGGACCTGCCACTGGCGCTGCAGCGTGAGGGCGGCTGGACCCGCCGGGGCATCGTCGAGGATTTCGCGGCGTTCGCCGCCGAGTTGGCGGACCGTTTCGGGGACCGGGTGCGCAACTGGATGGTGTTCAACGAACCCCTGTCCGTCATCGGGCACACCGTCATCGGGGTGCACGGCAGCTACGGCCTGCACCCCATGGCGTCGCTGTCGTCGCTGCACCACATGAACCTGGCGTGCGCCGAAGCGGGGCGACGGATGCGTGACGTGCTCGGGGACGCTGCGTCGATCGGCACCACCAATGTGTTCACCCTCGCCGCGCCGTTCCACACCACCGACGAACGCCTCCGGCGCCGGCAACGCTCGCTTGAGGCATTGCTGGTGGATGCGTTCTTGGACCCGGCGGCTGGTCGGGGGTATCCGTTCGCTGACAGCCTGCCATTGCGGCTGATGCGTCGTTACGTCCTCGACGGGGACGTTGAGGCCGCCGCGTTCGACTACGACTTCATGGGGGTGCAGTACTACGGGCCGCTACCGATGACCCGGTTGCCGCTCATCGGGGGCATCCCGGTGCCGTCGCTGCGCGGGGCGGAAGCCAACGTGCGTTCCGCCACCGCAATCCCCGTTGAACCCGACGGGCTGTTGGAGTTGTTGCGCCGATACCAGCACCACCCGGCATGCAGGCGCATGGTGATCACCGAGTCCGGGTTCGGGATGAACGACCGGCTGGTGAACGGCGAGGTCCGTGACGACCTGCGGGTCTGGTACGCCCGCAACCACCTCGAAGCGGTGCGAACCGCGGTGCGTGAAGGCATCGCCGTCGATGGCTTCTTCCAATGGTCGTACGCCGACAACATCGAGTGGCAACTCGGTCGTGAGGCGCGTTTTGGGGTGGTGTACGTCGACTACGACGACGATTTCCGCCGGATCCCCAAAGCCTCCTACCGCTGGTTCCAGCAACTCCTCGGCGAAGGCGCCGCGCCCTGAGCAATAAGGTGGGGCGATGACCATGACCGACGGGACCGACCGAGACGCGCTGCGTGAGAAGTACCGGGCGGAACGTGACAAGCGTCTGCGACCCGATGGCAACGACCAGTACCTCGAGCCCACCGGTCGCTTCGCCCACCTTCTTGACGACCCCTACACGGTCGTCGTGGACCGCCCGCCGGTGCGCGAGGACGTCAACGTGGCCGTCATCGGTTCCGGATTTGCCGGCCTTGTGGTCGGAGCGAAGTTGAAACAAGCCGGCGTCACCGACGTTCGGCTGATCGACAAGGCCGGCGACGTCGGCGGGGTGTGGTACTGGAACCGGTACCCGGGTGCGATGTGTGACACCGCAGCGATGATCTACCTGCCGATGCTGGAAGAGACCGGGACGGTCCCGTCGGCGAAGTACGTCCCCGCACCCGAGATCCACGCCCACGCCCGCCGCATCGCCACCACGTTCGATCTCTACGACGGAGCGTTGCTCTCGACGGGCATCACCGGGGTCGTCTGGAACGATGACTCGTCTCGGTGGATCATCACCACCGACCGTGGAGACGAGGTGCGGGCCCGGTTCGTGACGGTGGGGACGGGACCTCTCCACCGACCCAAGCTCCCCGGCATTCCCGGTATTGACGAGTTCGCCGGTCACGCCTTCCACACCAGTCGCTGGGACTACGACTACACCGGTGGCGGACCCGGTGGCGAACTGATGGACAAACTGGCCGACAAACGAGTCGGCATCATCGGTACCGGTGCCACCGCCGTGCAGTGCATCCCGCACCTCTCCCGCAGCGCCGGTGAACTCTTCGTCTTCCAGCGCACCCCGTCGTCAATCGACACACGCAACAACCACCCCATCGACCCCGACTGGTTCGCCTCGTTGGAGGAGGGGTGGCAAAAGAAGTGGCTGTTGAACTTCACCACCCTGCAGACAGGTGGGTTTGCCGACGAGGACCTCGTCAAGGACGGCTGGACCGACATTGCCCAACGCATCCGCGACCGGGTGGTGGCCGAGATCACCAACGGGGGTGAGTTCACACCAGACACCATCCGACGGGCCTATGAGGAATCAGACGACGAGAAGATGGATGAGATCCGCTTCCGGGTCGACGCCATCGTCGATGACGCCCGCACCGCCGAGGGGCTCAAACCCTGGTACCGCCAACTGTGTAAACGGCCCTGCTTCCACGACGAGTACCTCCAGAGTTTCAACGCTCCCACCACTCACCTCGTCGACACCGACGGCAAGGGTGTGGAGCGGATCGACGCCACCGGGGTGTGGGTGGGTGGCGAGCACTACGACCTTGACTGCATCGTGTTCGCGTCGGGATTCGAGGTCGGGACCGAACAGTCGAGGCGCTCGGGTTTCGAGATTGTGGGACGGGGCGGGAGCACGCTGACCGAGCGCTGGGCCGACGGCATGCAGACCCTCCACGGCATCCACGTCCATGACTTCCCGAACCTGTTCGTGGTGGGCATCACCCAGGCCGCCAACCTCATCTCAAACGTCCCGCACAACTTCGTCGAGGCGGGAGAGACGATTGCTGCCGTGGTGGCCCACGCCGAGTCCACTGGCGCCACTGAGGTCGAGGTGACCGTCGAGGCGGAAGCCAACTGGGTGGATCTCCTGGAAGGGAACCCCATGGCGTTCATGGGTAATTCGGATTGCACCCCGGGCTACTACAACAACGAGGGGCGACCCACCGGTCGACGGGAGCGCCTCAACATGAGTGGCTACCCGAGCGGGCCCATTGCGTACTTCGACTACATCAGCCGCTGGCGTTCCTCAGGCGAGTTCACCGGCCTCGAGTTCCGTTAAGGGGCGGACCCCCGCCGTTCTAGTTCTGGGCGTTCGACGCCCGCTTGGCCGCACGGGCGCGCACCGTGGGGTCGAGTTCGACTTTGCGCAACCGGACCGTGGCAGGCGTGACCTCAACGCACTCCTCCGCGGTGACGAACTCCAGCGCGTGCTCAAGGGACATTTCGATCGGAGGTGTGAGCTTCACGGTCTCCTCAGCGGTGGATGACCGGATGTTGTTGAGCTTCTTCTCCCGGCAGATGTTCACGTCCATGTCGTCGGCCCGGGAGTTCTCCCCGACGATCATTCCGCAGTACACATCGGTGCCGGGAGTGACGAGCATGCGGCTGCGATCCTGCAGGTTCAACATGGCGAACGTGGTGGACACACCGGTGCGGTCGGCGACGAGTACCCCGTTGGGCCGTGCCCGGATCTCCCCGGCCCACGGCTCGTAGCCTTCGAACACGTGGCTGAGCACCCCGGTTCCCCGGGTCTCGGTGAGGAACTCGGTGCGGAATCCAATGAGGCCCCGCGCCGGGACCACGTAGTCGAGTCGGACCCAACCGTGACCGTGGTTCACCATGTTGCGCATCGAACCCTTGCGGGCGGCGAGCAACTGGGTGACGGCGCCGAGGTGTTCTTCGGGTACGTCAATGGTGACCCGCTCGAACGGTTCGTGGACCTTGCCGTCGACGTCACGGGTCACGACCTCGGGCTTGCCCACCGTCAGCTCGAACCCTTCCCGCCGCATGGTCTCAACGAGGATCGCCAACTGCAGCTCCCCGCGTGCCTGCACCTCCCAGGCGTCGGGGCGGTCGGTGGGGCGTACCCGCAGACTCACGTTGCCGACCATCTCGGCGTCAAGACGGGCCTTGACGAGCCTGGCGGTCAACTTCGAGCCTTCCCGACCGGCCAACGGTGACGTGTTGATCCCGATCGACATCGACAGGGCCGGTTCGTCCACGGCGATCACCGGAAGCGGACGCGGATCGTCAGGGTCGGCCAACGTCTCCCCAATGGTGATGTCGGCGAAACCGGCAACCGCCACGAGGTCACCGGGACCCGCAGACTCGACGGGGACCCGGGTGAGATGTTCGGTCAGGTACAGCTCGGCCACCTTGGCCCGTTCAACGGATCCGTCGGTACGGCACCACGCAACCTGCTGGCCGCGATTGATGGTGCCCTCGACCACCCGGCACAACGCCAGGCGCCCGACGTAGGGGTTGGCGTCAAGGTTGGTGACCCAGGCCTGCAGCGGATGACCGTCGGTGTAGGACGGGGCCGGCACGGTGCTCATGATGAGGTCACACAGCGGGGACAGGTCCGTCCCGGGGGTGTCGGCGTCCTCGCTGGCCCAGCCGTCACGGCCCGAGCAGTACACGATGGGGAAGTCGAGCTGGGCGTCGGTGGCTTCGAGATCCATGAACAGCTCGTACACCTCGTCGACCACCTCGGACACCCGGGCGTCGGGGCGGTCGACCTTGTTGACGGCGAGGATGACGGGCAGCTCCGCAGCGAGGGCCTTGCGCAACACGAACCGGGTCTGGGGGAGTGGCCCCTCGGCGGCGTCGACAAGAAGCACGATCCCGTCCACCATGGTCAGTGCCCGCTCCACCTCACCACCGAAATCGGCGTGACCGGGGGTGTCGACGATGTTGAACGTGGTGCCACCCCAGACCAGCGACGTGTTCTTGGCCAGGATGGTGATGCCCTTCTCGCGCTCGAGGTCCATCGAGTCCATGACCCGTTCGGCCACCGCCTCGTTGGTGCGGAACGCCCCGGACTGACGTAGCAGGGCATCGACGAGGGTGGTCTTGCCGTGGTCGACGTGGGCGACGATGGCGAAGTTGCGGAGTTCACTGCGGGTAGGCACAGAGAGTCGACGCTACCGGGGAAAGGTGCCTGCGGTACAGCCCACGCCCGGTGTCACACCTCACCGACCGCCGTTGGGTCCCTTGGTGGTGGTCGTCGTGTCCTTGGTCGTCGGGGTGATCGTCGACATCGTGGTGGACGACGAGGTGGGTGGCGGTGTCGTGGTCGTGGGTGGTTCACGAGGGGTGGTGGTCGGGGCTGTCGCCGTGGTGGGTACGGGTGGACTGGCACCGGGAACCACACGTGTCGGCGGGACGGTGGTCGTGGTGGACGTCGTTGAGGTGGACGTCGTCGCTGCCTCCTCTGAAGGCGTCGTCAGTTGCTCAGAGCGAACTGATTCGGGCCACTGTGGTGTGGCGACCGTGGTGAGTGCACCGTCGGTCCCCACGGCGAGATCCCGTCGATCACCGTCGAGGCGGACGGTCCCTGACGTGTTCGCGCCTGCGCCCCAGTCGACCTCGGTCACCGTGTCAGACGCGACCCGCACGGCAACCGGACCGGTGACGGGACTGGCGAAGCGGACAATCCCCCCCGGGGCGGTGACCGTCACCGCAGTGTCGCCCGTGAGTTGATCGACGACGATGCGACCTCCGTCAGATTGCACCGTGGCTGCCCCGGCACCATCGAAGTCCAGCGTCAGCGAGCGGCGCCCCACGGTCACCGCCACCCGGGCGGACGCCTCGGTACTGATCCGCAGCGGCTCGTCGCCGGTGGCCTCGGCGAGCATCGTCGTCGTCCCGAACCCTCCTCTGATCACCGCCCGGACGTCGTCGTCGCCGGGGGTGCTCGCCGGGCCGGCCACCAAAGCGCCTGTGCGCTGCCCCGTCACCGACCAGTTTCGTCCGCTCGTGGTCACGGCCAGTTGTGGGCGGCCCCCACCCGCCCCGGTGAACGGTTCGAGGAACGGGGCCTCCCGTGCGCTGAGCGCGACCACGTCGATATCGGTGGCGTCGCCGAACCACACTGTGGCAGGCCCGTCCGCCGACTGGGGTGCGGTGGGGTCGGCCTCTCCGTAGGGGAAGCGCCACCGCTGCGCTTCGAGGTCCATCTCGATGAAGCGGTCCTGCCCCGGCCAGTTCGGGTCGTAGACCCACACCACCGCCCGGTCGGCGTCCACTCGTTCAACGGCGTAGGGGGTGACGGCATGGCCGACGCCGTTGGCGTAGAGGCCAATGGTGACCGGCACCCCCGAGTTCGTGAGTCGTGCCTCGACGTCATCGACCACCGATCGCAGCGGACGTCCACGCGACGACTCGCCTTCGGCGATGACCTGTGGGAGGAACTGGGTGGCGAACAGCCGTCTGATGGTCCGGTTCAGCGATGGACTTTCCACGAGATCCGCCGAGGCGGGAATGGCCCCGGCTGAGAACCGGTCGAGGCTGAGCACCGCCATTCCCTCACACACCCCACCGGCGAGCGCTGCGGCCACGGTGTCGGCCCAGTGCTGGGCCTCGGGTCGCACGACACACGGACCCGTCGGGGTCTCGCACACCCCGTCGGGGCCGAACATGGCGATGAGGTCCCCAGCGTCAAAGGTGCGGTCCGGGTTGGGGGAGTTCGGGAACCCCAGGCCGTCGGGGGCGGGGCGCAGGCCCAGGTCCGCTGTCGCTCCGTCGCCGCCCCATCCGCTGGGTGGAAGCGCAGCGAATGAGGCGAACTGGTCCCCACCGCCACAACCGGTGGCCACGAGGCACCCGGCGAGCATCAACGCCCCGAGACGCCAGCGTCTGCGGCGAGCCGTGGTCACCCGATTCCCGGGGCCTCCGGGGGCACGGTGGCCGCCACCCACAAGTTCGTCAGTTGCGCCTGCCATGGAGTTCCTGACGGTAGACGGTGCACCCGCCCGGGTGCGGGCGTCCCCGGTTCGCTTCGGCCCGATGTGGCGTCTCTGGTTCGCCACGACACCCAATCCCTAGATTATGGGGCGCGTTTTTTCGGTGCCCGCGGCGTGCTAGAAACAAGGCATGGCACGGGGGGGCTCGAGTCGTTTCGGCATCGCCGCTGGGGGTTCCGCTGATCGTGGCGGGCTGAACCGGCGGGAGATGATCATCGGTGGCGTCGCCATCGTGGCGGTTCTCGCCATGTTCGCCGTGTTCGCCCTCATCACCATCACCGCCGAATCGGAGAAGCCTGAGCTGGTTGGTGGCTCCTTCTTCGTGCCCTATTACGACGATGACCCCACCAGCGGTGCCGTCGGCTTCAACGTCATCGACGGTGGCGCGGTGGGTCGTCTCGCCCAGGTGCCCGAGCTGATCGGCCAGGAGCGCAACAACCAACAGTGGGTCGAGGTGCACAACACCCCGGTCGGGTCGTTCCTGTTGGACCGGAGCAACGGCAACACCTCACTTGTGGTGCCGGCGGTCAACACCGCCCGCCGGGACCCGACGCGCATCGCCCCGCCGTCGGCTGGAGCGGGGGCGACTGCCGGTGCGTCCATCATGGGCTTCGCAACCGACGATGGCCTCTACATCGTGCGTCGGGCGCAGAACCCGGGTGGTGGGTACAACGGCGACGTGCACCTCATCACCGAAGGCTCCATCGCCGGTGGCATCGAGGTTGGGGCGAGCGACCTCCCCGGAGTGCTCGCCACCGACACCCTCGTCGTCAACGACGCCGTCGTGGCAGGCGACCAGCGCTACGCCGGGCTCGGTGAGGCTGGTCGCTACGACGACTCGCTGGCTGCGGCGACCTCAGGCGGGGCGCTGTGGATGGTCCTTGGCGAGGGCGGCGGTGCCAAGGTGGTTCGTGTCAGCGGTCCGAGCGCTGAGGCCGTGGCCAAGTTCCAAGAAGAGTCCGCCAGGGCGACCGCCGATCAGGCGGTGCCGCCGCCGGCGTTGACCATCAACGAGTTCGGTTCGGTCGGTCCTGACAGTGTCGTGACCCCGTACCCCGCTTCCGACGGTGTGGCTGTTGCCGACCCGTCGTCGGGCGATATCACCTTCTGGGGCCCCGACGGTGAGATCGCCCGGGTCCGCGTTGACGGTCTGCAGGGCGCTGACACGGTTCTCCCCGTCGATGGAGGGGCCCTTGCATGGTTTGCCATTGGGACCCCCGGCGGTTCGTGGCGACTGGTCGGCGCCGGTCCCAACGGCCAGGTCCGTTCGTCTGATTTCTCTGCCGCCCAAGGTCTCGACATCGCTCCACCGGTGATGGTGGGGGACAGCGTGTTCAGCGCCAGTCGGCGTGACGGCACCGTGGTGGGGGTCAACGTCGGCAGCGGTGAGACGATCGCAGTGACCGACTCGGGTCGCTACCCCCTTGAGGCCGAACTCGACAGCGCGGCTGCTCCCGGCGGCGGTCTCGTGGCCAACGACTATCGGGCGGTCACCCTCGAACGTCACGGCTCGCGCATTTCGATCAACGTCCCGGCTGCGGCGAAGGCGTTGCTCATCGACAACGACGGCACCGTGGTAGAGGTCTTGGAAAAGGGGCGGGCCGAACCCATCGACCCCAACGCCATCACCGACCCGAACGTGCGGGGCGACGCTGAACCGCCACCTCCTGAGGAACAGGAACAGGAGACGGTTGGCAACCAGCCGGCCAACGAGGAGCGTGAGGGCGACTCGTCACTGACGTGTGAGATCACCGAAGGACTCGAACCGCGACCGCCGCTGCTGCTGCCCCAGTCGGGTGCCCGAGCCTCAACAGCCATCAGCCCCCGGTGGCGTTATGAGCTCGTGTCCGCCACCGACTGTCTGCCCAGTTTCCGTGTCGAGATCCGCGAGTTGCCCAATGGTGACGCCGAGGAGCGCGACCTAGCCCGACCCAACGCGCTCAACGCCACCATTACCGAACTGAAGCCGTCCACTGATTACGAGGTGGTCGTAATCGCCTTCATTGGTGACGCCACCGCCCGGTCGAACCCTGCTCGCTACAGCACGGGTGAAGCCGCCCCCGACGTACCCACCAACGTTCGTTTCACCGACAGTGGCAACCGCTGGCAGTTGGAGTGGGACGCCTGCATCACCGAGGCACAGTGCGACGAACCCGCCACCGAGTTCGAGGTCGAGTGGGGTGACGGCAGCCAGGCCGGATCGGGCTCTGAGACGGTGTCTGCCGCCGGGGCGCGTCGGGTCACCGTCGAGATCAACGACGAGAACGTGGGTCGGAACCTGTGCTTCACCGTTGTCGCTGTTGGGGCACGTGACACCTCATCATCTCCTGCGCCCTCAGAGGCTGGATTGTGCGGTGTGCGAGAGCGACCGCCCAGTGGCACGGCCGCAGCGTTCACCGTGTCATCCCAACAGGTTCCCGGACAGCCATTCCAGGAGATCCTCTTCACCCCTCAGGGCCTGACCCGCCAGACGTTCCCGACCATCATGGGAACACGCGGTCAGGTGTTCGTCGATGTGACCTTCCCCAACGTGCCGGGGTACGAGTCGACGACCACGGTGGCGTGGAACTTCTCCGACATTCCCGAAGGTGGTCTGCTCAGCGCACCGTCGTCGTTCACCGGCATCTCGGCCACTCAGGGGTCGTACGACTACGTCGTGACCTTCCGCAACGGTGCGGGCTCGGAGACCACAACGGGGTCTCGACCTCTCGACCCAATTTCATGTGGGCCGGTGACGGTGAACATCACGGGACTCAACTTCGACTCCGGGTCGCGGACCTGGCCGCTGCGTTTCACTCCCAACAATCCGTGCCCAAACGGTGTGGCAACGCCTGCACTCACCGTGACGGCACCGTCTGGGTGCTCCCCCTACCCGGCCCCATTGTCGATTCAGTGCAACACCGCCAACTTGGCCGTTGATTCCGCTTCGGGTCAGGCGTTCGGGTACACGGTTTCCGTCACCGACCCGCCCGGGTTCCGTTTCGACGGCGTGCAGTTCAGTCCGGGCAACGCAGCGCTCCAAAAGCCGAACTTGCCAGCGTTCACCGGAACGGTCTTCGTTCAAGAAGTACGTCGTGAGACGCCGCAGGGAACGACGTACATCGTGACCCTGCGGAGTCAGAACATGCCAACCCAGCCGAGCATGAACGGTTGCAACTTCATTGGTCGTACCGGGGACCTCAGCCAGTTCCGTTGTGCCAATCCCGAAGACAACCAGCCCAACATCCCCAACGAGTTCCGCTACGTCCCAGGCAGCTCACTTCCTCAGGGCCCGTACCCACCGAATCCGGGGGTGTGTGGCGGTCAGTCACCCTCGGGGTTCCTCCAGAACCCCGGCGGCTCGGTGACGTTCCCCTCACCTGCGTCGAACTGCAAGATCTTGCTCAAGGATCTGCGCGGCCCGGACCCGACGACGTCATCGACAGTACCCACGACCTGTCCTGAAGGACCGGACACGGTTCGGATCACCTATCCCAAGTCACAATTCCCCGAGTACTACTTACCGCCGAACTATCTCACCAATTTCATTGGGGGGCCCTGCTACGACGAGGCGCTTGACGGCCCCCCGATCGGCTCTGGTGTTGTGCCGTTCGGCCTTCTTGGGGCCACCGGTCTCACCCTCTACGCTTTCGGTTCGCCGAGTCGGCGGCGACGGTGGGGGAGATCCGGCTAGTCCATCAGCGTCTCTGCAACACTTTCCATCCACCAGCAGCGCACCTACGTACGGTCCCACATCAGAAAGCAGGTTCAAGTGAGCGACGCCCCTGACACTCCCCGTCCCGCAAAGGGCGCGGACATGACCAAGTTCGCCGAGCGGTTCGAGGCACTGGTCCAAACTGCAGCTCAGACCATTCAGGGCAAGGACGAGGTTCTCCGCAACGCCGTGGTGTGCATGCTGGCTGAAGGCCACGTCCTGCTTGAGGACGTCCCCGGTGTGGGCAAGACCTCCCTCGCCCGTGCACTGGCCCACACGGTCCAGGTCGACTGGAACCGTATTCAGTTCACCCCGGACCTCCTGCCTTCAGACGTGACGGGCGTGTCCATCTACAACCAGGGCACCAACGAGTTCGAGTTCCGTCAAGGTCCGATTTTTGCCAACCTGGTCGTGGGCGACGAGATCAACCGTGCCTCACCAAAGACGCAGTCGGCGCTGCTGGAGGTGATGGAGGAGGGCACCGTGACTGCTGACGGTGTCACCTTCAAGGTGCCGCGTCCGTTCATGGTGGTGGCGACCCAGAACCCCATTGACACCGAGGGCACCTACCGGCTCCCCGAAGCGCAGCTCGACCGTTTCCTGATGCGTCTGTCGATGGGCTATCCCGACTTCGAGGCTGAGCGGCGGGTGCTTCGAACCCAAAAGGATGGGTCGAACGCCAGCAGCATCAAGGC
>Ga0208719_1000099_pt1 | contig 24495 bp, 16 predicted proteins | sample LakMenEpi30Jul09_FD_150747 | JGI IMG/M metagenome (GOLD analysis project Ga0208719, IMG submission 150747) | Freshwater microbial communities from Lake Mendota, WI - 30JUL2009 deep hole epilimnion (SPAdes) | ecosystem: Environmental > Aquatic > Freshwater > Lake > Epilimnion/Euphotic zone ... | reverse complement strand
CGTCCCTCGGTGATCATGTCGCGGCTGAACTCGCTGGCGATGACGACGAGCGTCCGGTCGAGGAGGCCGCGGGCCTCGAGATCGCGGATCAGCGTGGCGATGGGGCGGTCGATCTCCTTGTGCATCCGGTCGACCGTCTCGTGGCCGCGTTCGTGGGTGTCCCAGTGGACGAAGGGGATGTATTCGGTCGTCACCTCGACATACCGGGCCCCGTTCTCGACGAGCCGGCGGGCGAGGAGGCAGCCGCGGCCGAACCGGCCGGTGTCGTACTGCTCGACGACCTCCTTCGGCTCGAGCGTGATGTCGAACGCAGCTCGCTCCTTCGCCGAGAGGAGGCGGTGGGCGTTCTCCAGGCTCCGCAGCATCGATTCCTGGTGATAGTCGCTCGTGAACTCCCGTCCCGGTGCCGCGGCGACGAGCTTCTGGAAGTGCTGGTAGCGATCGGCAAACCGGCCCGGCTCCATCCCCTTCGGCGGCCGTACTGCGAGCGCTGCCTCCTCGGGGAAGGGAAGATTCATCGGGCCGAACTCGCTCCCGAAGAAGCCGGGGGTGGTGAAGGCCTTGATCTCCTCGTTTTCGCCGATCCCCTCGAGGCGCTGGCCGATGTTGATGAAGGCCGGCATCGTCGGATTGCGCGGCCCGAGGACCCGCGCCATCCAGGCGCCAATGTGCGGGCAGGCGACCGTCTGCGGCGGGACGTAGCCGGTGTGCCAGTGATACTGATGGCGCGAGTGGAGGATGCTGCCCAAGTCGGGCTGGACGTGCGAGCGGATGAGCGTGCCGCGGTCGAGGATGCTCGCTACACGCTCGAGCCCCTCACAGATCTGCACGCCGTCGACCGCCGTGGGGATCGCCGGGAAGGTGCTGATGCAGTCGGCGACGGCGAGACCCTTCTCGAACGGCTTGTACTTCTTCGGGTCGAAGTTGTCGGGGGCCGCCATCCCGCCGGCCATCCAGAGGACGATGATCGCGTCGGCCTTCGCCCGCGGATGCTCGATCGCCTCGTTGGCGAGCAGCCGCGGCTGCGGCAGGCCGAGCGTGGCCGTCGCCGCCGCGGCGAGGGACTTGAGAAACTCGCGGCGCTGGTGATCGCTGGGGCGGGATCGCATTGGGAGGATCTCCGGACGGGGGCCAGGACTCATCGGACGAGTTGGAACTCAGGGAGCATCACGACCGCCCAGAGACAGTCGGCGACCGATTGCTCGGTCGGGGTGCGGCCGAGGATTTCGAGCGCCGCCGCGGCTTCGGCGGCCGTCGGCTGTCGGGCGAGGGCCGACGTGAAGATCACCTGAGCGAGCGTGGTCGGATCGGCACCGTGCTCGGCGAGCCAGCGCCTTCCCCCGGCAGAAAACGTCTCGAAGAGGGGCTGTTCGTTGGCAAGCTGGATCGCTTCGAGGGTGGTGAGATCGGTGGGCCGCGAGGTGACGACCTGATCCCGATTCGGCCGGCCGAGCGCCGCCATCAGCGGCGTACCCTTCACGAGGACTGCGCGGACCATCGGCTGTGGGCTTGTGGCCCCGGCAAGGCCCGCTGCAAAGGCGGCATCGCTCGAGGCCCAGGTGCCTTGGTTCTCGACAATGCTCGCCTTCTGCCAGTCGGCCGGCTCCTGGCCGCCGGGCCATTTTCCCTCTCCGTCAGGAAGCGTTGCCGTCCACTCCCAGAAATCGTCCGAGGCGACCCAGGTCACACCACCCCCTGCGAGGATCGCGCTGACCTCGGCCTTGAGTGCTGCAGGACCGCCGGCGTCGGCATTCGCGGCGACGACGAGGATCTCGTTGCTGCCGAACCTCAAGGCGCCGGTGATCGGCTCGGCGAACGGCTTGCCCCAGTCGGCCGAGTGGCCGACCTTCGTGCCGTTGACCCACATCGTCACCTCGTTGTCGGCGGTGGCGACGGCGACGGCATGGGTCACCGGATCGAGGAGATTGATCCGCGCCCGGAAGGCGAGCTTTTCACCCGGCGGTGAGGCGGCGGCTTGGTTGTTCCAGATCCACTTGGCCCGAGGCGGAAGCGGCCGCGGCGCCGCCGGATCGGGTTTCACGCGCTCGACGTCTGCATCGGGCTTGGCCGGCGCCGCACCGGTGAGTTGCCAGAGGGCGTCGGTGAATTGCTCGGCCGTCATCCGCCGCGGTAGCGGCCCGCGGAAGACGTAGTCTTTTCCCTGGGGCTGACCCTCGACGGCAGGCGTCACGGACCCATAAGCCTCCGAGGTGCAGATCCGCTCGAGGAGATGCTTCGTGTCGTAGCCGGAGGCGACGAAATCGGCGGCGAGCCAATCGAGGAGTTCCTCGTTCCAGGGCCTCGTCCGCAGGGCGTCGACCGGATGGACGAGCCCGCGTCCCATGAGCTTCGCCCAGATCCGATTGACGAGATTCCGCGACAGCCAGCCGTTGCCCGGGTCGGTCATGAGCCGGGCGAGCTGCTCGAGCCTCTCGGCCGGCGGCTTCGCGCCGTCGATGGAGCCAAGCTCCGCAAATGGCCAGCCGGGGCTCGCGAAGGTGCCGGTCGCCTTGTCGCAGCGGAAGAGCTCGAGCCTGTCCGGGGCCATCACCGCCGCCAGATCGTAGGTCTCCTGGAGCTTCCAGCGGTCGACGAAGCTGTCGTGGCAGCTCGCACACTTGAGGTTGATCCCCAGGAATGTCTGACCGACGTTCTGCGCGAATTGGATCGGAACGGTCTGGCTCGAATTGACCTCACCACGCCAGACGATTCCGTCGATGAACCCGCGCGAGGCGTCGGAGGGGGCGACGAGCTCGCGGACGAACCGGTCGTAGGGGATGTTGTCGACGAGGGCCCGATGGAGCCAGGGGGTGATCTGCTTGCGACCGCCGGTGATGAAGCCGGTGCCGGTGTAGTCGTTGCGAAGGAGATCGTTCCAGAACGTCATCCAGTGCTCGGCGCGGGCGAGGTCGTCGTCGAGAAGCTTTTGAATGACTTTCTGTCGCTTGCCCGGATCGGCGTCGGCACGGAAGGCGTCGACAGCCTCCGGGGACGGCAGGAGGCCGACGAGATCGAGGCTCACGCGGCGGAGGAACGTGGCGTCGTCGCAACGTGACGCCGTCGGCACACCCTTGCCCTGCTGGTAGGCATCGACGAGCCGATCGACCGGATGGAGCCGGCCGTCGTGAGCGGGGGGCAGGTCGACCTGCCGGAGGGCGAGGGGCGCCTCGTAGGTGTCGCCGGCGAACGAAAAACCATCCTCCCAGGGCGCCTTGGCGTCGATCCAGCGCGTGAGGATCGCGACCGCCTCGGGCGGAAGGGCCTCCCCCTCGCTCGGCATGCGAAGGTCGGGATCAGCGCTCGTGATCCGACGGATGATTTCGCTCCCGGTCGCATCGCCGGCCACGAGGCCCGGGGTACCCGAATCACCGCCGGCGAGGAGCGTCTCCCGGTCGTTGAGCGAGAAGCCCCCCTGCCGCTGCGAGCCGGTGTGGCATTTGCCACATTTCGCCCGCAGGATCGGCACGACGTCGTGGGAGAAGTCGACGGCACGGGCAGACCATGCGGCGATGGCGATGACCATCGCAAGGACCGCACGCACCGCAGGCCTACTTCTTGAACCGGGCATCGTTCCTGTTTCCCCGCGAGAGCGTGTAGGCGAGGAGATCGAGAACCTCCTCCTCGTTCAAGGTGTCGAGGAGCCCCTTGGGCATCAGCGACTCGGTGGCAGGAATGATCTCGTCGATCTCCGAGCGGGGGATCTCCACGAACTTCGTCGCGTCCTCCGGATCGGTGACGACGACGACCTTCTCCGGCGACTCATGGACGATCCGCCCGGTGTGGGCCTTGCCCCCCTGCGTCGTCACGATGCTCCCCTTGTACTGATCCGACACCACCTTGCTCGGGACCACCATCGCCTCGATCATGTCCTTGAGTTGGAAGCGACCGCCGGCCTGCGTCAGATCGGGGCCGGTCGAGCCGCCGTCGTCGCCGAAGCGGTGGCAGACGACGCATCGCGCCGCCGCAAAGGATCGCTTGCCCCCTTCGAAGTCGCGGCCCGTGGCGAGCCCCTTCTCCGCCGAGGCGAGGACGTCGTCGACCGTCCAGGCCTTCCCCGGGCCAGCGGGCTTGGGCAGCGGCGGCGGTGCGTAGGCCTTGCGGGCGCCGATCGCCTCGAGCGCGAGCTTGTCGTTCTCCGAGAGGCCGACGAGGCTGTCGTTCTCGATGTTGACGAGGAACTTCCGGAAGCTCGCGCCACCGGCCCATTGCTGGGCACGGTTGAACCAGCCGTGGTAGCCCTTGCGGTCGTCGAGCGTCCAGGCGTCCTTCTCGTTGACGGTCCGCAGGACATACGCGAAGTGGACTTGGAGGAGGTCGCTGCGCTTCTCGAGGGCATCGCGGACGGCGCTGCCGTAGCCGGCATTCCGCGTGATCAGTTGCCGCAGTTCCTCCTCGTTGGGGGCGAGATTCGTCGAGCCGGCCGACTGCGACGGCTCGGCCATGAGGCCGACGAGCTTCGTCACGATGCCCGGGGCCCGCACGGCCACGAGCACGCTCGAGAGCTCACGATCGAGATCGAACGCCCCCGACGGAAACAGCGGCGCGAGCTTGTCTGCGATCGTCGCCCTGGCCTCCGCCGGCGGATCGCCCAAGCGGATCATCGCCAGCTCGTAGGCACGGACGAGATCGACTTTGGAGGCGGTGTCGAGCTTGGCCGGGTCGACGCTGTCGAGGGCGGCGAGCAGCTGCGGCTGCATCGCCGGCTCCCCCTGACGGGCGACGGCGATCGCCGCATGGATCCGGGCGAGCGGATCGGCCAGGCCGAGCCCCTTCGTGGCCCAGGCCTCGAGCGGCTGGTGCTCGAGCGCGATCCTCGCGGCATACCGGATGAAGCGGTCGGAGTTGGCCAGCTGCGGGAGCGCCGCGGCGACGGCCGCCTTCGTGTCGGCCCCCTTCACGTGATACTGCTCGAGGCCGGCGCGGACCTTGCGGGCCTCGGCTCCGGCCGTCGACGTCGCATCGACCGGGGCGGTCGATTCCTTCCCGGCGTACGTGACCCGGTAAAGTTCCCCCTGGCCACCACGGCCACCGACGGTGAAGTAGATGGCGCCATCCTTGCCGATCGTCATGTCGGTCAGCGGCAGCGGCGTCCGGGAGACGAACTCCTCCTTCTCCCCCTTGTAGGTCGAGCCGTCGGGGGTGATGTGGATCGCGTACATCGTGCCGAACGTCCAGTCGCAGATGAAGAACGCCTTCTGGTATCTGGCGGGGAACTTGGCGCCATAGCCGAACGACGCCCCCACCGGGGAGCCGGGGCCGATGTCGACCAGTGCCGGCAGGCTGTCGGGGAGCGCCGGTGACCACTTGCCGGCCCCGCTGCGCCAGCCGAGCTCACTGCCACTCGTGGCATGGTTGACGCGCGTGGGGCGATACCACGGCGAGCCGAAATCCCACTCCATGTCCGCGTCGTAGACGAACATCTCGCCGTCGGCATTGAAGGCGAAGTCGTAGGGATTGCGGTAGCCGCCGGTCCAGAGTTCCCACGTCTTCCCGTCGGGATCGGTGCTGACGACATACCCGCCCGGCGCGAGGATCCCCACGGCATGGCCCCCCGCGTCCCACAGACGCGTGATGAGGAGGTCCTCGTCCCAGTTGGCGGGGAGCCGGCTCGTCGCCTCCGCGGGCAACTCCACGCGGCGCTGGTTCGGGCGGATGCCGCCGAGCGTCTGCGGCTCGGTGAGGTTCTTCACCGCGAACGGCGGGAGGGTGTGATTGCCGCAGATGATGAACAGCTTCTTGCCATCGGGCGACAGGCAGATGTTGTGGGGACCGTGCTCGCCCCCCCCTTCGAACGTGCGGAGCTTCTCGACATGGTCGAGGACGTCGTCGCCATCGGTGTCGGTGGCCCGGTAGAGGCCGCTGCCGGGGCCGCCGTTGCAGACGACATAGAGCGCGTCGAAGGCCCACAGGAGCCCTTGAGCGCCCGACAGTGGCACCGGGATCTTCTCGACGACCGTCGGCTTCGAGCCGTCGAGCGGCGCCGGGGTGATCCGCACGAGCCCCTTGTCCCCCTGGTCGCTGGCGATCAGCCGCCCCTTGGGATCGGTGGTAATGCAGACCCACGAGCCGAGTTCGTCCTGCGGCACGGTGAAGAGTTTTTCGACCTGGAAGCCGGGAAGGACGTTGAACGGCTGCGCCGCGGCCGACTGGGCCTCACCGGCAAGCGCGTTCTTCCACGGGCCATCCCCCGCCTTGGCGACGACCCGGACGGCGACCGCTTCGGTCGGCTTGCCGGCAACGGCGGCTTTCCAGCTGCCGTCGGTGGCGATCACCTTCTCGCTGCCGTCGGCGGCGGTGAGGACGATCCGGCAGGAGAACCCGGCCGGGCCACCCTCGTTGGCGACGGTCGCCACCAACTCGTTGTCGCCGGCCTTCAGATCCTCGGTGACATCGACGGCGACGGGGTTCTCCCAGGAGTCGCTCTTGGCCACCTCGCGGCCGTTGAACAGGAGGGTCATACGGTTGTCGGCGGTGGCGGTGATGACCACCTTCTTCGCGCCGCCGGTGAATGACTTGGTGAGCCGGTATTCGCCGTCGTCACTCGGTCCCCAGATCCAGTCGGCGAGCCCCTTCTTCGTGGCGGGAGCCTCGATGGCGGCGGCACCGACGGGCTGCTTCTCGGCACGTTGCTCCCAGGTCTCGGCGGCGCGGGTGGCCTCTCGCCCGATCGCGGGCAGGGTGACGAGCAGACCAGCGAGGAGCAAAGCGGCAGGACGAAGCGACATGGAAGGCACTCGCGACAGGGTTGACACGAAAGGAAAGACACCGCGGAAAGCGGTCAGTGCACGGCTCCACCCGGACCGTGCTCGAACACACCATGATAGTCGGACGTCGATCGCGGCTGAAACAGCGTTCCGCGGGGCCCGCCGGCCGGCCTTCGACTAGCGAGGCACGAGGTGGACGGCAGGCACCTTCACTGCCGCGAGGAGTCGCTCGCCGGGAAAGAGCCCGAGTTCCTCGGCGGAAGCGCGGGTGACGAGCGCCGTCAGGTCGAATCCGGCATCGAGTCCGACGCGCACAAGCGCCCCCTCGGGCACGACGGAGCGGACGGCGACGGGGAAGCGATTGCGGGCGCTCACGTCCCCGCCGGTGTTCCGCAGGAGCACGACCTCCTCGGCGCGGAGGCAGACATGGACCATCCTCGTGCCGTCGGGAGGGGCGATGGCGGTGAGGCGCACCCCGCCGACGTCGACCGTGGCGAGTCCCGCCTCGATCCCGATCACCTCACCGGGGAGGATCGACTCGGTGCCCACGATCCGCGCCACGGCGGCGTCGGCCGGACGGCTGAACACGTCGGCCACCGTCCCGGACTGCAGCACCCTTCCCTCCTCCATGACGACGATTCCGTCGCCGAGCGACAGGGCCTCGGTGTGGTCGTGGGTGACGACGACCACCGGCAGCCCCGTATCGACGAGCAACCGCCGTAGGCCCGGCCGCAAGCGAGCCCGGAGCGGGGCGTCGAGGGAGGAGAGCGGTTCGTCGAGGAGGAGCAGCCGCGGCCGGCGCGCGAGCGCCCGCGCCAAAGCCACGCGCTGCTGCTGGCCGCCGGAGAGCGTGGCCGGCATCCTTCGGGCGAGGGCGTCGAGGTCGAAACGGCGCAGGGCCTCGGCGACGCGCGTGGCCCGGTCGGCCGCAGGGAGGCGGCGGAGGGCGTAGCCGACGTTGCCGGCGACGTCGAGCCAGGGGAAGAGGGAGAGATCCTGGCTGAGCATGCCGATGTCGCGCGCCTGCGGCGCTCGATGCACGCCGAGCGCGGCGTCGAACCATGGCTCGCCGTCGAATGCGATCCTTCCGGTGGCGGGCCGCTCGAGCCCCGAGAGCGCCCGGAGGATCGTCGTCTTGCCGCACCCCGACGGACCGTAGAGGACCACCACGCCGGGCCCCGTCTCGAGGCGTCCGTCGACCGTCGTGCCGGAGCGGTGCCGGACGGTGAAGGAGGCGACGAGCCGTGATGCGGCGTGGCTCATCGGCCCGTTCCCCGTGCCACCGACTGCCGCGCGAGCCACTGCACCACCACGAGCGCCGAAAGCGCTCCGGCGACCAGGAGCGTCGCCGTCCGCGCCGCGGAGGCATGATCGAGCGCCTGGACGTCGTCGTAGAGCGCTACCGAGAGGGTGCGGGTGACGCCGGGAATGTTCCCCCCCACCATCAGCACCACGCCGAACTCTCCGACCACATGGGCGAACGTCATCACCAGGCCGGTGACGATCCCTGGCCAACAGGCGGGGAGGACGACGCGGAGGAAGGTCGCGCTCCGCGATTCCCCCAGGCACCAGGACGCTTCGACCAGCCTCCGATCGAGCGCGGCAAAGGCCGCCGTGAACGGACCGACCGCGTAGGGGAGATTCATGAGCACCGCGGCAAGGAGGATGCCAGCGAACGTGAACGGCAACGTGCCCCCGGTGAGCCATCCCCAACCGCGGCCGATGACGCCTTCTGGAGCGGTGGCGAGGAGGAGGAAGAATCCTGCCACCGTCGGGGGAAGGACGAGCGGCAGCGTGCAGACGGCCTCGACGATCCCACGGAGACCGCTGCCTCGTCGCGGTGGGGCGGCGAGCCACCAGGCCAGTGGCAGCCCGACCGCGGCGAGGACGAGCGTCGTCGTCGCGGCGAGTCGGATCGTGAGCCAGGTGGCGGTGGCGTCCACGGCGTGGTTCCGATGGCCGGCGGTCAGGGTGACGCGGGGAACTCGAAACCGTAGCGTGCGAGGATCTCGCGACCGGCCGGGGCGAGGAGGAAATCGCGGAATGCCTCCGTCGCCTCGCGGTCGATCACGCGGGCATGGATCGCTCCACCGTGACGGATCGGCGGGTGCGCCTCGGCCGGAACGACCCAGAATCGCCCCCGTTCCGAGAGCCTCGTTCCCCGCGCGAGCGCCAGAGGCAAGAGCCCCACTTCCGCCGCGCCGCTCTCCACGTACTGCGCCGCCTGCGCCGCGCTCTCCCCCACGGCGAGCTTCGCTTTCAGCCGATCCTGGAGCCCGAGATGGGCGAGCGTCGCCTCAGCGGCCCGGCCGTAGGGGGCGTGAACAGGATTGGCGATCGCGACCCTTCGCACCGAAGGGTCGAGCAACGCATCGGCGCCGAGCTTGAGGACGTCGATCGGCGACTCGTTGCGCACCCAGACGACGAGCCGGCCCTGGCCGGTCTCGAAGACCTCCCCCTCGGCGGCGAGGCCGGCCGCCGCGAGCTCGTTGGCATAGGCGATGTCGGCGGTGAGGTAGAGATCGCTCTCGAGCCCTGACTTGAGTTGCGCAAGCAACGCTCCGGAGGCGCCGAAGGTTGGGGAGATGTCGATGTTTGGATGCTCGCGCTGAAAGCCGTCGGCGAGGGCATCGAGGCAGGAGCGGAGATCGGTGGCGGCAGCGACGCGGACCTTCGTCCGCACCCGCGCGGGGCGACTCGGAGGCGGTTTGGCGCAGCTCGTGCCGAGCGCGACGACGAGGACGGCGCACACCGCGCCGGACAGGCGGCGACTGGGACGGGATGAGGAGGGGCTCGGGCGACGGCGCATGCGGCCATCTTAATCATCCCTGCGGGCCGCCGCGCGCGTGGACCGGCCAGTCGGATGCGATGCCCGCGGCGGCAGAAACCCTCGGCGTTTCAGCCGGAGCGAGAGTGGCCGAGGCCATGGATGGCCTCGGCCACGATGAAGCTAGTACCACACCCCGGCCCGTACCAGGAAGGTGTCACCGGGGTGGACGGTGGGCTGGTTGGAATCGTAGTACTGCACGGTGCGGCCGAACACGTAGCCGGTCTCCAGCCGCCACGAGATCCCCAGGTCGGCCGGCCTCCGCTCCCACCCGGCCAGCAGCCGATAGTCACGGATCACGACCACCTCGTCGACGCCGGTGGCCGATTGCATCGCCCATTGATTGCCGCCGAACTCGGCAGCGAGATAGCTCCAGTGGGCGGCGCGGGGGAGTTCGGCGATCCGCCAGGCAAGACGCGGACGCGGGAAGATGAGCTCGAAGCGTTTGTCGTCGGCCGGCGTCCAGACGAGCCCTCCGGCGGGAAGCATGTTGACGTCGTAGCGGTCGAGGTAGATCAGGCCAGCGACGACCCGGAGATTGTCGGTCGCTTCCCAGGCGCCGAACCCGTGGCCGGTGATCCGCAAGCTCTGGGAGGAGTTGTTGTGGAAGTCGCTGTACCAACCGGGGGCGACGGCGAGATCGACGCCGAGGCGCGTGCCGATCTTCCGTAGCCACCTGGCCTGAATGTAGCTCTCGTAGAGGGTGCCCGGCAGATCGACGCCGTCCGGCGCGTCGACGATCGACGCCCCGAAGCCGGGCGTGACGAGGAGCGGGGAATCGACCGTCGGCGCCGGCAGACCGAGGGTCACCCACTGGTCGATGACCGTGAGTCCGAGGCCGTCGCTGGTCCGCTTGGGGAGCTCGGTGACCGTGGAGATCACCTGCTGGAGCATCCCCGGCTTCGCACCGGGAGGGAGTTTGCGGCCGGCGGGGGGCTCGAACTCCTGCCTTGGTTGCCCCGGTGGGGCCAGGTCGTCGGGAAGGAGTGGCTCCTGGAGATCCTGTGGGTCACCGATCGCGGCGAGGCGGATCCGTCCGGGGACGAACGGATCGACCGGCGGTAACGGCACCGGCACGTCGATCCAACCGGCCTCGTCGTCGATCGTCGCCGGGAGTGGGAGCGGCTCTTCGGCGACGACCGCCGGGGCCACCGTCGCCAGCGCCGTCACGAGCGTGGCGAGGAGCGGAAGTGAGCGGATGCGACGGCGCACGCAGGGATCTCCGGGCGCGGGGCCCATCAGTAGGCCAGACCGAGGCGGATCATCCACGTGTCGTCGAGATCCTGGATCTGCGGGGGGCCGTCGACGAAGAACAACTGCCGGTAGAAGACGTAGCCGACCTCGAGATGGCCCGAGAGCCCCTGCGGTGTCTTGGGGACCAGTTCGCCACCGAGGACGATACGGATGTCGTTGTAGTCGAACGGGGAGATCTGCCCCGTGGAGCGGCGGAACGTCCAAGCGCCGCCACCGTACTCTCCCGCCACGTAGCCCCACAGTGAGCGGTTGGCCACCTCGCTGAACCGCCAGGCCGCTTTCGGGGTGGGGAAGAGAATGTCGTACCGGGCGTTGGCATTGGGCACCCAGGTGACGCCGACGACCGGCAGGAGCTTCACCTGATTACGGTCGAGGTAGACGATGCCCGCCTTCCCCTGCATCGTCGGCGTCAGTTGGAGCGTGCCGACGGCCCGGCCCATGATGCGCCAGCTCTGCGACACCATCACGTCCCAGTTGGTGTAGACGCCGGTGCGGATGCCGAGCTCGGCTCCGAACAGCGGCGTGAACTGCGGGTTCCAGGCCGCGTCGATGAAGACGTCGTACGTGCTCGGGGGGAGATCGGCGAGCATCGTCGGCGTCGTCTCCGGTCCATCCCAGAGCTGGATTCCGAAACCCGGCGTGATGAGGAGCGGAGCGTGGTTGAGATTGGCCTGCGAGTCATGGAAGAACGGGACGGCGAACGTGGCGGTGGTGTCGAGCTCGTTGACCGCCACGCTCGTGTTGTCGCCGGTGCCGTAGAGATAGGCCCAGCTGCCGCGGAACCCCTGGAAGACGCGCATCGTCTGCTGCATCGTGGGGCTCGACATGATCGCCTGCGGCGAGAACGACGACGACGGGGAGGCCGCCTGCGGAGGGACGAGCGACGGGGCGGCAGTCGAGTAGCCCGGATAGCCCGGCTGACCGGTGAGGGCCGACGGCGCCCAGGTGCCGCTCTGCGGTGCGGCAGCGGGGATCAGGTTTCCCTGCGGCGCGTAGGGATCCCACTGCGTGGGCGGCGGGGCGAGATACTGCACCGGCATGACACGGTCGAGTTGTGACGAGGGGGGCGTCGGCAGCGAGACGGTCTGCGCGGGAGTCATCCCCGGTGCCCAGGCGAGCGCGCAGAGCAGCGCCACGGCCAGGTTCCGCACGAGGATGGCAACGGTGGGGCGCACGGCAGGGAGCCCTTGTCGTTCGACGCCGGGGGGCAGGCGGGATTGACCGTAAGGTCTCGAAACAAGCGGGCAGGGGGTACCACGGTGGTAACGCGACGGTCAAGGTCGTACCCCCGGTCACCGCATTCGTGGCGGCGGTCTGCCAAGGCAGGGGGAAACTGGGTAAAGAGGGGGCTCGGTTGCCTCCCTGCCCGATCCTCCCCGTCGGCCATGCCCCCGGAGTCGTACCCCATGTCGCCCCACCCAGCGGACGATCCGTTTCCCGGCGGTGCATCCCTGATCGACAGCCTCGACCGCACCGCCGTCTGCCGGGCCGCCGGGCTTGCGGGGATCGAGATCCTCGCCGAGGCGACCTCGACGATGGACCGGGCGCGGGAGCTGGCTGCCGGAGGGGACGTGCCGCTGCCGGTGGCCGTGATCGCCGAGCGTCAGACCGCCGGCCGTGGCCGGCGTGGCGCGCGGTGGTGGCAGCCGCCGGGAAGCCTGGCGACGAGTCTGGTCATCGACGCGTCCCGGGTGACGGCCCCGGGCAGGCCGGTATCGCCTCTCTGGTCGCTGGCCTGTGGCGTGGCCCTCGCCGAGAGCATCATCGACCTCGAGCCGACGGTGGAGCCGCTCGTGCGCTGGCCCAACGATGTCGTCACCGGGGGGCGGAAACTCGCAGGGATCCTCGTCGAGACCGCACCGGGCGGGAGGGTGATCTTCGGGATCGGCGCCAACACCACCGGGTCGTCGGCCGAGGCGCCCGCGCCCCTCCGGCAGCGTGTCGGCACGCTTCCCGATCTGACCGGCCGGGCGCTGTGCCGCGGCCGCCTGCTCGTGGCGCTCGTGCCGCGTTTCCTCTCCCTCCTCGGCGAGACGTCGCGCGATCCGGGCGTGCTCGTGGAACGCTACCGACCGTTGTGCAGTCTCACCGGCAGCGAGGTGACGGTGCATCGCGACGACGGTCGTCGAATCGTCGGCATCTGCCACGGCATCGATGCCGATGGCGCCCTCGTCCTCGACACGGCCGTCGGGCTTGTCCACCTCGTCTCGGGAAGCCTCACCGATCCTCTCGACGTGTGGCGGGGCGACCGCCCCGAGGGGCACGCCGGGCCTGCTGGCTGACGCCGGCGCCGGCCGGGCCACGCCGCCGCCCGGATCGCCGGGCGAAGACGCACACCTCGCGACCGCCGGTGGAGAGTTGCCTCGCCCGCGCGGTGAATCCCCATTCCTGGAACTGTGCCATCCACGTGTCGAGCGCGGCTGCCCGTGACCAATCGGGGAGCTTGAGGGTGGCGATGATCCCCTCCACGCGCGAGCCTGGAGCGGTGACGACGCGGCCGACAGACTCCATCGAGCTGACCGGATCGATGTTCATGTCGGAAACCACCCAGTCGAATCCGCGCAGGTCGCGCAGCGGCACGTCGCGGGCGCGTTTCCGCCATTGCGTGAAGCCCGGCAGGGCGGCGACGCACGGGTCGACGAGCGCGGGATCGACGCCCACCACCTCGAGGCCGGCTTCGAGGAGCCGCTGGCAGGCACCGCCGGGGGAGGCACCCAGCTCGACGGCGCGGCTACCGGGCCGGAAGTCGATCGCGTAGGAATGGATCGCCTCGTCGAGCTTGAGCCAGGCCCGCGACACCTTGTCGCCGGGAATCGCGCCCGGGTAGAGGCCGCCGGGCCAACACGTCGACGGCGTCGTGGCCCGGTGCCAGCCGATCCACCACCGGTCGTCGTTGTCGGCGAGGCAGTCGAGGACGAGATCACCCGGTTTGGCGACCGTGAACGTGGCGGCCGGAAAGAGGGAGGCCAGGCCGGCGCCCTCGGCGGCACGCGGAGCGGCGGCGACGAGCTCGGCAGTGGACATGGTGCGCACGTCGCGCGGATAAAGATGGACCGCGTCGAAGCTCGCCTCTGGGAGCCTGGCCTTCAGGGCGTCGATCCGGGCCGCGGCGTCTTTCCAGTGCACCTGCCCGTGGCAGCGAAACAGGGCCCGAGCGAAGACGAGGGCGTCGCGGACGCGATCGAGGGCCGCCGGGGAGGGATCGCTTCCGGGGGGAAGCCGGAAACTGACCGCACCGCGCCGCCACGCCCCGCGTGTGCAGCCCGGCAGGGCGACGGCCAGCCTTTGGGCGACCACGTCCTCGGCTCCCCCTTGGCAGGTCGCGAGGAGAAAGTCCCCCGGTGGGATCGGGTCTGGATGGGCCGACGGGGAGGGAGTCTGCTTTGGGGCGATGGAGTGCATCCGACCACTATCGCCTGCCGACCGGCGTGATGCGAACCGGTGAGGCGCAAAAATCAGGCCGGCCCGGGCGCCCAAGGGCCCGGGCCGGCCTTTCTCGTCTGGTCACGAAGGGTTCCCGGTTCGGTGCCCGCACGCACGGCTCAGGGCCGCGTCACGGATCGTCACCGGGAAGGAATTACTTCTTGCCCTTCTTCTTGGCAACCTTCTTGGCAGCCTTCTTCTTCTTCTTCGCCATGGTAATGGCTCCTTGCCACGAGCGCCCGAACTCAAACCCTCGACCGATCCCTCGGGCACTCTGATGAAGGGACCGGGCGACGTACCGGAAACGGATCCGATTGAATTGCTCGTCAGACCCGCGCCGTCGGGTCGACCGTGATGCCACGAGGGCTTCACAAGATGTGTTGTGAATGATTGCGACGAAAACTGTCAAGAGAAAATCGACGAGAAGTCGCGATTTTTTTTCGGCAGCGCCTCAGCGCCAGCCTGTTGATCGTCCGACGCGCGTCGAACTCGGCACGTCGATGACGATGGCGCGACGCACGCCGAAGGGGCTCTAACGAGTGGTGTCGACAAGCGATTCGATCCACCGATCGAGCATCGCGCACTGCTTGCCGAAGTCCTGCTCCTCGACACCCAGCGGGCTTTTGAAGAACGGCGCCAAGCCGTGGAGCATGCCCCGCTCGCCACCCCGCCACGCGCGTTCGGTGAGGCGCACAAGATCGATCACCAGCGGCGCGGCGAGGATCGAGTCGCATCCCTGCCAGGTGAACTGAAAGGTCATCGGCGTGCCGAGGAAGCCGCGGAAGTGGACGTGATCCCAGGCAGTCTTCCAGTCGCCCAACGAGCGGATGTATTCGATCGAGACGTGGGTCTGGGGCGGATAGCCGAGGATCGCGGCGAGCAGATGATCCTTGCTCCGCACCTTGGCGGCCTTGTTGCGCGGGTCGTCGAGCACCTTCCCGTCCATGTTGCCGAAGATGTTGTGCCCCACCCAGCTCATCACCTCGAGGTTGCGGGCTGCGAACATCGGCGCGAGGACGCTCTTGAGAAGCGTCTCGCCCGTCTTGCCATCACAGCCGGCGTGGGGCAGGCCCCTCTCCATGGCCAACTCGCACAGCGCCTCGGGCGTCGAGCCGGTGGAAGGGGTGAAGTTGACGTACGAGGCGCCCGCCTCGAAGGCCGCCACGGCATACAGGCTGCTTGCCGGTAGCGGACAGGCGGCGGCGTCGCCGAGGAGCGGGGCGACGTCGTGCCACCGCGACGGGATCGGCCGGGCGGGAGGCGGCTCGGTGGAGGCGACGTTGACGACCACCACGTGCCGGAGATTGTCCCGGGCCGCGAACGCCTCGAGATCGGCCCGGATCCGGTCGATCGCCTGCCGCGGTGTCTCGACGACGTTGGCCACCGCCGCATCGGCAAGCTCGCGGATCTTGTCCCCCGCGGCGACCACCGTGCCCGGGCGGAGCCGGGCTTCGATCGCCGTGAACGAGTCGGCGGCAGCGTCGAGCACCTCGGGCGTGATCGCCCGGCTCTCCACCCACATCCTCCGGGCCTCGTCGGCGAGACGGCCGGGGCGGATGTCGTGGCCACCGACGACGATCTCGTCGAAGCCGACGAGATCGAGCGGCGCGCAGGGAGGAAGCGCCGTCACCAGGCCATGCGGCTCGGTCGTGCCGCGGGCGAGGGCGGCAAGGCCCGTGATCACGGTCGTCGCCACGCCCCCTTTGGCGCCGATGAGCCACAGGCCGATCGGGCCACGGGCGCCCCGAGTCGGGTCGGGACGCGGTGAAGAACTGCCGTGCTGGGCTGCCATGGCTGCGTGCATTCCTGGGGTCGTGTGGCGGGCGCGGCTCCTGTGGAACAGGCACCGCGGTGGTATCATGCACGACGCGCCACCGGCACGCAAAACGCGCCCTGCTTCGCCTCGCCATCCGTCTCAATCACTCCCCGGCACCATCCCCACGCGCATGTCCCATCCCTCGCCCGTGTCCGCCCCCCGGCGTTCCCCCCTCGCCCTCGCCACGAGGATGCACGCGCTCGAGCCCTCCGCCACGCTCGCCATGGCCGCACGGGCCGGAGCCTTGGCTGCGTCAGGCGTCGACGTCATCGATCTGTCGGTCGGTGAGCCCGACTTCCCCACGCCTGACCATGTCTGCCGGGCGGCCGAGGCGGCGATCCGTGCCGGGAAGACGAAGTACACCCCGGCGGCCGGCATTCCCGATCTGCGCAAGGCGGTGGCCGCGGACTACACGCGGCGCAGCGGCCTGCCCGTGACGGCGGCGCAGGTGGTCGTCTCCAACGGGGCGAAGCACTCGCTCCACAACGTCTTCACCGCGCTGCTCGACGAGGGGGACGAGGTGATCGTCCCCGCTCCGTTCTGGGTGAGCTACGCCGAGCTCATCAAGCTCACCGGGGCCAAGCCGGTGATCCTGCCGACACGCCTCGAGGACGACTTCAAGCTCCGTCCCCAGGCCCTCCGTGCCGCGCTCACCCCGGCCACGCGGATGCTCCTCCTCTGCTCGCCGAGCAATCCCACCGGCGTGGTCTATTCTCCCGAGGAGCTCGGCAGCCTGGCCGACGTGGCGATCGACGCCAATCTCTCGGTCGTCGCTGATGAGATCTACGATCAGCTCGTGTTCGACGGCCGTCAGGCGGTCTCGTTCCCCACCCTCCGTCCGGGCCTCGCCGACCGCACGATCGTCGTCGCCGGTGTCAGCAAGACGTATTCCATGACCGGCTGGCGGATCGGGTGGACGATCGCCCCGGAAGGGCTCTCCAAGGCGATCGGCAATCTCCAAAGCCAGGAGACGAGCAATCCCTGCAGCGTCAGCCAGCACGCCGCCCTGGCGGCGCTCACCGGCCCGCAGGAGTGCGTCGCCACGATGAACGCGGCGTTCCAGGTGCGGAGGGACCTCGTCGCGGCGCGTCTCCGGGGAATCCCCGGCGTCCGCATCCCCGACATCGGCGGCGCCTTCTACGCATTCTTCGACATCAGCCCGATCCTCGCCCGCGGCACCGACGGCATCACGACAAGCGCTGCCTGGTGCGAAGCGCTCCTGGAGAAGGAGCATGTCGCCCTCGTGGCCGGCAGCGCCTTCGGCACCGAGGGGCACGTACGGATGAGTTTCGCCTCGAGCGAGGAGAAGCTCGAGCGCGGCCTCGACCGGATCGCCCGCTTCGTGGGGGCGTAGCCGGGCCGGGGCGACCCCGAAGCCACGGTCGCGTCGAAAGGATGGCCCGACACTCCGGTGCCATCGCGATCACTCGAGCGCGAGCGCACGCAGGTCGCGGAACTCCACCTTCATCGCCAGCCCACCGTGGATCTGGAGCCCGATCGGGGCCGGCTCGGCATGTTTCGGCGCCGTGTACTGAGAGACCTGCTCGCCGTTGAGCCAGACGGTGAACGTGTCCCCCTCGGCCCGGATCCGGATCCGGTTCCAGTCCCCGGCCTTGAGGAGCTCCGCCGCCCGCTTCGCCTGGGCTTCTTCCGGATAGTTTCCGACGTAGAACGAGCAGGTCATGTCACGCTTCAGGCTCCGCGAGACGCCGATCTGAAGTTGCAACTCGGGCTTGCGGAGCATGAACCCGCTGTCGATCTCCCCATTCCAGCGCACCTCCCCTTCGAGGATCACGTCTCCGTAGGCTCGCTCCGTGTAGAGCATCGATCCTTTCTTCTCGGCGTCGTTCTCGCCGACGAGAATCCCGTCGACGACCTTCCAGTGGGATTCGGCGGGGGGCTTCCAGCCGGTGAGATCCCGGCCGTTGAAGATCGCCGGTAGCGCCGACGTCGGCGGAATCTCCTCGGCGAAAAGCAGGCCCGAGGTGGTTGCGGTGACGAGGACGGCGGTCACGAGGACGGCCAGAGCGCGGGGGAGCGGGTGGAGCACGAACGGTTCTCCGGCGGATCATGGGCAGAGGGGCGTCGGCGGGGGAAGTATAGACTCGCCTCACCCGCGCGATCGATGCGGAGACCGGAAGGTGGAGTGGTGACGAAGATGGAGTCGACAGCCGCGATCGTGCTCGCCGGCGGACGCTCGACGCGTCTGGCGAGCGCCGGTCTCGTTCCCCCGGGAGGCAAGGCCGGCCTCCTGCTCTCCGGCACGACGCTGCTCGGAAGGGTCTGTGAACGGGTGGGGCGCGTAACGCGTCAGACCGTCGTCGTGGCGGCCGCGGAGCAGCCGCTCCCCGGCCTGCCGCCCGGTGTGGAGGTGGTGCGCGACAGTCTTCCCGGCTGCGGTCCGCTGGCCGGGATCGCCGACGGCCTGCGGGCGCTTCGCGCGGATGCTGCGGCGATCCTCATCGTGTCGTGTGACGTGCCGCTGGTCAGCCCGGCGGTCCTCGCGCTGCTGCGTGACGCCCTGTCGGGGGAGTCGATGGTCGATGAGCGAGCCGGAAGGCACGATCAGGCCCTATCGCCGCTGTGGGTGGTGCCGGAAGTGGCGGGGCATCTCCAGGTGCTTCTCTCGGCGGTCCGACCGGCGGTGCTGACGGCGATCGAAGCTCATCTTGCGGCCGGCCGGCGCGACCCCCGGTCGCTCGTCGAGCGCCTCGCGGCGGCCGGTACGGCGCGGATCATCCCGGAAGCCACGCTCCGCCCGGTCGATCCCGGGCTGTGGAGCTTTCACGACCTCGACACGCCGCGGGACCTGGAGGACTTGGGGGATTTCCTTGCTCGCGTGGGGGAAAGCTGACCTACGGGAAACGTGGGGGGCACTCCTATACTCCGCCGCATGGCGACGCGACACACCCGAGCGCAGGAGGCTGACGGGCGCCCGCAGGGCCGCCGCCCGTTCCGTTGGGCGCTGCTGCTCTTGGCGATCGGGGCGGCGGTCTGGTTCGCGCCGGTCGCGATCGTGCAGACGCCGCTCCGCGACTGGCCGCTGGCCGCGGCCTTCGCCGGGATCGACGGACGGATCTCGAGTCGCTCGGCGACATGGAATTGGTTCGGGACGGTCGAGTACCGCGACGTGATGCTCGTCGACCGCGCCGGTCGCCCGGTGGCGGCGGTGCGGCGGATGCTCGTCGACCAGGGGCTGTGGCGGTTCCTCGTCCACCGTGCCGACCTCGGGACGGTACGTCTGGTGGGTGGCGAGGCTCTCGTCGAGGTCCGGAGTGGAGGGAGCGGGCTCGAGGATGTTCTCGCTCCGTGGATCGCGGCGACGACCCGCGCCGGTGCCACCCCGGCGGTCGAACTCGAAGTCGTCGATGCCTCGGTCGAGGTGATCGATGTCGCGCGCGACGATGCCTGGCGGATCACGGAATTGATCGCGGCGGGAAGTCTCCGGCCGGGCGCGACGCTGGCCGGATGGACGATCGCCGGGAGGGTGGTGCATACCGGCCCGCCGAAGCGTGATCTCGCGGCGGCCTTCGCCCCTCCCCCTGCCGCGGCCAAGGGAGGGCCTCCACCGGCACGCCTCGACCGGACCACGATCGTGACCGGAGTCACCGCCGTTCTGGCACGCGCGGGGGGGTGGTCGGTCTCCGCCCCGAACGATCCCGGCGCGCAGCCGCCGCGCTCCCTGGCGGTCACCGGGAACAGCGTGCCGCTCGACCTGACACGGGTCGTCGCCACGAGATTCGATCTTCCCCGCGTCCTCGACGGGACGGCCGATCTCCGGCTCGATATCGATCTCCCCTCCGGGGCGGCCCCCGAGGGGTTGAGGGTGGCCGGGCGCGTCGACGGCGCGAGACTTGCGGTGTGCCGATCCGATACGCTCGAGAAGCTCGTGGCCCTCGAACGATGGGAAGCGCCGATCGACGTCTCGATCTCCGGTTCGACCGTGACGCTGCGGGACTGCCGGATCGAGTCGCCGCTCATGCGTGCCGAGGCGTCGGGCCGGGTGGGACTGCCGCAGGGGACCGCCTGGGAATGGGCGGAGACGCTCATCGGTGACGACTTCGCGGTGGCCGTCGACATCGACCTCGCCGCGGCGTCGCGCAGCGTGAGCGGAGGCTTGCAGGTCCGCCCCGATGTCCGGGTCGCCGGAGGCCAGTTGCAGATCGCGGCGGCGGCACGCGCCGAGGGGACGGAGCGCGTCCTCGAGGTCCGCGCCGGGGCCCGCGACCTCGAGGTCGTGCAGGGCACCAGGCAACTCCGCTGGCAGGAGCCGTTCGTCGGCTGGTTGAGGTCGCGCCGCGGCGCCGGCCGCGGCGATCAACTGCGCGTCGAGGAGGCGCGGGTGGCGACGTCGGCCTTCGAGGTCTCGGCCTCGGGCACGACCGAGTCGTCCGATCTCCAGTGGACCGCCGATCTCGGTCGGCTCGTGGCCGACGCCGGTGAGGTTCTCGATCTCCGTGGCATCGACCTTGCCGGCACCACGCGGGGCCGTGCCACGCTCAAACGCGCACCGGCCACCGGCGCGGCGACCGCCTCGCTCACCGGGAGTGTGAGCGGATTCCGCTGGCTCGCCGCGGGGCGTCCCGACTGGATCGACGACGAGATCACGATCGATGCCTCAGCGGCCGGATCGATCGCCGACGGGACGATGGTCATCGACGCCGCCCGGTCGGAGTGCGCCGCCGCCGGCGACCTCCTCGAGATCACGCTCGCCGGTGGGGCGGTGGTCGATCCATCCCTCCTCCCGTCGCTCGTCGGCCCGCCACGGCGCGGTGGGGCGTGGGTGCGACCGGCGCCGACCTCCACGGGGGTGTCGCTCGATTGGATGTTGCGGGGTGATCTGGCCCACTGGCAGGCCAGACTCGTGGCGCTCGCCGGCGACGCCGCCGCCGCATCGACGCGCCTCGGGGGCTCGGTCGAGGCGTCGGCGTCGCTGGCGGCCCAAGGCGGCCAGTGGCAGGTGACCCGGGCCGGCGCGGAGATCGAGAACCTCGTCATCGACGAGGGGCGGATCGTCGAACCGCGTCTGGTCGCCACCGCGGCCGGGACGATCGACGGCTCGAGCGGCAGGCTCGATATCTCTTCGGCCGAGGTGCTGACATCGAGCCTCTCGCTCCGCACGGGCGGTCTGGCGATCCTTCCCCCCGCTCCCGGCCGGGCCGACGGCGCGTCGTGGATGGCATGGGAGGCATCGGGCCGCTGCCGGGGTCGCGTTCAATGGCAGTGCGACGTCGGCAGGATGGCGCCGTGGTTTTTCGAGGCGGCGACGGTCGAACGCTGGCCGGCGGCCGGGCGGGTGTGGGGTACGGTCGATATCCAGGACACACCGGCAGGTCTCAATCTCCTCCTCGATGCCACCGGCAATCAGCTCACCCTCTCGGCGGCCGACGAAGGCGTTGCGGCGGCGGGCCGCGCCGATCCGCTCCCCCTGCCGACACGCGAGGTCTGGGGGGAACAACGGGCGCGGCTCGTGCTCGAAGTGACCCGCGCACCGGTCGGAGACGCCCTGACCGTCAACCGCATGGTCCTCGAATCGTCGACGCTGGCCGCGGCCGCGGCTGGAACGGTGCACGACTGCTCGTCGCGTCCCCTGCTCGACGTCGGAGGGACGCTGAACTACGACTGGAGCATGCTCTCGCGGCTCCTGCTGCCCTGGACCGGCGGGCGCCTCGATCTCTCCGGTGGTGCCGCCCGACCGTTCGCGCTCCGTGCGCCGGTCGAGCCCATCGTCCGTCTCGTGGTCGATGGCCTTTCGCCCGGCCGGGGTGCGGGCACGATCGATCCGGTCGCCACCGGTGACGGTGGAACGCCGACGGCGGAGGTGCCGCTCCCTGAAACGTGGCTGTCGACGATCCGTGGCAGCGGTCGCGAGGCCGATCCCGAAAGACCGCTCCGGGCGGCGCTGCCCGTGTCGCTCCAGCCCGCCGCACGGACCGGATCGTCCGCCTGGTTGCGGAGCCTGTCGATCGATTCCTCGACGGCCTGGTCGGCCGGCACGATCGAGGGGATGCGGCTCGACGCCGGCGAGACACCCCTGCGACTTTTCGAAGGGCAATTGGCCCTCGGCCCGTTCGATGTCGGGCTCGGTGGAGGGAGGCTGCGCGGCGCTCCGTGGCTGCAACTCCTTCCCGCCCCGGGGGAGCTCGTCGTGCCGAAGGGTCGGCTCATCGAAAGGATGGTGCTCGCCGGTCCGCTTGCCGATCGGTGGATGAACTGGATGTTCCCGATCATCGGCCGCTCGATGCGGACACAAGGGCTCGTGAGTGTCGATGTGGCGGGGGCCCGGCTGCCGCTCGGCGATCCCTGGGCCGGGGATGCCGCAGGGCAGATGGTGTTTGAGAATCTCGAGGTCACGCCGGGGCCGGTGATGGCGCCGCTTGCGAACCTCGTGGCGAAACTCCAGGCAGTCATCGATCCCCGGTTCGCCTTCGGTGACAGGGCGGTACTCCTCCGCGTCCGCCCCGAGCCGGTGCGGGTCAGGCTTGCCGGAGGCCGCGCCTGGCACGACGGCCTGGTGATGGACATGGGCCAATTGATGCTCCGCTCCGCCGGCAGCGTGGGGGCGGACGGGTCGCTGGCGATGGTGGTCGAGGTCGGTTTCCGCGGTGATCTCGTCGCCGGCGTGCCGGCGCTTTCGAAACTGATGCGGACACCCCTGGTGATCCCGCTCAAGGGGACCGCCGATCGGCCGCAGTTCGACGCCGGCGCGATCGACGGGCTGATCGCCCGAGTCGTCGACAACACCGCCGAGGCGGTCATCAAGGACGGCTTCGAACGGGGCCTCGAGGGGCTCGAGGAACTGTTCGGCAATCCACCCCCCGCGGCGCCGGCGCTCCCGCTCCGCCCGGCGATCCCCGGAGCGCCTTTACCGTCGCTGCCGCCGCTGCCTCCCGAGGCCCCTGCCCCGGCGCCGCTCTCCTTTCCGACGCCTGCGGCGCCCTGAGCCGCGTCTCCGCCATGTCGAGCCGGCCGGTCGAGCCCGCTCCTTTGGCGCTCACGTCCCGGTCCGCAGGACGCCGTCGCGGCGGAGGCGCCGGTCGGTCGCCGTGATCAGGGTTTCCAGCCGGCGGCGGTAGGCGTGATGCTCGACCTCGAAGCGGTGGCGGGGGCTGTCGACGTAGGCGATGCCGGCCGGTCGCGGAATGCCATCACCGGCCCGGGCACGGTGCTTGTGGAGGAACGCCGCAGCACGCGGGGAACACTCCGCCGCCAGGGCCATCCGCGCGATGAGCTTCCCCTGGAGATCGGTGAGGCCCCACTGTCCGCTGTCGGGCTGGATGAGACCGCAGACGGCGATGTCGTCGCGCGTGGGATGGAGAGCGTGGAGGAAGAGCTGGGGCGCGCCATCGACGGGATGGAGATGGCAGTCGTCGATGAAGGGGAGCGAGAGCACGTATCCGGTGGCGCAGATCACGACGTCGAACGACTCCTGACTGCCGTCGGCGAAGGTCGCCGAACTGCCGTCGAAGCGACGCACGTCACCGCGTGGCACGATTCTCCCGGCATCGATCCGCGCGAGGAGATCGGAATTGATCACCGGATGGCTGTCCCACAGCCGGTGATCGGGCCGGGGGAGTCCGTGCTTCCAGGAGAGGCCGATGGCGCGGTCGATGGCGCGGAGGCTCACGATCCGCCGCAGCCACACGGGCGCTCCCATCGCCAGGAGCCGTTCACCGCGGAGATCGGCCGGACGGCCCATGATGAACCGGGGGACGACATGGTAGCCGCGGCGCGTGGAGTGGACGGTGCGGGCGGCATGGCGGGAGCACTCGACCGCGATGTCACAGCCGGAATTGCCACCGCCGATGACGAGGACGCGCTTGCCGGCGATCGCCACCGGGGCGATCGGCGACTTGTAGTGACAGGCATGGAGGAACGGCCCGGGAAACCTGCCCGGGATGTCGGGCCAGCGCGGAGCGTGGTTGTGACCGTTGGCGATCACGAGGCCGCGGCAGTCGAACGCGCCGCCATCGGTGGTCACGCTCCAGCCGCCGCCGCCACGGGGAGTGACCGATCGGACCGGTGTGCGCGTGCGGATCTGACGGCGGAGGGCGAAGTGGTCGGCGTAGGCATGGAGATAGGCGAGGCAGCGAGCATGGTCGGGGTAGGCGGGCCATTGCCGCGGCATCGGAAAGTCGGTGAAGGCGGTCAGCGATTTCGAGCTGATGAGCCTCGTCGACGCGAACACCGCCGAGGCGGCCGAGCCGAAGTACCAGTTGCCGCCGATGTCGTCCTCGCGTTCCAGGCAAACCGCCGGGATCCCGAGTGCGAGGAGATTCTTGAGTGCCGTGAGCCCGGAGGGACCGGCCCCGATGACGCACCATTCGCCACCGTCCCGATCCGCACCGCTCATGCGAGGCTCCGGGCAAGCGCGTCGAGAAGGCGATCGAGATCGTCGTCGGTGTGGTGCCAGGCGAGGCTCGCACGGACGAGGCTGCCACCGGCCGGGACACTCGGCGGGCGGATGGCCG
>Ga0208719_1000095_pt1 | contig 25245 bp, 35 predicted proteins | sample LakMenEpi30Jul09_FD_150747 | JGI IMG/M metagenome (GOLD analysis project Ga0208719, IMG submission 150747) | Freshwater microbial communities from Lake Mendota, WI - 30JUL2009 deep hole epilimnion (SPAdes) | ecosystem: Environmental > Aquatic > Freshwater > Lake > Epilimnion/Euphotic zone ... | reverse complement strand
TATCTGTATTACCATTCTTTGGTGGTAGTTATAAACAAAGTCCTTTCGAGGACATCACAGAAGAGGAATATAACACAAGACTATCTGCTTTACATGCACTAGACCTAACGAAAGTTACAGAGCTAGATGACACAGTGGAGTTTGGTCAAGTGGCAGCTTGTGCAGGAGGTGCTTGTGAAATCTCGTAAAGACTTTATAGAAGGCGTACACTACTATCTAGAAAATGGTAAGGTGGTGTTTACAGAACTTTACCACAAGGAACGTGGCTGTTGCTGTGGATCAAAGTGTAGACATTGTCCGTACGACCCTAAGTATGAAAAAGGAAACAGGGACCTTAAAAAACCCTCATTCGACAGTTAATAATAAAGCCCTGGAGTCTCTACTCTGGGGCTATTTTTTTTGTAAAAAACATTAGGTTTTCCTATAGAAAATCGCTATATTTGTAGGTACAATTTTAAACAACACACATGGCAAAAGCAAAACAAGAAAGCTCTGAATCAAAGAGCAAATTTCAAGAAGCATTAGACAAATTAAACAAGACTTATGGTGTAGGCACAGTGCTTGCACTAGACAGCAAAACAAGCGGTGATTATGATGTCATCAGCACAGGAAGTGTAGGCTTTGACTACATTACACTTGGTGTTGGTGGTTTTGTAAAAGGACGTTTGTACGAACTTATGGGATGGGAAGGTACAGGTAAATCAACAATCTGTGGTCACGCTGCAGCAGAATGCCAAAAGAAAGGAGGCACTGTGTTGTATATAGATGGCGAGCATGCTGTTGATAAGAACTATTTCCAGGCTCTAGGTGTTGATACCACTAAGATGTTAATTGCTCAGCCAGCATGTGGCGAAGAGGGCTTTAACATTGCTATGGAAATGATTAACACTGGAGAGGTGGATCTAATCATTATAGACTCAGACTCATCACTGATTCCTAAGAAGGTGTTAGACGGTGAGGTGGGTGATAGTTCTATTGGTAAGAAGGCTGTACTAAACAGTAATGCCTATCCAAAACTGAAAACTGCTCTATCTGCAAACAACGTTTGTGTTGTAGTTATCAGTCAGTATCGTGAAAAAATAGGCGTAATGTTTGGAAATCCCACCACAACACAAGGTGGACATGCGCTGAAGTTTTACTCAGATGTTCGTATAGAAGTGAGCAGAAGCTTAGCAAAAGAAGGTGACGTAACCTATGGTAATCTTACTAAGGTGAAGGCCATCAAGAATAAAATGAATCCCCCATACAGAAAAGCTGAGTTTGAGATTGTGTATGGTGAGGGTATTGATAAGGTGGGTGAAATACTCAACCTGATGAATGATTACGAAGTGGGTAGAAAGTATGGTAAGACAATGACTTTCAACGAAACTAAGTATGATTTAGAGCAATTTAAGCAAATGTTGCTAGATAATCCTGAATTTCATGCAGAGATTAAAGCAGCCATTCTTAACAAAATAAAACAAGCAGATGTCCAGCAAGAAGTTGTTGAAGATCAAATTTAAGAAAAAAGATGAGCAGAGCAAGCTCCCTGTAAAGGGGAGTTTGCATGCTGCTTGCTTTGACGTATATGCACACAGCATCAAGGTGCAACGTCCTAACACTATGATAATAGGTCTTGGGTTCAGCACAGAAATCCCTGTAGGCTACAAAGGAATAGTTGTTCCCCGTAGTAGTATATCTAAAACAGATTGGATATTAGCCAACTCTATAGGTGTAATAGATGCTGACTACCGTGGAGAATGGATGATGGTGTTTAAATGCCTAGGAGAAATGATTTACCACCCCCTACCATTTGGTGTAGGTGACAGATGTGGTCAAATCTATTTTGAACAAATAGCACCCTTTGAAATAGAAGAAGTGGAAGACTTGTCTGACACAGAACGTGGAGAAGGGGGTTTTGGTAGTACAGGTAAAAGCTAATATATGGGTAAACTAATACTATCCCTAGAGGACGAGAACACCAGTCTGTTTTCTAAGCAGTATCTAAGCATTCCAGATTTATACGAAGAGATAGAGAAGCGCCTAGAAGACCTGAAGACTATGGACAAACGCAAGAAGAAACAGCTGATGCAGGCTAAAGAGGATGTCAATTTCCTTATAGACATGTATAATGCCAAGGCTAAATTTAAAACTTATAAAAAAGTGAAATGAGCACATGCCCCACATGTGGAGCAAAGTGTGAAGGGTCTCACTGTTTCAGGCACAAACCTAGAAAACCAATGGCCAAAACGTCCAGTTTATTGAGCAAAAAACTTGACAAATCTGAAGAGGTAATTCGACAAATCTCCGAAATGCAAGAGTTTTTCTTACAAATATGGAGAAAGCGTTTACACTACTCACAGGTGAGCATGGACTATCTAGGTAAGGAACCTTTGTCAGTGTTCTTTCATCACATCCTCCCGAAAGAAAAATATCCTCAGGCTATGTACGATGAAGAAAATATCATACTTTTGACATTAGAAGAACACGATAATGTTGAAAGAGATATTTACAAGTATCCAGAGGTTAACAGAAAACGTGAATTGCTAAAAAAGAAATATGAAATTAGCTGAGAGAATAATAATAGGTGTATCAGTAGCATGCATGTTAGCTACATCTATTTGGGTGATAGACAAGGAGTCTGACCCTCAGTATAAGGTGTATAGAATACCTGCTGGTACATTTGACCTAGATGTAGACATTATTGTTACAGAGGACACAGCATTTGCTGCTAAGTATATCACTAACAACTTTGATAGCACTATTAAGAGCCCTGATTTAGATGCCAGAGCTGTAACATTTGGTACAGCTGATGGTAAACCCCCCATTGTATGGTTTTCAAACATTGATGACTCATCTGTTGTACAGCATGAACTATTACATGTAACAATAGACATGATGAAATGGGCAGGGATTGAGCTCAATGAGCACACAGAGGAAGTGTACACCTACCAGTTACAATACTTAACAAAACAATTTTATAAACAAGTAAACCAAAACAAATGGTAAACCAATTTTTTTACACTCGTACAGAGGGAGAAAAAACATTCAAAGACAGCTTTAACATTAACAAGGTGGTACGTTCATTAACTATGGAAGACGGTACTACACTAGTGTTAATTGATGATTTACATGAGAGAGCTGAGAATGTTCCAGATGTAGATCCTAAAACAGGTAAGATGAAAGGTGTTAAACGTATGAGAAACACTTTCCAATCTGAGATCTATTTAAATGCTGAAGATGCAGCACGTTTCCAAAAACTTACAACAATTGGTTAATATGGAATATCCATTTATATCATGTAAATGTATAACTTACGGTAGGGTGGACACGCTTGAGGAGAGTTTAAATTCTTTCCTCAAGCAGGACTACCCTGCAGATAAGTGTGAGTTGATAATCGTAAATGATTATCCTATGCAGAAGTTACTATTTGAACATCCTCAGGTGAAGGTCTATAACATGGAGTTTACCTTCAGCACCATTGGTGACAAGGAAAACTATGCTACAGATTTGTGTCAAGGAGACATCATCTGCCAGTGGGATGATGATGATGTAGCAGTTCCGTGGCACCTACAGAATGTAGCTAAGTATTTCACAGAGGAAGTGAACATTATGCATTGGAACCCAGGAGTGTTTTATAATAGTGATGCCATCACTGATATTACATGGATAGGTAACTCTGGTATTGTGTTCAGGAAGTCTGCTTGGGAAGCTATTGGTAAACATCCTATTGAGAATGCTGGATATGATATGACATTCATAGAACGTCTACATGCTCATGGAGGAAGACTGTTTGCAACACCTCCTAAGGAAGAAGCTAGTTGGTTTTACATGTGGGGTGGACGTGGATATCACATGTCTGGACAAGGACATGATAAGCCTGGTCAGCCAAACGTAATACAAAGACACAGCGCACACATTGAGAACATGAGAATTCAAGGTAAGATACCTACAGGAGAAATCCAACTTAATCCAAATTGGAAACACGACTACACCCAAATGTTAAAAAACTATGTTAGTAGACTTCATAATCCCGACGTACAATAGACCAGCTCCTTTAAAATGCATGCTGGCTTCTCTTGTTGCACAAACCAACCCAGATTGGGGAGCACATGTTGTAATTGACAATCCTGAGGATGAGGATAATGTAAAGCTTGTAGAAAGCTTTAATGATTCTAGAATCCGCTGGTCCAAGATGGACAAGCGTTACAATGACTGGGGCCACACTCCAAGAGAATATGGAAAACAACAGAGTGAGGCTAAGTACATTATAATGACAGGTGATGACAATTATTACACACCTAATTTCATACAAGAGATATCTGTTCTATGTAATGTAGAGGTGGGTATGATTTATTGGGACATGGTGCATTCACATTACAAGTATGCATATTTTAAATGTGTTCCTGCAGGAGGGCAAATTGATATGGGAGCATTTGCCACCCGTAGAGATCTAGCTCAACAGATTCAGCTAGGAACAGATTTTGCTGCTGATGGATGGTTCGTAGAACAGTTCAAACAGAAGTTTCCAATAGAGAACATTTCTAAGATTAACAAGGTCTTATTCGTACACAACTAATTTTATGGGAAGACTTACAGATATTGCCAACCGTCAGAAAACTGACAAAGGCACAGAACATTTTGAGAAACATGGTTATACAGAAGTGTATGACCAGTACATTCCTGAAGCTGGGAAGTTTAAGCTCCTTGAGATAGGAATCTATCACGGGGATTCTCTAAGGATGTGGGAAGAATATAACCCAGAGCTAGAGATCCATGCGCTGGATATAGATGAGAACATCAACAGGTGGATACAACAACCTAATCCCTATCACATATACATTGGAGATCAAACAAGTCCCTCTATGATAGATGAGATTGCTAAGAACGGTGGTCCATTTGACTTCATTATAGATGATGGAAGTCACGTAGGCCAACATATTACAGCATCGTTCAAGATGTTGTGGCAGCATCTAAAACCTGGAGGTTATTATTTCATTGAAGACTTGCACGCAGGACATGCTAATAGGCAAGAGACCATCAAGATTGTTACAGAATTTCTAGCTGGTCAGTCCTATTTCATGACCCTACTGCTCGATGCAAAGCTTCTTATTATTGAGAAACGATGAACATTCCTGTTATAATAAACAACCGCAACTTTCTCACATGGCCTAAAGCCATGGTGGAGAGAATAAAAGAATATGATGGAGTGGGAGAAATAATTATTGTGGACAATGATTCCACCTACCCCCCCTTATTAGAATGGTATGCTACCAATCCCTGCAGAATAGAAAGATTGAATAACAATATTGGTGTAGCTGCTCCTTGGATATCAGGAGTTGTGGAAAGCCTAGATGGTATTCCATATGTTGTAACTGATCCAGATCTTGGTCTAAATGAGACACCCAAAGACACCCTACTTTATTTGATGGACAAGTTAGATAGCTTGAATATAGATAAGGTGGGGCTAGGTCTGGACTGGCAGAGGGTAGAAAGCAAATCTCCTTATTACGAACGTCTTCATGTTTATGAGAGAGCTAGATGGGAAAAATCTCCTAAGAAGGATGGTGTAGCTCTTGAGGTGCAAATAGACACCACGTTTGCTTTATACAGACATCCTGCGTATTTCATAGGAGGCTCATCCACAACATTCCCTTATGTAGCCAGACATTACCCATGGGAACTCTCTCTTGAGGAAGCAAAAGCTAACGAGGAGTTTATGTTCTATATGAACAATGCCACAAACGCATCTTCCTATAAAACTGTAGTAGATATTTAATAAAAAAGGCCCCTAGAAAGGGGCCTTTATATTAAACAACACTATGAACAACAACTATTTTGAAAGGCGCTTAGATTTCAAAGGCCACATCTTACTCTTAAGACGCAGCTTTGTATCAGCTTCCTTCATATAATTATCTTTTGGTCTTGGGTTAGGAACCTTGGGTGCCTTCTTTGGTTTACCTGATTTCATACTAGTAGCAACCTCCCTTGCATTTTTTCATGCTTCCACCCATTTCCATCTTAGGGTTTCTTACAGCACGTCTAGCTTGTCTAGCTGCTTTTCTTTCAGCACCACGAGGTGTGCCACAACTAGGACCTTTACCACCAAACAATCCACCAGCTTCAGCTTTACCGATTGTTTTAGGATAAGAACCTAAGCGCTTAGATATACTACTTTTACTAGGAGAAAGTGTAGCACCGCCACGAGCTTTCTTCACTTTAATGCCACGTTTAGCTTCTACTTCTGGAACTTCAGGGATGAACTTAGGAGCATTTTTCTTTAAATACTCTTTACCACGTTGTCTACGTGTAGCACGTTCAACCATTTTTTCACCAACTTTTTGAGCTTTATCAGGATTCTTACCGCTCAATCTACCTAGACGTTTTAATTGACCAGAACGAAGAGAAACTTTTGTTTTTGTTCCACTTTGAGCTTTTTTAATGCTCTTACCATCTTTAGCTTCTTTCTTAGCAGCTACGATGATGTCAGCTCTTGTAACGCCAGGATTTTTATCAAAACCAGCCTTCACTGATTTCATACCGAGAGCAGATTTACCACCGCTCTCCATTTTTTTAATACGTGCCATTGTTATTTAAATTTAAATGTTAGCAATTCCATTTACGGAGTGATTTATTAATTCTGCTATTAGGATCGTTAGCAGTTTTGGCTGATGTCAGTCTTTTCTTCATACCAGACATACGAGCACAAAATGATTTACGTCTACTAGCAGCTTTACTACCTTTCTTAAGTTTAGAAGGTTTGGTGGTTACAGCTGTCTTCAGCTTGCTTCCAGGATTAGCGCGTCTGTAACTTGCTACACCCTTTGCATTCAACCCACCTGCAGGATTCTTTCCTTCCTTTCTTTGCCAAGCTGGTGTACTACCACCAGAGCGTTGTTTTTTATAACCTTCATTAAATCCTCTAATTTTTGCAGATGTTCCAAACGCGTTAGTTGTATTTTGTCGTTTTTTTCTTTTTGTTTCTACACCTTCGTAGAAACCTTTTTTATAATCTAAGCTATCTTTTTTTGTAGGAGTATCATAACCCCATTTCAAACCTTTATAAGTAGGTTCTATACTTTTTCCCTTTTGAGCTTTCTTAATCCTAGCCATTGCTATTTCTTTTTACCTTTATACTTATAATTAGGATTATCCTTGTGCCACTTCCTTGTAGAAGCAACACCTTGTTTAACAGTCTTGGCTCTACCAATTTTAGTGAGGTTGATGGTGTCCCACTTACCTTTATCTTTGGTAGGATGGTTTACCATTATGTCTCCTTTGGTAGCTTTACTACTGTTTTTGGCAGATTTATAAACTACATGCTTTTCACCACCAGCCATCACCTTCACCTTACCACCACCTTTGAGTGTGGATCCAGCGTAGGGTCCTTTCTTTTTAATCAAGGGGCCGTTGGGTACTGGAGATATTGCACCCTTTATAGAGGTAATTGTGTCGCCACCATTTCTTAAAACACGTTTACCCACATAGGCCTCAGCCTTCTGTGGGTTTTTAACGCCATTTCCTCTAGTGACATTCTGAGGAAGAGTGTTACGTAGCCTTGGGGCAGATTGTAATATCTTCTTCAGCTTAGCCATTATTTATTCTTACGAGCTTTAGCAATCTTCTTAAATGTCATAGCAAGAGTTTTAGCCTTACCAGTACATCCAGGTTTAGTGATAGGAGTGCATTTGCCTTCTGTACCTCTACGTTTAATAGAGGCTGTAGCTTTCTGCATCCACTTTTTATCTGTTGCCATTACTTTTTCTTTTTTGCTTTACCACCAGATTTCATCATCTTTGTAGCACCTAATTGCTTGTCCTTCTTAAGACTTACAGGGGTTTTCTTACCAGCAATGGTTTGTTTTTGAACCTTAGTCCAGGCACCTTTAGGATCAACAGGTCCTACACGTTTGTTGGAAGCTTTCAAACCAGCTTGTGCTTTTGGAGCTCTTCTTTCAGCTCTTTCAGCTTTACGTTCTTCACGTTTGTTTTGACGCATGAGCTTGTTGTAATCACGCTCAACTTGTCTACCTTCTCTGCGTTCAGCACGTTCAAAACTTGATGTAGTTGCAGCACAACTACTACCACCACGTGATCCGCCTTTTCTAATTGGAGCTCCAAATTGAGCTTTTTTAATTTTTGCCATTTTATTTGGATTTAGCTTTTATTTTCTTTTCTTGTTTAAGCATTGCAGCTGTAGGCTTCTTTCCAGAACCCTTCTTAGCACGGATGTTATCCCACAAACCACGTTGTGAGTAGCTACCATCAGCACGTTTGATCATCTCTTTACCACCTTTAGCTTTAGAGAGTTTACCACCACCTTCAAATTTCTTCTTAGGAGCTGATTTAGCTTTGGGTTTAGACTTAGCGCCTTCTAACATCTTTGCAATGTTACCAGTTGCATAGTTAGACTTAGATTTTGGAATCTTCTTTCCAGGGAACATTTCGCTTTCCACTGAATCTACAACAGCCTTCTTCTTTTTAACAGGAAGACCTACCTGAGCTTTTTTAATCATTGCCATGTTAATTATTTTTTTCTTCTAGACACTTAGGACATAGTCCGTCAGCATCTAAAGGGATTATATGAATTCCACAGGTTCTCACAAACCTGCTTTTTTAGGAGCTTCTTCAGCTTCTTTAACTGTATCATTTTCAACAGCTGTTGCAAGAGCACGCTCCACAGCTTGACTAGCTTCGTTAGCTAAAAGAATCTTTGCAGCTTCTTCTGTATTAAGAACAGCACGAAATGCATTTAGAATAAGACCAAACTCTGCTCCAGTGAATTCAAATTTGTCATCAGGAGTCCATGTGTAACGTTTTGCGGGATCGTAAGTTGCCATATTATTTATTTTTTGGTTTTAACAAATTTATGTACGGTTTATGAATTGTCCAAATTTATCTCGAACGCTATAGTTGCAGAGGTCTTGATAGACTTAGACAGTTTGAGCTTTATGTGGAAGACGTTATGTAGTTTTAATAGCTCTTCCAAAAGCATTGGGTTGTATTTAGGAAGACTAGGTACCAGTCTAAAATGATAAGCAGTGGGTGTCTTAGTTATCTCAAGACTACTGAGTTCATCCACTGAGTTAATCACTCCCTCCAGATGTGCAAAATAAGCGAGTTCGTTATCAGGCATTATCTCAGGAAAGAATCTTTTGCTTATTGTCATTAGGACAGTGTTAGCAGGTACTTTGTCTTTGCGGCTTCTCCAGATAGAGCATCAGCCAAATTAGAAATGTCGTGATAGCCATTGCTCTCACCAAAACTCTTAAGGCTTGAGGCGAAACTCATAAGCTCATTAACCACCAGACTAGCACTTGCTGAGTCAGATAGAGGTTCTACCTTCGGTGCTTTGGGACGTTTGCCCATGTAGCCCATAAGTTTCTCAATCACCCCATCCTTAAAATCATGTACATAATCATATAGTCCACCAAGAGCTTGGTGTTCTGCATAACTGGTTGTAGTCCAATGTAATAGATGTAATTGCTCATGGAAGTAGGTGAGCTTTCCAGCAATGCCTTCAAGTGTCATCTCACCAGCCCCACTCTTTAACATGTCCTCAGGAAATAATGATTTTGCCATTGTTCAGTTTTTAGCGAGCTGTGGTAGTCGTGGTGGTTGTAGCAGGCACAGTGGTAGTAGTGGTTGTTGTAGGAGCACTACTTGTAGTAGTTGTAGTTGTTGGATTACAACACTCGTACGCATCAATCTCTTGCCAGTTACCCACCTTTGGTTTGAATCTCTGAAGAATCAAGCTACCAGCGATAACACGTCCTGTACCATCGTAACGAACGTATGCTTTTAATTTATTATTAGTTGCCATAAGTTAATGTTTTACCCAGGTGATGTGGTAGTTGTAGTAGTTGTAGCACGAACAGTAGTGGTGGTTGTCGTAGTAACAGGTACACCAGTGGTAGTAGTAGTTGTTGTAGGATTGCAGCACTCATACGCTGGAATTTCCACCCACTTACCAACCTTGGGCTTATTTCTTCTTAGTATAAGACTACCTGCAACTATTCTGCCACTTCCATCGAAGCGGACATAAGCTTTTAAGCGTTGTGATGAATTGCTTCCCATTGTAAAAATTTAATGGTTAATAGTTTAGGTTATATTTGTTTGATAATTTCTTAAGTTCATTTGCGTAATACCCCGTACATCTCACCATTGATTTCTCATCGTTCAATATAGCGTCTAGGTGTTCGTCCTTGGTAGGATCAGATCCTAGGTGGTATTTACCTTTATAAAAACATTTGTAGCCATCCATTTCTGTAGCTACAATACCTGCATTATGAAGGATGGGGTGTGTTTCCAGTTTCTCTATTGGGTCAGGAGACCAAGAAAATCCCATTTCAGGAATCACCTTCACCTCTTTTTCTCTCACCCACAGATTCCACAGCACAGCCCACATGTCAGCACACCAGCTTTGAAATCCTTTATCTTCACTTTCAAAATACTCTTTGTTTATTCTCTGGAGGTAGCTTCTGATTAGGATGCAATCGTTCATCACCTTATTCCAAAACTTAGCATCTATGTTCTTGAGGAGGTATTGAGCTCCACCAGAATCATTATTCTTAGCTTCTGCTTCCTCCCTGCTGATACCAATCACACTACCAATCTCAGCCAGTACATCTCTTGTCTTGTATTCCTCTAGCTTCTCAGGGAGAACATCGTTCACCTTGCTATCAAAATAAGCAGCGCTTATGTAGCTAGTTGTTTCAGAGAGATAACACACATCATCATCTATAAACTGTTGAACGTCAAACTTCTCTGTAAAGAGGATGTCTGAGTCACAGTAGAAAATAGCTTTGTCGCTAAGTTCAGGATGTTCTTTCCAGTGTCTCCACAAAACGTAAGGTCTTAATATAGGAATGTAGATTCCTAACAGAGAACTTACATCATCATTATCCTTGTAGAAGTGGAATTCAGCTTCTGGATAGAGTCTTATCACTTGCTCCCACTTGGGGTTTTGCTCTCTATAACTAGGAATGAAAATAAGGACAATAGCCTTATCAGACTCATTTCTATTTCTGAGGCTCTCTAACCAAAGGTGAACCTGCCATGTGTAATAGGTATCATCTGGTTGAGCGCAGATATACTTAAGATCCTTCATATGTAGTTTTGTTGGTTTTGTATTGTTACTACGGAGTGATAGTAGTTGTTGTAGTGGTGGTAGTGAAGTTGTTGTTCAAATCACAAAGCTGGCAGGAAATACCCTCCAGCTGCTTAGCTATTTGCCATAACAAGTTCTCTGTTGTACCCCAGCCTATTCCTCTTGATGGTATTGCCATTATATTAATATTTTATATTATCCTACTTGATTTACTGTTACAATTAGACCAGGAATAGCAGGAATATTTCCTGTAGCTACAGCTGATGTCATTACTATTGCATTATCTACATTACTATTTATTTCCCATTTAAGTTGGAAATATTCATTAGCAGTAGTTGTTTTAACAAAAAAATTCCATGCTGGTACAACATACACAGAGTTGGAAGGAAATCCTATTTGTGAACCAGTAATAGGTATAGATGTACCATTTTGTGCTAACCAAATATGAATATGTGTAGCAGTATTACCACCATTTTTTACCATCTGAGCACTAAATGCTATGTTATATACACCAGGATTAGCTATAGTTATTTGAGAACCAGAAACAATTGAAACACCACTATTCCAAGAATCTGAATTATTAAGACCCATTGTAAGAACAGCTCCTGCAACTCCTGTTTGATTAGTAGTATCATAGAAAGATCCTAAATAACCACCAACAGCTCCATTAACTCCACTAGTTCCTGATGTACCTGTAGTTCCAGAAGATCCAGTTAAGCCACTTGTACCTGAGGTGCCTCGTGTTCCTGAAGAACCAGAGGTGCCAGAAGAACCAGTTAGTCCTGATGTACCAGAAGTACCATTAGAACCATTACCACCAGCAGCTCCATTAAGGTTTACACCCCAAGAACTATAAGTTCCTGATCCTGTCACTTCAGAAGGAGCATCGAACACCAAAACCCCTGTAGTAGGGTTGTATGATATAACCATTGAAACCTGATGGTTATTAATATCACGGGCTATCAATATATCTTGAGCAACTGTGTATGCCAATCCTGTACCTACAGTTATGGTTCCACCAGTTCCTAATGTAAATGATGTAGAAGATGTAGTTTGATATCTATCTCCAGCTGCACCTGTTGATCCAGAGGTACCACTAGTGCCAGATGTTCCTCCAAAGGTTTCGATGTTATCGTTAAGCGTACAGAGCTGACAGCTAGCTTGCTCCATTTGCTTAGCAATCTGCCACAACAGGTTATCCTGTGTGCTCCAGCCTATCTGTCTTGAAGGTATTGGCATAATTTACAAATATATGGTGTTAGTTAGAGAAAACAATGAGCTTCAACAAATTACAATAACCAAGTTTGTTAAAACAACTCTAACTAACTTTGTTTAAATATCTGGACAGCAAAATATAGGATACAAAGAAGGACCCTGAGATTCCATAAAAGATAAGATCTGCCTTCCAGAATGAGCCAGTTACCTCCATTATCAACTTGAAGAGGAAATCGTACCCAAACGGTAGGAAGAACATCGCTAGCATTAGGGATGCGTCTCTTAGGGCTGTTAGCCTGTTTCTTTGTTTTCTTAGCATGGTCACCGTCCATATGGGGGGTTTTAGTTATCCTTGACCTCTGTATTTAGAGACCTTTTTGTCCTTGGGTCCGCTAGATTTCTTAGCTTTCCCACCTTTGCGCTTCCCAAAGCTTACCTTACGGGATTCGCCTGATGATTTTGATTTAGCCATTTTGGTTTATTTTTTATCTTTTTTCTCGTCCTGTGTAGCATATTTAATGCCCATAATTGTTCCGACAATAGAAAATGCATTGGTGAGCAATACGCTAAACATGTTACTCCATGTTGATCCTATTATCTGTGTGTCCTTGCTTGAAAACATTGCGAAAGAATACATGAAAGTTGTAACAAGACCAACGCCTATTATAACCCCTAAGGCACATTTAACTATCACCTTTATCAATTCGCTTTGACTTTTCTTTATGGTTGCATCCAAGTCATTCAAAGCAGCATTCTTTTCTATCTCTATCGCTTCTCTTAGCTTGTTAGAATTGTCTAACTCTGCTTGCAAACTTTTAGAGAGTTCGCCAATCTTGTTTTTCTTATCTATAGTGTCAGTGATGTCATTAGCAATTTTCATTACTTTTTTGCAGGTTCCATCGTTACTGAGTATAGGATTGTAAGTTGCCTTCAAATAAATGGAGCTACCATCTACCTTTTTTCTTTCATACTCACCCTCGAAGAACTTACCACTGCTTAACTTGGTCCAAAACTCCTTGTACTCTTCTGACTTTGAATACTCATAGCTAACAAAAATGCTGTGGTGCTTTCCAATAATTTTACTTTCGTCATTCTCACCAAAGCCCATTGCCTTTAGAAAGATTGAGTTTGCGCCTAGTATGTATCCATCACAATCAAAATAGATAATGGCGTTACTTTTACTTACTGCATTAATCTCATTCTTTGCTATTACAGTTGCGCTAACATCACTAGCAATCTTCATTATCTTAGTTACCTCACCATCCTCATTTAGTATCGGATTGTAAGTAGCTTGTAAATAAATCAAATTACCGTCTGCCTTGACTCTCTCAAACTCTCCTTCAAAAAACTTTCCCTTGGCTAACTTTTCCCAAAACCTTTTATACTCATCTGACTTTACATATTCAGGAGAAACAAAAATACTATGGTGTTGGCCAATAATCTTTTCATGTTCACCATCCTTATATCCCATCGTTTGTAAAAAGATGGAATTAACTCCAAGAATAACGCCATTTAGGTCGAAGTAAATAATAGCATTACTTCTGTTGATTGCCTCCAATCTACTTAGTAGCTCTTCTTTACTGAGGTTCTTCATCTTTATGGGTTGTTCCTTTTGTTTTGTTAATCCATTTATCCACTGATGCAATACCAAATGCACCTAGGGTAATCACCATAAATCCATCAAATATAAACTCATTAATGAGGAGTTCTCTACCTAACCAACCTGTAACCAGGTCAACAATTAGAGAAATTACTAACATAAGAAAAGCAACAAATCCAACGACAGCTTTCTCATTTATAGAGTTGTCATCATTGAATAAATCTTTTATAAACTGTTTCATACTAATAAGTTATGATATTCTTTAAAATGTTTTAGACGGTCAGCTAGACCGATTGTACCACCGTTTACACGCTTGGTCACCTTTGTCACTACAGCATCTGTAGCTCCTTCATCAGCTATCTTATTCAGACCATTCTTACTGAAGAACCAAGCTGCAGAAAGAAGGGGATATTTAGTAGCTACCAAATCAGGGTTAGCTAGGATGTCATCATCTACCGATTTGTCAAAAGCTGTATAATTGTCCTTTCCAGTCAACTGGATGTATCCTCTTCCACGAAACTTGAAGCCTTCTTTTGTATCCTCTGGACCATTTCCCATGCGTCCACCATACACCAAACTAGCTATCTTCTCAGGCTTACGCTCATATTCCTTAGCCTTAGCTTCTGTAGGAAAATATCTTTTAAAGATCTTTAAAAGACCGCTAGCACTGTAGTTTAGGTTCTCTTGAGTGAGTCTAAAACCACCTGATTCATGACCACATTGAGCCAAAAAATGAGCTAGTCTTAATGGTGTGTTGATTTCAAACTTCTGTACTGTGTCAGGAATCTGAGCCAGTACAGCATCTGGAATATGTCCTTTAAGTTTTTCTATATTCATTTTTTAAGTTTTAGTTTCCAGTAAGCCCCCACACCATACTGAATGTTGCCATCAGTGTTTACCCCTAGGGACGTTCCAAACAGAAAATCATTCCTAGTTTTTAAAAGAGCCCCCACCCCTACTTGGTTAATTCCAGGATTTGCTTGGAGTAACCCCCCCATATACATCTGGGCCACTTTTTTTGCAGGAAGTGTAATGGTCTCCTTAATAATTGGGTAACGGATGTTCACCTGTGAAGATCTACCTGTAATCAGGTTTCTCTGTACTGTGTCTGTTATTTTGACATAGCCATTACTGTCTATGCGTATACTATCTGAATGGATGTTCTTGGCTAACAGTGTATTCACTACCTCCTGGTATTGAAGAACAAGCTTGGCGTAGTTGGTATCTGGGAGGTATTGGTTTATTATCGTGTCGTGTGACTCTATAGAAATAGACTTGATGAGCTGTGGTTTACTAACTATCAAGGAATCTTTGACAATCCAAGTGGTGTCTCTCACTACAGTGGGAGCTTCTACAGGAGCAGGAGCTCCACATTTCTGTAGAACTATGATGCTTAAGAGCACCAAGATTACTACTGTGAGGAGATTGTCTTTGATAAACTTCATATATTGATTATTTGATGTTTGAGTACACCTTGCTAACATACTCTATGAGCATTCCCAGAGCTATGATGATACCCAGAGTCCATGTAATTCTCTTCTTAAACTCGTCGTGCTTCTCTATTTTCTTCTCAAGAGTGGCAATTTTCTCTTCTAACACCTCAATTTTCTCTACAAAACCACCTTTCTTGGTCAAAGGGTTGCCCAGGATAGCGTCAACCACCTGCGTAAGTTTTGTATCTATGGAGCTAATCTTTTCCTCCATGTCATATAGACGCTGGTCCATGCTCTTTAGTTCTTCTTTTACTTGTTCTTCAAATAGATTTTCCATGGGGATTTACATGGGAATTAGTGTTAAAATAAAAAAACACGCCAACCCCTCCGAAATAGGGACTAACGTGTATATAGTTAGCTCAGAACGAGCCTTTGTGACATAGTAGGTGTCTAGGGGGCAAATCTATGTAATTAATTTGAAACTACCAAATTTTTTTTCTACCTTTGAGCACAGAAAATCAGACAATTATGCCTAATAGCTATGGTTATTTCAAGCCTGAAGTGAAAGATTGGTTCGTGGAAAATGTTCCCACTAGTAAAAGACTCCTAGATGTAGGCCCTGGACAGGGTACATATTCAGATTTGCTAAGGAATTTAGGATACAGGATGGATGCTGTAGAGGTGTGGGCCCCCTATGTAGACCAGTTTAGCCTAAGAACTAAATATGACAACGTTTACATTGAGAACATCCTTGAGTTCAATTGGACGGATTATGACTTCATTATACTGGGAGATGTCCTAGAACACCTAGGAAAAGAAGATGCTAAGCGTCTTATAAACGCCATGCATTTCCACGGTAAGCACTTCCTTGTGGCTATTCCCTACACCATGGAACAGGATGGAGAGGAATATGGGAATACGTATGAAACCCATCTTCAGCCAGACCTCACTCCAGATATAATGTTAGAGCGCTATCCAGGACTTGTTCCTCTGTACATCAATAATTGGTATGGGTATTACGTCAACAAAGACCCCAGGTTGAACAGAGCCTATGTCATATATGGAACTGAGAGCTACCGTGATACCATCGAGGGATGTGTAGCTTCTATCAGGGCACACAGCAGTGTTGCTATATTTGTCTACCTTCTTAACTCAAATGCAGATGTGCCAGGAGCCATCACCATTAACTGGGAATGTGATGTTGAGAACCCTGCTCAGGGTGAGTATATTGACAGGGCTAGCAGTGACATCTATAAGATATTAATCCAGCGTCCAGCTATTGTTAAAGATGCGCTCAGTCTTGCTAAGACAGTGGCATATGTAGATGCTGACAGTGTAGCCACTAGATATGTAGACAGGATGTTTGACCTCTTCCCAGAGAAATCCTCTCATCCTTATTTCACAGAAGGGATATACGAATGGATGATTAATAACGGCAGGGGTGGAGCTGATAGTAGAGATGACCTATCCACCACACTTGAGCATCCAGCCTGTGAGCTGTTTGGTGTAAACCAATATGTAAGAGATAGATATAGACAGACAGGATATTTTGTAGCTGGACAGTGGTGTATAGACTTTCTGGATGAGTGGACCTGGATGTGTAATCATCCAAAGATTCTGCAGAATCCACAATATTATGCACCATATCATGAAGAAACAATAGCAAATGTGCTTCTGTGGAAGTATAAACATCTGAAAGGACTTCCTTACATATACATGAATGGGTCTTTAGACAGAGTGAACAATGTGGAGTTTGTTGGATACAAAAATCATATAGATCATTTTGTAGCCACCCCAGCTTCAGCAGATGAATTACTATTCTACCACGGAGAAAAGAATAAGGATGTAATGCGTAAGATGGTTGAACGTCAGAAGGAACATTTACGAGTGTTATTTGTGGCACCACATCTATCAACAGGTGGAATGCCTGCCTTCCTCTTGAGAAGAATTCAGGCTTTGCAGGCTCACACAAACGTAGAGATTTATGTTGTGGAATACTCCAATCACAGCGATCACTTTGTAGTGCAGAAAAATCAGATAAAAGATTTGGTGAAACACTTCTGGACACTTGGAGAAGATAAGAACGAGCTCATACACATTATAAAGAACAACTCTATAGATGTTGTACATGTAGAAGAGATGGTGGAAGATGGCTGGAACAACTGGCCAGAGAGTCTAAGGGAAGCTTTGTATGCTCCAGATAGGACATGGAGGATGATTGAAACATGTCACAACATTATATTCAAGCCAGACATTGAGAAGCGCTTTCATCCAGACAGCTACATGTTCTGCACACCACATCATCTGAAGACATTTGAAAACATGCCTTCTCCTAAATACGTGGTGGAATATCCTATTGAGAAGAAGGATGCTACGCCTATACACTTTGGACCAGGTAAACATGTTCTAAACGTAGGACTGTGGACTCCTGGCAAGAACCAAGGAGAAGCTGTAGAGCTAGCTAAACAAATGCCAGATGTACAATTCCATTTCGTAGGTAACCAAGCTGGGAACTTCCAGCACTATTGGGAACCTGTTATGAAGGATGTTCCTCCTAATGTACATGTGTGGGGAGAGCGTAATGATGTAGCTGATTTCATGGCAGGAGCTGATTTGTTCCTGTTCAACAGTACGTTTGAGTGTAATCCTCTAGTGATTAGAGAAGCAATAGGACATGGCTTACCCATCATAGCTCGCAACCTTCCTCAGTATGGAGACATGTTTACGAAATATATTACTGATTTGGATGTAGCTAAGCTGAAAGAACAAGTGTATGAGCAGCTGAACAGCCCAAAGAAATACGATATTCCTGAGAACGAAGAGCTTGGGTTTGCTCTAACACATCTTGCCATCTATCAGAAAGTTGTACATGATGTTGTACAATCTAACGAACATGTGACAATTGATCACAACTTTGTGTTAGAACCGTTCCTTGAAATCAAGGGAAGGTCTAAGAGTAAGTTTAGAGTGGAATACATCGATGAGGAAGGTGTGTGTCATTACAGAAATACAATAGGTGCGCAGAATTGGATTAAGCTAAATAGGAGGTGGTACACTAAGTGGACCATTAAGATATGGAAAGATGATGAGCCCTATTATGAATACACTCTAGACTACGCAGGTAAGCGTGTATACATAGCGTTTGACAGTAAGTCATTAGGAGATACAATAGCATGGATGCCTTATGTGCTAGAGTTTAAGAAGAAGCACAATTGCCATGTAATAGTGAGCACGTTTAAGAACTTCCTCTTTGAGGATGTCTATCCAGAGCTTGAGTTTATCAATCCTGGTCAGAAGGCTGAGGGCATCCTTGGGATGTACAGCATTGGTTGGTTTTACAATCCAGACAAGGAACCAGCTTTGTGTAACACTGTAAAGCTTCAAGAGGCAGCTACCAACATCTTAGGTCTTGATTATCAAGAACTTAAACCTAGAATTGCATTCACTCCTGGTAACAATTTATATGGTAAATATGTTACGATAGCCACCAACTCTACAGCTGGCTGTAAGTTCTGGCAGAAGGAAGAATGGCAACTTGTGATAAACTATATACATGAGAAAGGATATCAGGTGATCAATGTGTCTAAGGAGAAGAATCCTTTTGACAACTGTATACAGATAGAAGACACATCCATGGAGAACACTATGAATGTAATCCATCACAGTCACCTATTCATTGGATTGTCCAGTGGACTCAGCTGGTTAGCGTGGGCTATGGATAAGAAGGTGGTGATGATATCCAACTTCACAGATGCAGATCATGAGTTTAGCTGTATCAGAATCACCAATACAAATGTATGTCATGGATGCTGGAACAAAGCTGAATACAGATTTGATGCAGGAGATTGGGACTGGTGTCCTGAGCATAAGGGCACAGACAGACAATGGGAATGCCACAAAAAAATAAAGGCTAGCGACGTGGTGGTACCACTGCTAGCCCTTTTATAAGAACGTGTATATATTACTTTCCGTCTACAAGTTTGAACACCAATGGATAGAACTCTTCAGTCTCAATGTTAGAGAAGCTATCTAATGTTAAATCAGCTCCCCATAATGTAGCAACATCGATAGCTTTGTCTGCTTCTAGAAGATCAACATGATCTTTGTTAAAAGCAGCAATGTTGTCATTAGAAATGCTGATGTTTCCACCCTCTCCCTCTTCACCATATTTTTTAAACAGCTCCTTTCTAGCTTCCTCATAGATTTTAATGTCTTCACCTATAGCATTGTTCAAACGCTGTAAGTACACCTTCACTTTGAGGGACATTTTCTGTTTCAAAAGACCTTGGCTTACCACTTCTCCATCTTGTTTGGTAACACCGTTTAGTTCATAAAAGAGGTTAATCACCTCATGTAGCTTTAAGTTCATACTTTGTGGGTTTAAGAATTACAAATATAGTTAAGTTTATTCAATTAAAAAAATATTTTTTAACATGACACTGTATCTACAATAAATCCAGCATTATTCACCTGATAACTAAATCCACCCGGTCCCTGAGAATACCATTTAAGTTGCCCTACTACAGGAGTTACATTACATTCATAAGCAAGCCATAATCTCGTAGGAGCTAGAGCATTATCAGTATCAAATAATGTATAGCTGTAGTAGTGGTCACATGGATACTCGTTAAAAGGATATAGATAGATCTGTTGACATGTTGGAGTTGGACAAGCAGTCAAACTACCCACTGTAGAGCTTGAGTTTGCATAAGTGAATGAATATGATGTTCCTGCAACTATCACCTTGTAATACTGACCACAGCCACCTGTATCTCCATACCAAAAATTAGAACAAGCTGAATCATAAAACAGCTTCATTCCATTTGCAAATGATGAAACAGGGCTGTATAGTGTTATGGTGAGAGTGTTACCACACGCTATGTCAGCAGTTGCAGCACCTCCCTCAATATAAAATCCATCATAGTAACAAGCTTCCTCGTAATAGATGGTGTAGGCATAACTTACAGGCCTCAGATTGCTTTTTACAACAAGCTGGTTACTTGCCTTACCTGCAAAGGGAGCATACCCTGTATCAACATTAACATATGTGGAAGCATCTGACTTAGTAATTTGTTCTTGAGTTGCAGGAATACCTGTAAGGGCAACAAAATAACCATTTGTTACAGCGTTCTGTAGGTTGTTAAACGATACAGTCTGATTACTTGCTAAGCTTGCCCAAGACATAGTTACTTACTAGACACAGTGGTTGTAGATGTGGTGGTTGTTGAAGGAGCTTCTGTTGTTGTACTAGTAGTACTTGGTACAGGAGGAATAGGAGTAGGAGGAACATAAGGTCCTGTAATGGTAAGATTAAGTTGCTCAGCAATCCAATCATACGCATAGTCGTTATCTCCCCAATTATCGTATGCCTCTCCTGTCATAGTTAAATAGTTTGTAACCACAGGCTGAGTGTACGCATATATGCTGCCCGGTTGAGAAACCTCTTGCAGTAATTGATACTGAAAAGTAGCAGAGTTTACAAGGTTGTCATTTTGTGCTATTGCACCAAGAATGGTTGCTTGAACTTCTTGTCCACCATACCATACTGTTACTGGTTGAATTGTTTTCATTGTTTTTGTTTTAATTGATTTTCTAAATATAAAATTTTTGCTTTTATTTCTTCAACAGAATCTTCAAGATGCGCAATCTTAACTGTGTGAACCTGAGTGTATGAAAGGTTTAAATATCCATTCAACTCTGTAGCAATAGCAACAGGAAGAATCTCTTGAAAATCTTGAGCATAATATCCTACTTCTTCTTTACCATTTTTAATATAAAGTTTTGGCTTAACAAGATGAATACCCTCTACAGAGTAATTGTCTTGAACAAGTTCTTTAAGTCTTTTGTCTGAAGTTTCAAAAAAAGAAGAAGCATAAATATTGTTAACAACTCTTACATTAGCATCACCTTTTCCTATAGAAAAAGCTTCTGTACCATCATAACCAGTAACGTAAAATATATGACCATTATATGCTTGGTGTGCATGATATCTTAAACCTGTATAGAAAGAAATATCCATAGGTTGAGTCCATGATCCTGCTCTTTTACCTATTAGATAATTATAATCTGAGTCTGTATGCCAGTTAATAATAAGTCTAGCACTTGTGGTAACATTTTGTCCGCCAATATACATTGAAGTTCCCGTAGGTGTTGTGATAGCACCAGTCATAGTACCCCCAGATAGTGGTAAATAGCTTCCCGGATTAAAGTTACCAGTATGGTACATTTCCACCCAACCATTTAAATTAGGCCATCCATTTCTCCAAAAATATCTATTTGCTGCTTCTCCAGCACAAGCCATTTGGAATCCATATCCTTGAGAATTATTTTCAAAATTATAATGCATTGCATTAAATCCAACATAGTGACTTGAACCTCCGGGAGCATTTGCTGGATTACTCCAAGTATCAATAAAACCTGAGCCCCAGTTAGAAAACACAGCATTAAAATCAACAGTTCCCCAGCCCATTGTTCCGTTTTGATATGGTCTTGTTTGAGCTGCTCTTGTAGTGAAAGGTGAATTAATACTAAGATAGTTAATAGCATTTCTTGTCATAGACGCTGCTGTAAATCTATATAGATTAGATTCACTATTAGGATCTACATAGTAAGAGGTATCATTAGAATCATAGAATATAGGAGCCCTCATACTTCCTGATGCTTGAGCAATACCAGTAGAACTTACCCAAAAATCTGAACCAGCTTGCGTAGGACTGCCAGAAACGTGCAAACCAATATAATCTGGACCACCTTGAAAATAGCTTATACCGTAGCCATCAGCATTACCAAAACTCCAAATTCTATTTCTTCCTGATGTATATACCCTGTTTTGAAATCCTCCAGAAGTTCCTACCCCTGAAGAAACTATACCATTACTTGAAAGAGAAAGTCCTGTACTATTAGGGTCTAGATAATATGTTGTATCTTGAGAGTCATAGTAGATTGGAGCACGCATTTGGTTATTAACTTCTACATATCCACCACCACCATTAACAAATAGTTGAGTGTAACTAAAGCTTCCATTATGAGCCTGTAATCTAATAACTCTGGTTGCTGCACTATTACCCGTATTTTCCATGTAGGTGCCAGTACCGTCATTCCAAATCACTGAATTCACAGTAGTACCTATCGTGAGAGGTCCTGTTAATGTACCACCTGCTAATGGTAAATATGCAGGTGCAAGTGTAGCACTATCAGCTACTCTAGCACTATCTACTCTTACTCCATATGTTTGACTACCATTCCATCCCATTAATGTTGGGTAAGAAGCACTCCAAGCATTTGTAGCATTAGTTTGACTTACACCACCACCACTTGGAGAAGTTCCTTGAGAAGCATCAAATATAACGTGTGCATTGCCATAGTTTTTCCATGCTAATAAACCTACAACATTATTAATAACAGTGCTATCATTCCAGTTTGATTGACCTCTCGTGTACACATACACTCCATCTGTTATTTGACTTCTAAAATGAGCAGGCGTTGATTTTCTTAAATAGTTATCAGTCGTATTTTGTGTCCATATTTGACCAATAGTAGGATTCTCAGAGTTACCTAAAGAAGCATTAAAATATGTTCCCAAAATATAATTACCACTAATGTTCCCTGTCATAGTAAGATTACCTGATTGGTCCATTACAAACACTTGAGTACCAACAGCATTTCTTATTTGAAAGTTAGTTTGAGAAACTATATTATAGCTACCTGCACCGGTAGCTCCACTTGTATTAAATGATATTACAGCAGTTGAACCCGGAAGTCTAACATTTTCATTGTAGTTCCCTCCGGGACCTTGAGCTATTAATAATCCTACTGTAACAGCATTTGATGTAGTAGCTCCTCTACTTGTTACGGTATTTAAAGTTTCGGATCCTGCTGTTCCTGTAATATTAATTCCCCAAGTACCTGATGCTCCACCGCCTGTTAATGTTGGAGCATAAGAATTATAATTAAAATCAGCTAAAATTGTTCTCCACGGACCAAAAGACCCATTATTTACAACTCTAACATAGGTATTTGGCTCAGAATCTACCCAACGAATTGCTAACTGATTCCCATATACATTACTAGGATTACTATGCCTCATAGAGATAGTATTGTAATATGTATTTGGTGTTGGTGCATTTGTCTGGTTGTAATTCTCAGTCCACGATAATTGACCTGCTGGTGTGTTAGTAAATGCAGTGTTCAAATTAGTTTCACTTACCTCATTTACTCTATCTGAAGTAGCAGCATTACCAGAAATATTAATTCCCCAAGTTCCACTAGCAACTCCTCTTATAGAGACCATTGCGTTAGTTGGAGATACTGAACGGTAGTAATTATCTCCTTGCTTAGTAATAAATGAAGTGATTGATGTACCTCCTCCCGGATTACCGTCATCAGTCATGTTGATATAGCTACCAAAGATATATCCGCTAGGGTCTCTTACTACAATTCCATTTGCAATAGTAGACTGAGATGCACTAAATCCATCTACAGTTTCAGCGTTACCTGTAATATTGATGCCCCATGTTCCTGAAGCTCCACCACCTGTTAACGTTGGTGAATAGGAATTGTAATTTAAAGAAGTAAGAATAGTTACCCAAGACGACCAATCCTGACAACAGTCACGAAGAGATCTAGCATAAAGTGTAGGTCCTGAACCGCTTAACCAATCGGCAGCTATCTCAAAAGCTATATCATTTGTTGCAGCAAATTGAGCAGAAATATCATATGTAGTTGGTCTGTTAGTACCTGTAGAATATCCTGAATATATAGCAAGACCCCCACCTGATGTTTTTATTGATCTATTTACATCATAATTAACATTTGCTCCTAATACTTTAAAATTAGCAGAAGCTGCAGCACCTATTGTATTATAAGAAAGAGTTCTAGAAGCAGAACCATTATATGTTGTTCCTGAAGCATCTCCAGCTCCACCACTGTTCATAGTTAGAACATTAGAGAAAGCTTGAGTAGCTCCTGATGTACCACTAGTACCAGACGTTCCCGTGGTACCAGAAGTTCCTGTAGTACCGCTACTACCTGATGTTCCGCTTGAACCTGATGTACCAGAGGTTGCTGATGTACCAGACGATCCTCCTGTTCCAGAACTACCACTAGTTCCAGACGTACCAGGACTACCTGCTGTACCAGCTGTACCAGAAGATCCTGAGCTACCAGATGACCCACTAGTTCCACTAGTGCCTCCACTACCGTTTGTTCCAGATGTTCCACTTGTACCAGAGGTGGCAGAGGTTCCACTAGAGCCACTACTTCCTGAAGATCCACTACTTCCGCTTGAGCCAGATGTGCCTGTAGTGCCGCTGGTTCCAGAAGTTCCACCTGTTCCACTTGTGCCAGTGGTACCTGAACTTCCTGATGTGGCAGACGTGCCACTTGAACCCGATGTACCTGTTGTACCAGAGGTACCAGCTGTTGCGGACGTACCACTAGTGCCTGATGATCCACTAGAACCATCACCACCTGTTGCACCATCTAGATTCACTTGGAAAAGACTGTATGTACCAGACCCTGTAAGTCTAAATACAGTAAAGCTCAATGAGCCAGTCGATGGGTTGTATGAAGTCACCTCAGCTTCTACGTGATTATTAGCATCGTAGGCAATAATGATAGATTGGGCCACAGTGTATGCTAGTCCTGTTCCCACTGTAATAGTTCCTGAAGAACCTACAGCTCCTAATGTATATGTTGATGTTGATGTTGTGGCAAATCTATCACCACTCAAACCTGAAGATCCAGATGTACCTGTTGTCCCTGCTGTACCAGACGTACCTGATGTAGCACTGGTTCCACTGGTTCCGCTCGTTGCACTTGTTCCTGATGTACCACCAGTGCCATCTGTTGCAGAGGTGCCACTTGTACCGCTACTACCTGATGTTCCTGTGCTACCGCTCGTTCCAGAGG
>Ga0208719_1000091_pt1 | contig 25430 bp, 25 predicted proteins | sample LakMenEpi30Jul09_FD_150747 | JGI IMG/M metagenome (GOLD analysis project Ga0208719, IMG submission 150747) | Freshwater microbial communities from Lake Mendota, WI - 30JUL2009 deep hole epilimnion (SPAdes) | ecosystem: Environmental > Aquatic > Freshwater > Lake > Epilimnion/Euphotic zone ... | reverse complement strand
ACGCCGTGGATCGGAAATTCGCGATGGCGCAGGCCCATGATTTCCTGCTCCTCGGTCCACGCGGTGATTTCGAGAACCGCGGGAAATGTCTCCCGCTTCACGAGGAGCGAATGGTAGCGCGTGGCCTCGAAGGGCGACGGAATCCCGGCGAAGACGCCGGTGCCATTGTGATGAATCGGCGAGGTCTTCCCGTGCATGAGGCGGCCCGCGCGCACGACGTCGCCGCCATAGACGTGGCCGATGCTCTGGTGCCCGAGGCACACGCCAAGCAGTGGCGTGGTCGGGCCGAAGCGGCGGATGACTTCACATGAGATGCCGGCCTCATTCGGCGTGCAGGGGCCGGGCGAGATGACGATGCGCTCGGGCTTCAGCGCGGCGATTTCGTCGGGCGTGATTTCGTCGTTGCGCCTCACGAGCGGATCAGCGCCCAGCTCGCCGAAATACTGGACGAGATTGTAGGTGAAGGAGTCGTAGTTATCGATGACGAGCAACATGGTTTTTCAGGAGTTCTCAGTGTTCAGTGCTCAGTGTTCAGTGCTCAGTTTTCAGTTCTGCGTGTCGCCGATGCTGACTGAGCACTGAGCACTGAGCACTCTGGTTTGCGCGGGCGATCGCGGCCATCATGCCCATCGCCTTATTCACGGTCTCGACGTATTCGCCCTCGGGGGTGCTGTCGGCGACGACGCCGGCGCCGGCTTGCACATGGGCTTTGCCGTCCTTCAGCACGACGGTGCGGAGCGCGATGCACGAATCGCTGTTGCCGTCGAAGCCGAAGTAGCCGACGGCGCCCGCGTACACGCCGCGCTTGGATTTTTCCAACTCGGCGATGACTTGCATGGCGCGGACTTTCGGCGAGCCGCTGACGGTGCCGGCGGGGAAGGTTGCGCGCATCACGTCGTAGGCGGAACAGTCGGGGCGCAGGCGGCCCTCGACGTTGCTGACGATGTGCATGACGTGCGAGTAGCGCTCGATGATCATGAAGTCGTTCACCTTAACGCTGGCGAATTCGCTCGCGCGGCCCACGTCGTTGCGCGCGAGGTCCACGAGCATGAGGTGCTCGGCGCGCTCCTTCGGGTCGGCGAGGAGTTCGGCGGCGTTCGCGTCGTCCTCGGCGGGCTTCGCGCCGCGTTTGCGCGTGCCGGCGATGGGGCGGATTTCGATTTTGCCGTTCACCGCGCGGACGTGGACTTCGGGGCTGCTGCCGACGAAGCTGAACGCGCCGCGCCCCTGCGCCGCGGGGAATTTCATGCAGAACATGTAGGGTGACGGGTTCACAAAGCGCAGCGCGCGGTAGAGCGTGAGCGGGTCGCCGGTGTAATCGGTGGTGAAGCGCTGTGACGGCACGACCTGGAAGATGTCGCCCGCGTGGATGTATTCGTGCGCCTTGCGGACCATCGCGTGGAATTCCTCGCGCGTGGTGTTGCTCGTCGCGGCGGCGGGCGGCGGCGGCGGGGTGATCGGAAATGGCGGGAGCTGGTTCGGCTTCGCGAGTTTCGCGGCGATGTCGGCGATCGTTCTCGTCGCACGTGCATAAGCGGCGTCCGCGTCACCCTCGACAAAGGCATTCGCGACGATGCGCAGGCGGCGCTTGAGGTGATCGAAGATGAGCACGGTCTCCGCGAGGACGAAGAGGCTCTCGGGCAGGCCGAGCTGATCGCCTTTCGCCGCAGGCACAGAGGGCTCGAAGAAGCGCACGATGTCGTAGCCGAGGTAGCCGACCGCGCCTCCGAAGAAGCGCGTGCGGAATTCCGGCGGCTCGTCCGGCAACGGCACGTAGCGGAAGCGCGACATGTATTTTTCCAGGTCCGCGAGCGGATCCTTTTCCGACTGAAACTCGCGCGTCACGCCGTCCTCGGTGATGCGGATCGTGCGCCCGTTGCTCTCCATCACGACGCGCGGGCCGACAATTACGAATGAGTAGCGCCCCGTCTGCTCGCTCTTTTCCACAGACTCGAAAAGGAATGTGTAGCCGCCATCGTCGAGCTTCGCGAATGCGCCGACGGGAGTCTCGGCATCGGCGATGAACTCCGCGTGGACGGGGATGAGGTTGCCCTGCTGCGCGAGCGTGCGGAAGGTCGCGGGATCAGGAGTGAAATGGGTGGTCATTTTTTGCGACTGGTGACTGGTGAGAAGTGACTGGTGGGATTCTGTGAGCGGGCGTCGGTCTGGAACTAGTCACCGTTCACCAGTCACATTGGCCTCAGTTGCCATACGTCTTCGCCGCGTCGAAGAGCGGCTGCTCCCCAACCGGCTTCGGCAGACCGTGCTCATCCAGCTCCTGGAAAAAGCACGACTCGTAGCCCGTGTGGCACGCACCGCCGGTCTGCTCGACTTCAAAGAGCAGCGTGTCTTTGTCGCAGTCCACGGCCCATTTCACGACGCGCTGGACGTTGCCGCTCGTCTCGCCTTTCACCCAGTATTTCTGCCGTGAGCGGCTGAAATAGACCATCAGGTTTTTTTCGAGCGTCATGCGGATGCTCTGCTCGTTCATCCATGCCATCATGAGCACGCGCTTGCTTTTTGCGTCCTGCACGATGGCGGGGATGAGTCCGTCGGCGTTGTATTTGAACTGGCTGATCATCGGGTGTGTGAAAGGCGGGTGGTGAAAATGAAAAGGCCCGGTGATTCGGTCTCTGAATCATCGGGCCGGAGGAAGGCGACGCACGGTGGCGACGACCGCCGCGCCTGAAGAGACGCGGCAGGCCCGTCTAGGGACGCCACCAATGCTGGGAAAATTTCATGCGCGGCTGAGATAGGGCGCATCGCCACGCCGGGCAATTTATTTTTCGCCTGCGGACCATCCGCCACGATGCGAGGCACGGTTTCCGCTATGTCATTTTCGCAAATGCCCGCGATCGAAGCCACCCCAACCCAAGCACTCTCCGCCGACGAGCAGGAGCAACTGCGCCAGACGATCGAGATGTTCGACGTCATCACGCAGGCAAATCCACAGGATACCCAGAGCATGGAGATCCTGAAGGAGGCCTACTTCAAGCTCGGGCAGTTCACCGAGGGGCTCAACATCGCACGCCGGCTGGCGGACACGTACATGGAGCTGTCGCAGTTTTCCGGTGCGCTGCTGGAGTATGAGTTCATCCTCCAGCACGATCCGGGCAATACGGAAGTCGTCAGCGCGCTCGGGCAGGTGGAGGACAAGCTGCGCGCCAGCCAAGCAGATGCGGTGAAGGCGAGCGGCGGGGATCCGAATGCGATCAATCTGGACTTCCGCAGCATGGTCATGGACGGGGGCAACCTCATCGCAACGAAGAAGACTTCTTCCGCGGATCGCGTCGCTGTGCGTGGCGCGGTGGATTCCGCGACGATCGCGGCGCAACTGAATGCCGCGGACGATGGCAACGACGCGCTCGCAAAATTCCTCACGCAGCACCGGCTCGTCCCGGAGGACGTGCTCACTCCCGCGCTGCTCGCCGTGCGCAAGCGCAATGACGCACGCCAGGAAGGGCAGCCCTCGGCGTCCCTGATCGCGGAACTCGTCGCGCGCGGCGGCGTGGAACTGGAGAACCTGCTCAACGGAATCCTGAACCGCTCGAAATTCGCCTACCTCCCGATCGAGTATTACGACGTGGACCGCCAGATCGTGAAGATGCTTCCGGAGTCCGTCACGCTCGGGCGTCTCATTGTCCCTTTCGACATCATCTCCCGCACCATGATGATCGCGGTCGCAAATCCCTTCGACGCGGTCGGCAAGGACGCAGTCCAGCAACTGCTCGACTACAACATCCAGTGGCATCTCTCCTCGCCCGAGGCCATCTGCAAGGTGCTCACGGACTCCTACCGCCGCTAATTTCACAGCCCAGACGATGAGCATCAAATCCTTCGGTGAACGAATCGCGGATGTCCTGATCGAGGACGGCCTGCTGCTGCCCGGCCAGCTCGATGAGGCCATGCAGCTCCAGAAAAAGCAGGGCGGACGGCTGCTGAAAATCCTGACGGACAACAAATACGTGACCGAGCAGGACATGGTCATTTCCATGGGCCGCTGCCTCGACACGCCGCCGATCAACCTCTCGAAGATGCGCATCCCCGAGGAGGTGATGAACATCGTCCCGAAGGAAATGGCGCGCGCCTACAAGCTCGTCCCGGTGTGCAAGCTGGGCTCGAAGCTTTTCGTGGCGATGGCCGATCCGCTGAACGTCCTCGCACTCGACGATCTGCGCCAGCGCACGAAGCTGGACGTCTTCCCGATGATCACCACGGAGACGTGCGTGATCGAGGCTCTCTCCGGCGTGAGCCAGTCCAGCGCCACGATGGATCAGGTCTTGCGCCATGCCGCCGAGTCCGCCGCAGCGGATACGGTCGAGGAGGTGAAGGTGACCAAGCAGGAGATCGATCTCGATCAGATGGCCGTGGACAGCGAGGACGCGCCGGTCGTGAAGATCGTGAACCTGATCCTCGTGCAGGCGATCAAGGAGAAGGCGTCGGACATTCACATCGAGCCCTTTGAAAAGGAGATCAAACTCCGCTACCGCGTGGACGGCGCGCTCATCGAGGCGACCTCGCCGCCGAAGGCGCTGCAGATGCCCATCGCCTCGCGCATCAAGATTCTCGCCGGCCTCGACATCGCCGAACGCCGCCTGCCGCAGGACGGCCGCTTCCGCATCCGCGTCTCGGGCAAGGAGGTGGATCTCCGCATCAGCATGCTTCCGACGGTGTACGGCGAGAAGATCGTGATCCGTCTGCTCGACAAGGGCGCACTCGGCGGAAGCATTGATAACATGGGGCTCGACGACTACACGCTCGGGATCTTCAAAAAGGCGATTGATGCGCCGCACGGCATGATCCTCGTCACCGGCCCCACCGGCTCCGGCAAGACCACGACGCTCTATACGATCCTCAGTGAGCTGAACAACCCGATCTACAACATCGTGACCGTCGAGGATCCCGTGGAATACCAGCTCATGGGCATCAACCAGGTCGCGGTGAAGGCCGACATCGGCATGGGATTTTCCGAGGCGCTGCGCTCGATTCTGCGTCAGGACCCGGACATCGTGATGATCGGTGAAATTCGTGACAACGAAACCGCCGACATCGCCGTGAAGGCCGCGCTCACCGGCCACCAAGTGCTCTCCACTTTGCACACAAATGACGCCGCCGGCGCCATCACGCGGCTCGACGACATGGGCATCGAGCCGTTCCTCATTTCCTCATCGGTCATCCTCGCATGCGCACAGCGGCTCGTCCGGCGCATCTGCCCGAACTGCAAGGAGGAGTTCCAGCCCGAGCCGGAGATCTTCACGAAGCTGAACATCGAGAACGACGGTTCCACGCTGTATCGCGGCGCAGGCTGCTCGCGCTGCAAGGGCCGCGGCTACGTGGGCCGCGCACCGATCCTCGAAGTGCTGCCGGTGAGCGAAACCATCCGCCGGCTCATCATCAAGCGCGCGAGCGCCGCGGTGGTGAAAAACCAGGCCATCAGCGAGGGGATGAAATCGCTGCGCATGGTCGGCATTGACAAGGCCAAGGAAGGCATCACCACGCTCGAGGAAGTCATGCGCGTGACGAGCGAGGATCACTAGGAGACGGTTGGGAAACGATGCACGTAACGCGGGCAATCCTGCCCGCGGACCATGAACGCCGGACAGGATTGTCCGCGTTACAATGCGCATCGAACGCGCTCGCATTGCAAACCACCCCGAACGGGTACATCTGGGAGCATGAGCTTTTGGCGTCCGAACATTGACACCCGCGGCCGCATCATCCGCGGCATCATGACCGTCATCCTCGCCGCCGCCGCATTTTTCGCGCTTCGCAAAGGCATCGAATGGCTCGCAGTCATCCTCGCGATTTCCGCGCTCGTGGGCCTCGTCGAAACCGTGCGCGGCTGGTGCCTGCTGCGAGCGTGCAAGATCAAGACGCGATTCTAGCACGCACGAAAAAATAAACCGCAAAGCAGCGAAGGAACGAAGATGAAGAAATGAGTCTTTCTTTCGACTAGTGCTCTTCGCGCCTTCGCTGCTTCGCGGTTTCAATTTTTCCCCTGCGGGTGGCTCGACAACCCGCGCCGCATCCGCCATCCCGCACGGCGCATGGACATCCTCACACTCGATCTCCCCGGAATCCGCAAAGTCGCCAGCGGCAAAGTGCGCGAGATTTTCGACCTCGGCGAACACCTGCTCTTCGTCGCGACGGATCGCATCTCGGCCTTCGACTGCATCCTGCCCAACGCCATCCCGCGCAAAGGCGAGGTGCTCACGCAGCTCTCGGATTTCTGGTTTGGAAAAATGAAGTTTGTCGAGAATCACCTCGTCGCCGTGGACTTCGCCGACTTCCCCTCAGCGCTGAAGCCTTTCGAGCCGCAGCTCCGCGGCCGCTCGATGATCGTGCGAAAAGCGAAGCCGCTCCCAGTCGAATGCGTCGTGCGCGGCTACCTCATCGGCTCCGGCTGGAAGGACTACCAGCGCACCGGCGCCGTGTGCGGCATCGCGCTTCCAACGGGTTTGCAACAGGCGGAAAAATTACCGCAAACGATCTTCACTCCCGCGACGAAGGCCGCGACCGGCCACGACGAAAACATCGCGTGGGACGAATGCGTGCGCCTGTGCGGCGAGAGCGTTGCCACGCAGGCGCGCGACCTCGCCATCCGCATCTACGAGGAAGGCCGCGCGCACGCCACCGGACGCGGGATCATTCTTGCCGACACCAAATTCGAGTTTGGCATCCTCGATGGCCGCGTGATTTTGATTGATGAAGTGATGACGCCCGACAGCTCGCGCTACTGGCCCGCCGCCGATTACCGCGTCGGCATCTCGCCACCGAGCTTCGACAAGCAGTTCGTCCGCGACTACCTTGAAACGCTCGCGTGGGAGAAGACCCCGCCCGCCCCGCCGCTCCCGCCAGACGTGATCGCGAAGACTGCGGCGAAATATTGCGAAGCCTACGAGCGGCTGACGGGACACCCGCTGTAGCCGCCCGGCATTCGGGTGCGCCGTTGGATGTTAAACGTTGAGCGTTAAACGTTGGACGTCTGGCCCGCCGCAGGCGCGGTGCGAATGAGGACGCGCATCCAGACACCGAGAGGCCGCTGCGCGGGGCACAACGTTTAACATTTTACGTCCAACGTCCAAAGCAGCACCACGCCCGGCTTGCCACCACCGCCGCGCCGCGCCACCTTGCGCGCCCTTTTTTCCAAGCAAACAACACGCGCCATGTCCGAGATTCCGAAAACCTACGAGCCCCCCGCGATCGAGGCGAAGTGGTATGCCTTTTGGGAGCAGAACGGCTGCTTCGCCGCCGATCCTGATTCGACGAAACCCGCGTATTCCATCGTCATCCCGCCGCCGAATGTCACCGGCGTGCTCACGCTCGGGCATGTGCTGAACAACACGATCCAGGACATCCTCGCCCGACGCGCGCGCATGACGGGGCACGAGGTGCTGTGGCTGCCGGGCACCGACCACGCGGGCATCGCGACGCAAAACGTCGTGGAGAAAACGCTGCGCAAGGAAGGCGTGATGAAGCATCGCGACGACCTCGGCCGCGAGGCGCTCGTCGGCAAAATCTGGGAGTGGAAGGAAAAATACGGCGGCATCATTTTGAAGCAGCTCCGCGCGCTCGGCGCTTCGTGCGACTGGTCGCGCACGCGGTTCACGATGGACGAGGACTACTCGCGCTGCGTGTCGCGCGTGTTCGTGGACCTCTACAAAAAGGGCCTCATCTACCGCGGCAAACGCATGGTGAACTGGTGCCCCGCCTCGCTCACCGCGCTCAGCGACGAGGAGGTCATCATGAAGGAGCAGAAGGGCTTCATGTATCACTTCCGCGTCGAGATCGCGGAGGAGCCCGGCACTTTTCTGACCATCGCGACCACGCGCCCGGAGACGATCCCCGCCGACACTGCCGTGGCCGTGAACCCGAACGACCCGCGCTACACGCATCTCATCGGCAAGCACGTCTATCGCGCACTGCCACTCGAAGTGCCGAAGGAACAGCGCCGCATCCCGATCATCGCGGACGATCACGTCACGTTCGACTTCGGCACCGGCGTGCTTAAAGTGACGCCGGCGCACGACAAGGCGGACTTTGAAATCGGCCTGCGCCACGAGCTGCCGGTCATCGACGTGCTCACGCCCGACGGCCGCATGACCGCCGAAGCCGGCGCGGATCTCGCGGGCCTCGATCGTTTCGCCGCGCGTAAGAAGGCGCACGAAATCCTCGAAGCCGCAGGCGCATTGGAAAAAGCCGAGCCCTACGTGAACAACGTCGGCTTCAGCGAGCGCGCCGACGTGGCGATCGAGCCGCGCCTGAGCGAGCAGTGGTTTTTGAAATATCCGAGTGTGGAGCAGGCGCGTGCGTGCGTCGTGCAACCGAACGAAAGCACGAAGGACACGGGGAGCGCGGGCGCCCCGCCCGCAGTTCCCGGCGCCTCGCCGGGAACATCGGACGTGGGACGGCGTCCGTCACACGACAGTCCCGCAACCGGGAACCCAACAACGCCCGATGCGTCCGGCGAGGCGCCGGACGCTGCGGGCGGGGCGCCCGCGCTCCCCTCTGCAAACGCGCGGATGCGATTTTTCCCCGACCGCTGGGCGAAGGTGTATGATCACTGGCTGAACGGAATCCAAGACTGGTGCATCTCGCGCCAGCTCTGGTGGGGGCATCGCGTGCCGGTGTGGACGCTCCGCATCAGTGGCTCAAGTTTCCGCGGGCATCCGTATCGAGAGTGGATCGTCGAACATGTTTTCCGGGCGGCAGGCCATGCGATTCCAGACGGCGAAATCCGCACGAAGCCGCAACGACCCGATCAATTTGTCCGAATGGCGGACAAGGTTGTGACATCTGAAACGACACGCTACAGCCCTCTCATTAACAAGATCGTCGAAGTCCCTGCCGAGGACGCGAAGGTGAAAGTGGTTTACGACGTCGTCAAAGATCCGATCGGTAATCTTGAACTTCGAGCGCTCACTTCGGATGCCAAGCTAAGCAGCCAGTTGGAAGAAGCGGGCTTCACCCAAGACCCCGACGTGCTCGACACTTGGTTCAGCTCGTGGCTGTGGCCCTTTGCCACGATGGGCTGGCCGGAAAAGACAGACACTCTCGCGAAATTCTACCCGACCACCGACCTTGTCACCGGGCCGGACATCATCTTCTTCTGGGTCGCGCGCATGATCATGGCGGGCTTCGAGTGGATGGGCGAACTGCCGTTCAAGAACGTCTATTTCACGAGCATCATCCGCGACAAGCAGGGGCGGAAGCTCAGCAAGTCGCTCGGCAATTCACCCGACCCGCTCGACCTCATCGCGAAGTTCGGCGCGGACGCTCTCCGCTTCGGCACGATGCGCAGCGCGCCACTCGGGCTGGATGTCACCTTCGACGAAAAGAACATCGAGCTCGGCCGCAACTTCTGCACGAAGCTCTGGAACGCCGCGCGCTTCCGCCAAATGCAGGGCGGCGAGACCGAGGCGGACATCGTCCCGACGCTGCTCACGAGCGACGACAAGTGGATCCTCCTGCGCCTCGATACCGCCATCGCCGAGGTGAGCAGCGCACTCGCCGAATACCGATTCGCCGATGCCGCGAACGCGCTCTATCGCTTCTTCTGGAGCGAATACTGCGACTGGTATGTCGAGGCGTCGAAGGCGAGCCTGAATGTAGCCGCGGATGTGAATCCGCGGGCTGATCAAACGTCCGGAGATGCGAGCCCGCCGTCTCACGACGTCGGCTACGAGCGGAAGGCAAACACGCTCGCCGTGATGGACTACGTCTTCTCGCACACGCTGCGGCTCTTCCATCCGTTCATGCCGTTCATCACCGAGGAGCTGTGGCAGGGTATGGGCTTCGCCAAGGACATGCCGGCGAAACAGGGCGGCGAGACGATCATGTTCGCGCCATGGCCGAAGCCGTTCACGCCCGAGGAGCGCGAGTATTTCATCCTCGACGAGAGCGACGAGCAGTTCGCGAACGCGAAGTACGAAGTGGTGAACCTCGGCCGCGGACTGCGCCGCGATTTCAATATCGCGAGCAGCAAGCGCGTGCGCTTCGTCCTGAAGCCCGCCGCCACGCTCGCCGACCACGAGACCGCCGTGCTGCAACTCCTGCTCAACGCCGAGCCGCTCGAAGTGAACGCGGTATTTTCACCGGCGAAAGGCACGCCCGTCGCACTCACGCCGCTGGGAGAACTCTTCCTCCCGCTCGACGGTCTCATTGACGTCGCCGCCGAACGCGAGCGCATCGGCAAGGAAATCGCAAAGGCCGACGACGAACTCGCCAAGGTCCGCACCAAACTCGCCGATCCAAATTTCGCCGGCAAAGTCCCCGCGAAAGTCCTCGAAGATCACCAGACCCGCGAACGCGACTGGGCCGAGAAACACACGCAGCTCACAAAGATGCGCGAGGCGCTCGGCACTTCGTAGCCGCCGACGGCACACTCGATTTCGGATTGGCGATTGCGGATTGCGGATTGGAAGACTGCCCGCTTCCTTCCGTCAGCAGCTACGGAATTGAGGCGCCCGCCCACCGTAGCTGCGCGTGTAAAAGCGCAGGCTGATTTTTCAGCGGCTTTGCGCGCGGCCCGCTTCGATCAGCCCGCACTTTCACACGCGCGGCTACATGGGAAGTTCGCCCGCTTGCATCGCCATCGCGCCGCGCTAAAACGCTGCGCATGAAATTTCTCCGCCCGCTCATCGCATCGTCGCTGCTCGCCATCGCCACGCACTGCATCGCCGCGACGAGCATCCAAGTTTCCGCAAAATTCGCCGACGTGCCTGCGGGCACCGAGATTCCCGCAAAGCCCGAACTGCTCGCGAAGACGAAAGGCGTGGACGTCCTCAGCTCGCCGACCGTCGTCACGGGTTCCGGCAAGTCCGCGACGATCGAGGTCATACAGAACGTCTCCGCGCCCGGCGGCTCGGAGGTCCCGCTCGGCGTCTCGCTCTCGATCACGCCGACACTCACGGAGAATGGAAACATCGCGTTCAGCGGAAAGGCGGTGGACCGCTTCAAGCACGGCCAGCGTGACGGCGAATCGCTCACCGTCCTCTCGTGCGTGGCGCGCGAGGTCTATTTCAAGGGCACCGCGGCGAGCGGCACCAGCATCCTGCTGAACACCGGCGCACCGACCGCCGCTGCCACGAAGAAGGACGGCACAATGCAGATGAAAAGCCGCGAACTCGTGATCTACCTCACGTTCAAAACAATCACGTCCGAGCCTGAAAAGAAATCTGAGCCGAAGAAGCCGGTGACGCAGAAGAAATCCGGCACATCCTCCGGTGGCACGAAGTCTCCAGTGAAGAAGAAGCCCTCGTCAAAAAACTGAGCGCGCACGCACGCAGCACGCGCGCGTTATTTCAGAACACCTCGGGCCGACCCTCGAGCATCACCGCGACCTTTTCGCTGAGTCCGCTCTGCCGCGCGGCGACGAGCAGGCGGGGCAGCGGTTCCTCCATCGGCTCGTAGCTCAGCCGGAACGTGCCGTAGTGCATCGGTACCATCACCTTTGCGCCCAGCTCGTGAAATGCGAGCAGCGCCTCCTCGGGATTCATGTGGACCTCGCGCCCGCTCGGCGGATCGTACGCGCCGATCGGCATCAGCGCCACGTCCACCTTGAAGCGCTTCGCGATCTCCTTGAACCCGCCGAAATACGCCGTGTCCCCGCAGTGGTAAACCGTCCGCCCTTCGTGCTCGATGATGAACCCGCCGAACCCGCGGTGCGTGTCGTGCAGCACGCGCGCGCCCCAGTGCGCACACGGCGTGAGCGTGACGGTGAGCGGGCCGAGCTTGTAGCTCTCCCAGTAGCCCAGCTCATGCACGCTGCGAAAGCCGAGGTCGTGCACGAGATTGCCCACCTCAAACGGCACCACGATCGGCTGGTCCGCCGCGACTTTGCGCAGCGTCTTGCGATCGAGATGGTCAAAGTGCGCGTGCGTCACGAGCACGAGATCGATCTCCGGCAGCTCGTGCAGGTGCAGGCCGGGCATCTTCAGCCGCTTCACGATCTTCAGCCAGCGCGCCCAGTTCGGATCGATGAGCACATTGTGCGTGCCGAACTGAAGCAGGAACGACGCGTGCCCGATCCACGTCACGCCGATCTCGCCCTTCTTCAGCTTCGGAAATTCCGGCGGCCCCTCGCGAAGCTCGCGCCGCTTGAACAGCGACGGGATGAGCACGCTCGTGAGGAAGCTCCGCTTGCGCCACCCGCGCTTCGGTTTCAGCCCCACCTTCTTCGCGCCTGCCGCATCCGAAGCACCATGGTTTCCGTTGGCAGACTTTTCGATCTTCGCCTTGGGAGGTTTCGCCTTTTTTGTGAAAAGCCGTCGCACGGCGCCGACGATAAACCCTTCCCCATCCTGCGCAATCGTTTCGTGCGCGACACTCCCGCCAGCGGCTGGAATAATTTCGGACATGCGATCCAAGACCGACATCCGTCGCAACATCCGCGCCATCCTCCAGATGCCGCCCGATCTCCGCGCGGAAAAAAGCGCGCGTCTCTGCGAAGCGATCGCCGCGAGTGACGCGTGGCGAAATGCGCGCACCGTCGCGATCTTCGCATCGCAGCCGCGCGAGCCGGACATCGAGCTGCTGTGGTCGCACGGCGGCGGAAAGACATTCGCCTACCCGCGCATCGTGGAGGATCGCCTCGATCTCTTCCGCGTCGCATCGCTGCATGAACTCACGCCCGGCGCATTCGGCGTGCGCGAGCCGCGCGCGGATCTCGCGTGTGCAATCGCACCCGACTCGCTCGATCTCATCCTCATCCCAGGCGTCGCATTCACACGCAGCGGCGAACGCCTCGGCCGCGGCGGCGGATTCTACGACCGCCTGCTCGCCTCCCTCCCGGCAGGCGTGTGCAAAATCGGCATCTGCTTCGACTCCCAGATCCTCGCCGAACTCCCCGTCGAGCCGCACGACCAGCGGGTGGATTTCCTCGCCACGGAGAGCAGCCTGCTGCCCGTGATGTGACCGCTCACGCGCCCGCGCCCGGTGACTTCATCTCGAACCGCGGAATCCGCACGAGCACCGGCGTCGCGTCGGCCGTCACGCCGATGTATGCGCCCTCCGCCACGCTGTCCGATCCGATCGTGTGGTAGCTGTTGTAGGAAAAATGTTCACCCGGCTCGAGCCGCGGAAATTTCCCCACCACTCCGTCGCCCTCGACCACGATCGTCTCGCCACCCGCGTCCGTCACCACCCACTTGCGGCCCTTGATCGTCACCGTCTCCTCCGAGTCGTTGTGAATCGTGATGAAATACACGAACGGAAACGGCCGGTCCTCCGACGCCTGGAGCTGCGGCATGAACTTCACATCATCCACCGTCACACGGAGGCCTTCGAGTTCGGGAATGGAGTTCGACATGGTGCGCCGAGAGTATTCCCGCACCAACGCAACGCGAGGGAGAACGGACGGGAAACGCCCAACGTCCAATGTGCTCTGCGAAAAGCATCCGAAGGAAGGCTCAACGGCGCGGAGAGGCGGGCATTTCTTTGCGCCTCTGCGCCTTTGCGTGACACCAAAATACTTTCCGAACACAGCCGGACACCAGTTCTACGAAGCACCTCCAACGTCCAGCGCGGGGAAATCCATTCGCACGCGCATCCCTCATTGGATGTTGGACGTTGGACGTTGGATGTTAGACGTTCTCCCACCTCCATGCTCCCCGTCGTCCTCACCATTGCCGGCTCCGACAACAGCGCGGGCGCAGGCGCGCAGGCCGATCTGAAAACCATCAGCGCGCTTGGCGGATACGGCGTCACCGCCATCACCTGCGTCGTCGCCGAGGTGCCTGGAAAAGTCAGCGCCGTGCATCCCATCCCGGGCGCGATTGTCGCAGAGCAAATCCGCCTGCTCTTCAGCGCATTCCCCATCGCCGCAATCAAGACCGGGATGCTCTACTCGACCGAAATCATCCGCACCGTCGTGGAAACGCTGAATGAATTTAAAATCCAAAACCCAAAGCCGAACGGAGCGAGACAGACTGCCTCGGGCAGCCCGAAGGGTGAGGGCGGACGCCCGAATCAATCCGAAATTCCGATCATCGTGGACCCCGTGATGGTCGCCACCAGCGGCGATCCCCTCCTCCTCCCCGACGCTGTCGCGCGCTACCGCGAGCTGCTCTTTCCCCTCGCCGCCCTCGTCACGCCAAACCTCGACGAAGTCCGCACTCTCACCGGCCGCACCATCACCAGCATCGCCGAAATGCGCGACGCCGGCCTCGAACTCGCAGCGCGCCACGGCACCGCTTTCCTCATCAAAGGCGGACACCTGCGCGAATCCGTCGCCACCGACCTCCTCGTCCTGCCCGACGGCAGCGTGCACACGTACGAGGCCCCGTTCGTCCCCGGCGTGAACACCCACGGAACCGGCTGCACGTACAGCGCCGCCATCGCCACCGGCCTCGCCCGCGGGCTCGACCTCCCCGCCGCCGTCGGCGAGGCGAAGAAGTTCGCCACCGCCGCGATCACGAATTTCCTCCGCTGGGAAAAAGACGGCCGCACCACGGATGCGCTGCATCACTTCAGTGCGTGGAAACTCAGCAAATTTCGCCTCAACTGAAAATAGCCCAGCACTTCAGTGCTGGGTTTCGACAGGAAAAAACAAGCAAGTCCCGGAGGGACGACAGAAAGGTTCTTCCGTCCCTCCGGGACTGATTTCCATTTTGCCGGAAGACCCAGCACTAAAGTGCTGGGCTATTCTCGGACGCATCGCCTCAGATGCCCGCGACGGAGATGCAAATCGCCACGCGCGTGCTGCCCGTGTAGCGCTGCGAACATCCAAGTCCTCCCCGCCCATGCCCGAGCCTGAACCACAGCCCTCGCAGCCGCGCCCCGTTTCCGCCGCTCGGTGGCTCCTGCTGCTGACGCCATCGGTGCTCACGATTACCGCGCCACTCGTCGCGGATGCATCCTCGCGCGCGCTCCACATGCAGGGCGAAAAGTCATTGGGTGCGGCAATCGGCATCATGCTGCTCATTCTCGCACTCGCCACCGTGCTCTGCTTCGTCCTCGGCTTCCTTTTGGAAAAATGGCGTGGTGGTGATCTTCGGGACTGGTCGCGCCCCATCGGCTACGGCTTTCTCATCCTGATCGTGAACGGCATCATTTCCTCCGCTGGTTGCGCAGTGAGCGCTATCGGCACTGCGATTCCCCACTAATGAACCTCACCTGCACCACCGAATCCCTCCTCAAGCGCACCACGTCGCGCTGCCCCGTGTGCCATGCTTCGGTGCCTGCCGAAGTATGGAAGGTGAGCGATGGCAATGGCGAGGATTCCGGCGCGCATCGCGGGGATTCCGCCGCCCCCACCGCCCGCGTCTTTCTCCGCCGCACCTGCCCCGAGCATGGCGCGGCCGAGGCGTGCATCGCGAGCGACGCGCGCTTTTACTGGCTCGCGCAGGGCGACCCGCAGAACCAGTGCTGCGGCGGTTCGTGCAAGGCAGCGGAAGGCGACGCCACCGGCACCCTCGGTCGCAATGCTGCGCCGCCGGAAATGAACCGCGGCGAACGCGGCGAGCGCGGCGATGAAGAAGCGGAACATCCCTCATCGAGCCCGTCTTTTTCCGCCGCGCCCGCCGCGCCCGCCGCGTCCGCCGCGGTTCAAAAAACGGTCGCCATCGAGCGGCTGAGCACCTGCCTCGCGCTGATCGAGATCGTGAACTCCTGCAACCTCGCGTGCCCCACGTGCTACGCGGATTCGCCCACGGGCGCGCTCGACGCCGTGCCGCTCGCCGACGTGCAGCGGCGCATCCAGGGCGTGATTGACCGCAAAGGCCGCATCGAAATCCTCCAGCTCTCCGGCGGCGAGCCCACGCTGCATCCGCAGTTCTTCGAGCTGCTCGCGTGGCTGCACGCGGACCCCGGCATTGACTACGTGCTGCTGAACACCAACGGCGTGCGCATCGCAAACGACGACGCATTCCTCGGTTCGCTCGGGAAGACATTCCGCGCGGGAAAATTCCAGCTCTACCTGCAATTCGACGGCGTGCAGGAAGCCGCGCAGCGCGCCCTCCGCGGCGGCGACCTGCGCGAGATGCGCCAGCGAGCCATCGAGCGCTGCGGTACGCTGAACATCCCCATCACCCTCGCGATGACCGTGACGCCGGAAAACCTCCCGCACCTGTGGGACACGGTGGAGTTCGGCCTCGGCTTCGACCACGTGCGCGGCGTGAGCTTTCAGCCGATGTTCGGCAGCGGGCGGGTGGGGAAAAGTGCTCAGTCCTCAGTGCTCAGTGCTCAGACAAAGCACGCGGACGCGCCATCTTCACTGAGCACTGCGCACTGCGCACTGAGCACTCCACACCGCACGCTCAACACCGCCGACGTCATCCTCGCCCTCGTCGCCCAGTCCTCCTCCCGCCTCCGCTACGAAGACTTCACCCCGTTGCCCTGCGGCGATCCGAACTGCGCGACCATCGGCTACCTTTTGAAAATCGGCGGCCAGACGCGCTCGATCAGCGACTTCGTGGACTTCCGCCAGGTGCAGGATTTCCTCCGCGACAAAGTCCGCTACACCCCCGAAGACCTCGCCCGCTGCGGCTGCGAAAGCGAACCCCTCGGCGAACTGCTGCACGAACTGGAGACCGGCATGAAGGGCGGTGCCGCTGCCGCGCAATTCAAGACCCCGGACTCCGCATCCAAGCTCGGCGCCGCCGCCTTCCGCCTCTTCATCAAGCCCTTCATGGACGCATGGACGTGGGACGAAGACCGCATCGACCGCTGCTGCACGCACGTCATCCGCCCGGATGGGAAGCTGGATTCGTTCTGCCGATACTACGCGGCAGGAGGGTAGCAGGCGTCGCCGCGCGTGATTGCGCAATCCGCCTGACGTGCTATCCGTCAAATCATGCCCGCAAAAAAAGAAGCGAAATCGAAAGGCACCGCGATGGCCGAGAAGACCCGCGCCGCCGCCAACCGCCTGAGCGAAGAAGAGCGCCAGAAGTATCTCGCGAAGGCGATGCAGGTGATTTACCGCGACGACGCAAAGGCCTGTGCTGATCGCCGTTGATACGAATGTCCTGCTCGATCAGGCGGTCGGGGACGCGGATGTCCTCGATGCGCTCCTGACGCTCACGACGCGTCTCAAAGGAACAAGCTTCATCGTTCCGCCCACGGTTCTGGAGGAACTCGGTTATCAGTTTGTGAATGGAGATGATGAGCAACGGCAGGCAGCGGAGATCGCGCTCATACGGATGAGGGAATGGCGATATGAACCACTGAATCTCGCCGCGTATCAAAAAGGGATCGCCGAGCAGATCAGCTTCAAGCTGCGTTCGCTCGGCCCGCTGCCGGATGAGGAGGAAAACGACGGCCTCATCATCGCCGAAGCTGCGCTGCTCGGCTGCCAGCTTTTGCTGAGCAGCGACCACCACATGATCGAGGCACAGCAGCACCCGAGATTTCGCGGCGTCCTGGAGGAAAGCGAAGTGGACGGCGACGACATCGTGATCGGCAGCCCGCGGACGATCGTGCGGCGCTTTTACCCGAGCAGGTAGCCGACTTTGTCAGCCCTCTTTTCCACGCAATCCTCGCCGTATTCGCTGCTGCTCCTCGTCGCCATCGCCGCGAGCCTTTTCACATGGACGCGGCTCGCGCGGCGCGATCACCGGCTGGTGCTGATTTACGTCGCGGCGCTGCTCAGCGCGTTCATCGGGGCGAAGCTCGTGTATGTGCTCGCCGAGGGCTGGCTCGACTGGCCGATGCCCGACCGCTGGCTCCGGCTCGCGACCGGCAAATCCGTGCTCGGCGCGCTGCTCGGCGGCTACGCCGGGGTGGAACTCGCGAAGCACGCGCTCGGACACCGCGCCGCCACGGGCGATCTTTTCGCGCTGGTCGCGCCGCTTGGCATCGGCATCGGAAGGGTCGGCTGCCTGCTGCACGGCTGCTGTCTCGGCGAACGCTGCGAACCCGCGTGGTGGACGCTCCGCGATGCGCAGGGCGTCGCGCGCTGGCCCGCGGTGCCGCTGGAACTGGCGTTCAACATCGCGGCCATCGTGATTTTCCTCCTCCTGCGCAGCCGCGCCCCTCGTAGCCGCGCTTGTAAAAGCGCGGGCACTTCGCCTCACGGAACATCCGGCAGCGACCGGGCGGCAGCGCCAGAAATCAGCCCGCGCTCTCACGAGCGCGGCTACTTCATGCGCGGCCAGCACTTCCACCTGTACCTCATCGCCTACGGCGCATTCCGCTTCGCGCACGAATGGATGCGCGCGACGCCGAAGATCGCCGGCGTGATCTCCGGCTACCAGCTCGCCGCGCTCGCGTGCGTGGCGCTCGGCGTGTGGGGATTCCGCCGACGCGCGCGGCTTGAGCAACAGAGCGCGGCACGCTACTGCCAGTGATGCACTTTGAAATCACGGGCTGTGTCCGAGCACCAAAGGTGCGCCAACAAGCTAGCCCAGGGCAGCGCCCTGGGTACCGCACCATAGGAATCCAAGCCCTGATGGGGCGCGACATTGGGGCCGCCCCTTCAGGGCTTTGTCTCTCTTGGACGCCAAACCCAGGGCGTTGCCCTGGGCTGGCTTGTCGCCGGGCCTTTGGCCCTCGGAACCACGCCACACGGGGCGTTGCAGTTTTCAAAGTTCATCACCGGCTCTAGCGTCCGCGCCGAATGGAGATCCGGAAATTCAACGTCCTCGGCGTCGCGATGAGCGCGATGAATCTCGACATCGCCACACAGGCCGTGCTCGAGGCGTGCGCGGCGCGGCGCAAAGGCTACGTGTGCGTGACGGGCGTCCACGGTATCACCGAGGCACAGTCGGACTCCGCATTCCGCCGCATTTTGAACGGCGCATTCCTCAACACCTGCGACGGCATGCCGCTCGTGTGGGAGGGCCGCAGCGCACACGGCGCGTGGGTGGACCGCGTGTATGGCCCCGACCTCATGCTGCGCATCATGGACGCGACACGCGATGGGAAGTTCACGCACTACTTCTATGGCGGCGCACCCGGCGTGGCCGATCAGCTCAAGGCCGCGATGGAGCAGCGCTTCCCCGGCGTACGCATCACCGGCACGCACTGCCCGCCCTTCCGCCCGCTCGATGAAAAGGAGCGCGCCGCGCTCGTCGTGGAGATCGCGGAGAAAAAGCCCGACCTGTTCTGGGTCGGCCTCAGCACGCCGAAGCAGGAGCGCTTCATGGCCGAGTTCCTGCCGCTGCTGGAGACGACGGTGATGTTCGGCGTCGGTGCGGCGTTCGACTTCCACACCGGCCGCATGAAGGAAGCCCCGCGCTGGATGATGCGCTGCGGCCTGCAATGGCTCCACCGGCTGTGCAGCGACCCGCGCCGGCTGTGGCGGCGCTACGGCGTCATCGTGCCCATGTATCTCTTCCGCATTTTCCTCCAGCGCACCGGGCTGAAAAAATATCCGCTCGGGGAATAGTCCGCGCGCCGTCGCTCAGCGTCCGACGAATTTCCCCGGATTCAAAATCCCCTTCGGATCGAGTGCAGCCTTCAGCGCTCACGCTCAGCGGCGTGGCCGTGATTGGCGGGACGGCGACGGCGACGGGCACGGCGAATTTCAAGGTGCAGGTGAGCAACAGTTTCGCGACGCCGAAGACGGCAACGAAGGCGCTCTCGATTGCGGTGAGCGCGGTGCCGGCAATTGCGATCGGCAATGTGTCCGTGACGCTCACGGCCTCGACGGGCGGCGCTGGCTTTCTATCCACGAAGGGCAGCTGGACCGTGACATCATCGGGGAATCCGCTGCGCATCACGGGCATCAGTTGGTTCGGATTCGAGACGAACAACAGGGTGCTGCACGGGCTATGGACGCGCGGCTACATGTCGGCGCTCGATCAGAACAAAGCACCGGATTTCAGCACGCTCCGCATCCCTTTTTCCAATGCGATGCTGAAGCCGGGCGCGACGACCAACAGCATCAATTTCCAAGTGAATCCGGATCTCAAGGATCTCACGCCATTGCAAGTGCTCGACAAAATCGTGGGCTATTGCGGGCAGATCGGGCTGCGCGTGATCCGAGGCCGGCACTCTGCGAAAGCCGACGGCTACACGGGTGAAAATGTGTGGTTCATCTCCGGCGATGCGCATTTCATCGAGCAGCGGTGGATCGAGGACTGGGTGATGCTCGCGAAGCACTACGCTGGGAATGCAACGGTCATCGGCGCGGATCTTTTCAACGAGCCGAAGCGCACTGCGACGTGGGGCAATAACGCCCCGCTGACCGACTGGAACAACGGCGCGAAGCGTTGTGGTGATGCGATCCTCGAGGCGAGTCCGAACTGGCTGATCATCGTCGAGGGCGTGGAGAAAGTCGGGAGCGACTCGTATTGGTGGGGCGAAATTCTGTCGGGAGTCGCGGCATTTCCCGTCACGCTGAGTGTGCGGAACAAGCTCGTGTATTCGATGTACGATTATCCCGCGAGCGTGTTGGCTCAGCGGTGGTTCAAGGCGGCGGATTCCCCGCAGAATCTCGGCGGCGTGTGGGACTCGCACGTCGGATTTATTTTCAATGGCAACACTGCGCCGCTGCTGCTTGGGGGATTTGGCAGCAAGCTGGCGACGACCGTGAACGAGACCAAGCTCGGTTACATCCGGTCGAGCATGGCGCCGATGCTCGATGGCGCAGCGAAGAGGAAAAAATAATCGCGATCTTGCTGAGGCCAAATGCGGCGGACAACTAACGCGGTCAGGCCGACTCTAAACGGGCCGACGATGGAGCGGCCTCAGCCGAGCTTAGCGTGCAGCTTTTCCCGGAGCAGTTCGCGCAGCGGTTCGCTGGGGATGCGCTCGGTGACTTCATTCAGGAAGCCGAAGACGACGAGGCGTTGTGCTGCGCGCAGCGGGATGCCGCGCGAGAGGAGGTAGAAGAGTTCCTCGATGTCCACCTGGCCGCTGGTCGCGCCGTGCGTGCAGCGGACGTCGTCGGCTTCGATTTCGAGGCCGGGGGCGCTGTTCGCCTCGGCTTCGTCGCTGAGCAGGAGGTTGCGGACTTTCTGATACGCATCCGTCTTGTGCGCGCCGGGGTCCACGCGGATGAGGCCGGTGAAGATGGTGCGCGATTGGTCGTTCAGCGAATTCTTGTAAAACAGATCGCTCGCGGTGTTCGGCGCCTCGTGGATTTGCAGCGTGCGCTGGTCCACGCATTGCGTGCCCTCGGCGGCGGAAATGCTGAGCATGTCGCTGCGTCCGCCGGGGCCGCGGAGATGGCTCACGGCTTCGCTGCGGACGTAGCGTCCGCCGAGGTTCAGCACGAGTGCCAGCGCCGCGGCGTCGCGGGCGACGACGGTGTTGTTCAGCCGGAAGGCGAGGGTGTCGCGGCTGTGCTGCTGCACGGCGATGTAGGTGACCTTTGCGCCGTCGCCGATGATGATGTCGTTCGCGCCGATGACGAGTGCGGGGTCTTCACCGGCGGACTGGAAATAATCCACGACGGTCACTTTGCTCATCGGTTCCGCGATGATGAGCGTGTGCGGGAAGGTGCTGGTGTGCGCGCCCTGCGACCAATGGAAGCACTCGACGGGCAGCGCGATTTCCACGCCGCGCGGGACGTGGAGGAACATGCCGTTGCGCACCTGCGAGGCGTGCAGTGCGGCGAATTTCTGCGAGCCGAGGATGGCGTCCTCTTGCAAAAAATGGCGCTCGATGAGTTCGCGCTGCTCGGCGATGGCCTGCTCGAGCGGCATCCAGAGCACGCCTTTTGCGCGGAGCGCATCGCCGTGGAATTCCTGCGCGATGACGCGGTCATTTGCGAAGACCATTCGGCCGGAAGTTTCCGCGAGGCCGAGCGAGCGCGTGAGAAGCGCGTCTGCGTCGGTGACGGCTTCTGCGCGCTGGAATGGCGTGAGGTCCACCGCCTTGAGATCCGCGAAACGCCAGTGCTCATCTGTGCGCAGGGGCATCGGAAGTTTTGCGAATTGATCCCACGCCGCCTGCTGGCGTTCGCGGAAGTACGCGGGGTGGCTGGCGAAATCCGGGCCGCTGGTGATCACAGAGTTTTTTATTTTCGCCGGAAGAATGACGGGGACGTCGAGGACCGAATTCATCAGCCGACGCTTCCTTCCATTTCGAGATCGATCAGGCGCTTCAGTTCGACGCTGTATTCCATCGGGAACTGTCGGACGAGGTCGTTCACAAAGCCGTTCACCGAGAGGCTCATCGCCTGCGCCTTTGTGAGCCCGCGCTGCTGCATGTAGAAGATCTGCTCGGCGGAAATCTGCGAGACGCTCGCCTCGTGCTGCGTGGCGTTGCCGGTGCCACGTGTGGTGATGGCGGGATAGGTGTCCGTGCGCGACGTGGAATTGATGAGCAGCGCGTCGCACTCGGTGTTGTTCTTGCAGCCCTTGAGGTGCTTCGGAATGTGGACGAGCCCGCGATAGGTCGCGCGGCCTTTGCCGAGGCTGATGCTCTTGCTGACGATGTTCGAAGTGGTCTCGTCGGCAGCGTGGATCATTTTCGCGCCGGTGTCCTGATGCTGGCCGTCGCCGGCGAGCGCGATGGAGATCACTTCGCCGCGCGCCTTGCGGCCCTTCAGCACGACGCCGGGATATTTCATCGTGAGGCGCGAGCCGATGTTGCAATCAATCCACTTCACCTCGGCCTCCTCGTGCGCGATGGCGCGCTTGGTCACGAGGTTGAAGACGTTCGCGCTCCAGTTTTGCACCGTGATGTACTGCAGCTTCGCGCCCTTCATCGCGACGAGTTCGACGACTGCGGAATGCAGCGTCGCCGTCTCAAATTTCGGTGCCGTGCAGCCTTCCATATACATCACCTCGGAGCCTTCGTCGGCAATGATGAGCGTGCGCTCGAACTGCCCGAAGTTCTCCGCGTTGATGCGGAAATATGCCTGGAGCGGGTGCTTTACCTTCACGCCCTTCGGCACGTAGATGAATGAGCCGCCGCTGAACACCGCCGCATTCAGCGCGCTGAATTTGTTGTCGCCCGTCGGGATCACTTTGCCGAACCACTTGCGGAAAATCTCCGGATGCTCCTTCAGCCCCTCGGTGCTGCCGACGAAGATCACGCCTTCGTCGCCGAGCGCCTTTTTCATGTTCGAGTACACGGCCTCGGAGTCGAACTGCGCCTCGACGCCCGCGAGGAATTTGCGCTCCTGCTCGGGGATGCCGAGCCGCTCGAAGGTGCGCTTCTCGGCGTCCGTGACATCGTCCCACGAGCGCTTCGGCTTTTGGCCGTTCGCGAGGTAGTAGCGGATCTTTTGGAAGACGATGTTCTCCAGATCCTTCGAGGCCCAGTGCGTCGGCATCGGCTTGGAAAAGAACACGTCGAGCGCCTTGTGGCGGAACTCGCGGATCCAGTCCGGCTCGTTCTTTACGTCGGAAATGTAGTCAATCGTCGCGTGCGACAGGCCCGTGCCCGCGTCGAATTTGTGCTCCTCGGGATAGGAGAAATTCCCGGCGGTACGGTCAATGTCGAGTTGCGTCGCCTGGTCCGTAGGCGGGTCGAGAAGTTCGGTGCTCATGGTGTTGGTAGAAGTTGGGAAAGGAGTTTTTCGGTCTCTGCAAAAATCTCGGTGGATTCCGCAAGCGAGGGCAGCTCTTCGGTAGCGAAGGGATAGCGGAGCGAAACGTAACTCGTCGTCAGTGTCTTGGCCGTCCCGGTGAACCAGTCGGCATCAGCGCCGCGATCAGCAAGTGCGCGGAGAAGTCGCCGCACATCATGCGTGTATTCGAGATTCCAGCCAGCGCGGATGAGCCAGCCCTTGAGTGCCTTCTCCGCTGCCTGCTCGCAGTGAAACAGCACCATCTCAACGTCCTCATCTGCCACTCGCTTGCGGGCGCGCTCCAAATCTGCGGCAGCAAACCGAAACCACTCCTCCGGAATTTTTTCTTTCTCGTTTGGAATCTTCATCCGATTCGCACTCCTTTCCGAACGATGTCACCAAACAACCCCCACGGTGCAGCCTGCTCTCTGCGCCAGCGACTTTCCGTGGCCGAAAGCGCATCCACAGATTCCGAATGCGCCACGTCGCTAATCGCGGAGTAGCTTTCCAAATTCGGGCGGCGGATGCCGTGATCGTCAGCGAGCACCACAAGAAAATCGTAGTCACTGTGCCGGTTCGCCGTCCCCTCCGCCTGCGAGCCAAACAGCCACACCTCGCGCACGGGCAGCTTCGCGTGCAGCGCGGCGACGGCGCGCGCGCAGAACTCGGCCACCTCGGGCTTCAGTGTGATCCGTGACTCGGCGACGGCGTTCATTTTTTGACGGGAGCCTCCTCCTTGATCAGCCAGTCGTAGCCCTTCGCTTCGAGTTCGAGCGCGAGTTCCTTGCCGTCCGTGTGGACGATGCGTCCGCCCACGAGCACATGCACCACGTCGGGCACGATGTAGTCGAGCAGACGCTGGTAATGCGTGATGACGAGGAAGCCGCGCTCCGGGCTGCGCATAGCGTTCACGCCGTTCGAGACGATCTTTAGTGCATCAATGTCGAGACCGCTGTCGGTCTCATCGAGGATGGCATATTTCGGCTCCAGCATGAGCATCTGCAGGATTTCGTTCCGCTTCTTTTCACCGCCGGAGAACCCCTCGTTCACCGAGCGCGCGGTGAACTTCCGATCCATCTCCAGCATGTCCATCTTCTCATAGAGCCGCGCGTAATAATCCGTCGCTTCGAGTTCCTCGCCCTCGGGCAGGCGCGCCTGCAATGCGGCACGCAGGAAGTTCGCGTTCGAGACGCCGGGGATTTCCATCGGGTATTGGAATGCGAGAAAAATGCCGGCGCGCGAACGCTCATCGGGCGCCATGCCGAGGATGCTCACGCCGTCGAGCAGCACTTCGCCCTCGGTCACTTCGTAGTCGGGATGCCCGCCGAGGACTTTGCTCAGCGTGCTCTTGCCGGAACCGTTCGGCCCCATGATCGCGTGGACTTTCCCCTTCTCGATCGTGAGGTCGAGGCCGCGAAGGATTTCGGTTCCGTTCGAGACGATGCGGGCGTGCAGGTTTTTGATTTCGAGACTCATTGGTTTTGGAAAAATTGGGATCAGTTGCGCTTCGATGCCTTCGCTTTCGCCGAGGCATCAGCGGCACACTTCGGGCACTTGCCGCGGAATGCGACCTCATGGTGCGCGATGATGAGATTCTGCGGAAATTCCCACACATCCTCGGGGCGCTTCCGGTTGCGCAGCGGGATGTCCGACACGCCGCCGCAGTCCTCGCAGAAAAAGTGCGCGTGTTCCTCGAGATTCGGGCAGTAGCGCGCCGGGCCGCGTTCGTCGGCCACCGTCTTTGCGAGCCCGCAGTCGGTCAGTGTCTCGAGGCAGTTGTAAACCGTCGCGAGCGAGATGGAGGAAACCCGTTCACGCACACGCGTGAATACCTCGACCGCCGTGGGATGATCGCGTTTGCCCATGAGCACGTCGTAAACGGCGCGGCGCTGATCGGTCATCCGCAGGCCGTGGCCGTGGATCTTTTCATCGGGCGAGGGGGAATGGGAGGCCGGCTTGTTCATCTGCCAAAAACAGAGCACCGGGGCTTAACCTTATCAAGAACAATTCTTATTTAGGTTAGGCTTGC